>OLSX01000294.1_pt1 | contig 50447 bp, 33 predicted proteins | sample 1673141 | NCBI WGS metagenome assembly OLSX01 (sample SAMEA3136759, study PRJEB25190) | human gut metagenome | biome: human gut; feature: human-associated habitat; material: faeces | place: Austria | collected 2013 | reverse complement strand
TGATTCGCTCGGCAGGGAAGTTCTCGTTGAGCGTGCCTATCACGAATCCCTGGGTCACCAACTGCTGGATGATGCTGGCGTCATGGGCGAACTCCTTGTCGTGGCGGATGAGCATTCGCATCTTGTCATAGTCGATGCGGATGTTTGTCTCCACCATCTTCTTAGGGATTTGGTAATTGCTTCGGATGTAATTATCTACGAAGTTGAGCACCATAACCGAGTTGTACATGGTGGTCTCACCATATCTCTCCTCGGCAAAGCAATAGTTGTCGTACCAAGGCTTCATCACCTTGATCAGCTCATCAGTGGTGTGATTGAACGGCAGGACGCTGCCGTAATAATCCAGCATCTGTCTCACTTCTTCCTCGGTAAATCCCGTCATCTCATTGAAGTCAGGTGAGAGCGAGTAGTTGGTTCCGATGTTGAATCCGCTGGTCAGGTCATCCATGGTTACAGGGCTTACTCCCGTGACGAACACTCTGCCCAGGGTATTGCCAGCCGCACCCTTGATGGTGTTGAAGAACTGTCGCAAGTATCCCTCTCCGTGGGTCTGGTTGCGATACCTCACGAGATGCTCCTCATGGGCGAGAATCATGTTGGTGAAGTTGTCGTACTCATCGATGAAGAGATAAATCTTCTTTCCCACCTCCTGACACTTCTGGCAAAGAAATCTCAACTTGGATACCGCATCAGGCTCCTGTTGCAATCCTTCCTTGGTACCAGTAGGAAGAATATGTGCATAGATGTCACAAAAGAAATTGAATACAAGGCGACAATGGTTGTCCAGTCCATCCTTATAATCATCCAATCCTGCTGCCACCTCGGCAAAATTGAGGTGGATGATGAGATATGTATTGTGCTCTGGTGTAGGATTCTGCCCGATGTAAAGCTTGCCAAAGATTTCCTCAAACTTGTCTTTCTTGTTGATGTCATAGTAATTCTCAAGCATGGAGAGGGTAAGGCTCTTGCCGAAACGGCGAGGGCGAATGAAGAAGAAATACTTGTTGGATTCTTCTATTTGCTCTATGAAAGGAGTCTTGTCCACATAGTAACAATCCTCTTTTATGACATCCTCAAAATTCTGCATGCCGTATGGTATGCGCTTGCGATAAATGCGCTTTGGTCTTACTATCATAACTCAGTTTGATTATTCGTTTTTGAATCTGATGGCAAAGATAATACTTTATCTCCTAATCTCCAAAACTTTTCCCGAAAAACTTCGACCGTACTGCTTCAAAAACACTCTTCACTCTTCACAGGAATGGCATAAATGTCTGTAGCTAAGGAATTTGCACGGATGAAGAGTTGCGCGCCACTCTTCACCACTCTTCACCCGGAAAATCTGTGTCATCTCATAGACCGAACAGGTCGATCATCCGTTTAAAATCCGTGCGTAATCCGTGGAGCCAGAATGTTCTGTTAACTCAGCGTAATCCGATGAATAAAATATCCAGGTGAAGAGTGGTGAAGAGTGGTGAAGAGTGGTGCGTCACTCTTCACCTCTCGCAACCCCAGTGTTTATCGGGGTTTCAACCGATTTGGTGAAGAGTGAAGAGTAAAAAGAAGAGTGGTGCTTTTATAAAAAAAGCTCCCGACGTATCGTTTTGTGCCTGGCAATGGCAGATTATTGCCCTGGTAAAGGGCAATGTTATGCCATAGTGAGGCAATAAGCGATACAAGCGGCTTTACGCCTCGTCAGTACTATCATAGCGACCGCTCAGTAACGTCTTTGCGCCTTGTAAGTACTATCGCAGTTGCTTGTAAGTACTATTATTGTAGCATCGGTTTAACGTAAATAGTCTTCGGAGTTACCTTTACTTGTTGCCGGAAGAATTAACGGTATAAGCCGGAGATGCCTATGTCGTCAGCCGCACAACAGCTGTTGTGCGCTTGCATAACAGCTGATATGCGCTCGCCCAACACCTGTTGTGCAAGTGGAAATCAGCTGGTGGGCGGATATTTATTTTAAATCTTCTTTTCTTTCGCTAGGTGTCCCGACGAATTTGCAATGCGTGAGGTGGCTGTCTTCCGCTAGGCGTCCCAGCGGATTTGCAATGCGTGAGGAGGTTGTCTTCCGTTAGGCGTCCCAGCGGATTTGCAATCCGCTGTTAAAAAATGTTCGACCTTTTCTTTGCGGATTTGTAATCCGCTGTAACTTGTAACGATTATCCGCCAATTTCAAAAACACTCTTCACCCTTCACAGGAGTGGTGTAAGTGTTTGTGTATGAGTTGATTTGGTAGGGTGAAGAGTGCGCTCGACTCTTCACCACTCTTCACCCCAGATTTTTTCGCTAGCTGTTTATAGATTGAGGGGGATTGCAAATCCCCCGGTTTCATAGGTCGAACATTTTTTTACAGCGGATTGCAAATCCGCTGGGACGCCTGACGGTTGCAAATCCGCTGGGACGCCTGACGGAAGACAGACGCCTGACGGAATCCGTGCGTAATCCGTGGAGCAAGAATGCTCTGTTAACTCAGCGTAATCCGATGAAAAAATATCCAGGTGAAGAGTGGGTGAAGAGTGGTGAAGAGTGGTGCGCCACTCTTCACCTCTCGGAACCCCAGTGTTTATCGGGGTTTCAGGCGATTTGGTGAAGGGTGAAGAGTAAAAAAGAGAGTGGGGATTTTCTCTCCCGACGTATCGTTTTGTGCCTGGCAATGGCAAGATATTGCCCTGGTAAAGGGCAATATAATGCCGTAGTGAGGCAATAAGCGATGGAAGCGTCTTTACCATCCGTCAGTACTATCATGATGACCTCTCAGTGACACCTTGACTCCTTGTCAGGAGTATCCTGACAAAAAGAAGGGCTGGACTTTCTCACGAAAACCCAACCCTTCTTTTTAAAACAGCTGTTTTTATACTTTATTTATATATAAGTAAATGATGTTATTGTATTTATCACTTATCTTGTGTTTATTGCAGAACACGTACCAGGCGTAATGGCATCGCCTTGTAGCGACCGGTGTTATTTCCATTACTACCACTCACGAAGCGTATGTTGGAAATACCCTTCTTATCGTTGTACACGTCGAAATAGTTGTACCAGTAACCAAACTCATAACTATCTTCACTGAAGCCTTGGGTTCCTGAGAGAAGTGATTTGGTCCAAAAGACCACGTGCATTGGATATTTATGGCTTTCACCTTCCAGATATCCTCCGTATGGCAGATAGATGGTTTTCAACTCAGAGCTTGTTGTATTCATAAATGTACAATAGTACGATTCTCCAAGAGCAGTATGGCGTACCTCTGTTTTAAGTGTATCATTCGCAATCAAGTCCTCAAACACCGATTTCTCTGGTATTTCAAAGCCTTCAGGAGATAGAGTAGAGGATAGATTCCCCTGCTTGACATCTGATTCATTCTTATCCTCTGAAATCTTGAAGTATCCACCGATAGCACCTTTATGGTCTTTAAGTTCGTTGACGTCTGGTACATAAGGACTATTGTCGGTAGCACCCAGGTTTCGGTCGAGCATAATGTAGGTATGGGCTTTTCCCTTTACCTTCACTACACCATAATAGAACCAGCCTTTCACCTTTAGTTTATCATCACCACCCTCTGCCAATTCGTATTTGTTTGCCATTTCATCTGTTATCTTGTGAAAGATACCCGTATGATAAACATAGTAGGTGATTTTGATACCCTCTTTATTTGTTATCGTAAAACTGCCTTGCCAGAGATCATAATTATCGTTTCGATTATCCGTCAATGTAACTTTCCAGAAATTTCCATCTTTTTCAACTTTAAAATGGTCATCGGTATCAGTTAGCTTATCATCTTCTAGGTAGGGAATCTTATAACTATAGGTGTTTTTACCTACTGCGAAGTGAAAACCATTGTTTCTTACATTGCCTAGCATTTGCTCCGGTCTGATACCTTGCATTTTTTTATCCAACCACTCAAAGTAGTTTTCTGTGTTAATATTGTTATCGATTAACATCGTAACTTTACGCTTTGGATCGTCTCTTCTAAAATCGAAGCCCGCCTGGGTTATCTTCACATCCAGTTTGAGGTCACCAGATGTTATCGTAACCGTTCCCTTTCTTGGGTCTTCAGACTTATCGTTTTTATCCAATGTAAACGTCAGAACATATTTCATGCCAGATGATGAATTACTTTCTGATTCCGGAAGTTTCGTTTCTGTTACATCTTTATCCTTGTCAAACGTAATCCAGCTATCTGCAGGATTGATGCTTACTCCGTAGAGTTTGCCGTCAGCACTTGTTGCAGAAGAGAGCGTAGTAACCAAAGTGATGGTTGCTTTAATTGTTTCAGTTGCTTCAGCTGCTGTTGCTTTTACGGATAGGTCGTCACTGACACCAAGTTCATAATCCTTGCAGGCAATCATCTTGGTGATGGCAGGATTGTCATCAACGATTTCTGCTTCTATTCTGTTTTCTGGTTGAGCCTTGATGGCTTCTTCCAAAGTCTTAAAACCATAATCATTCACCTTGTTTACGGTGATGGTATAGTTATGGTTTCGCAAGAGAGCATACTCGGAACTCTTGTCATCCTTATTATAAAGGCCAACTTTATAGTAACCGTAACCTTCTTCATTGTTATATTTAGCCTTGATGATAATGTTTGCTTGACCAATAGATGTCTCGTTTACAGCAACAACTCTGCTTGAGCCATCGCCAATATTTGTGCTACTGAATTCTGTAGTTGTTGCCAACCCTTTATCTGTTGGCTCTTTATAGTCTTTTGGAGCAATAGCAGTTTTCTTCGCTGTATTATTGATGATAAGTCCTGCGCTTTCTTCAGGAAAGATACCCTTAATGTCTTTGGCAACTTTGAGGGTAATCTTGGCATTAGAGCGCAGAAGCGAAATCTTGGCAGTCTCAGGAGTTAGCAAATCGGTAACCTTGATGCTACCCCAACAAACTGGCTTAGTAAGGCTTGGAGTGCGCTCTGCTGCTTTACCGATATCCTGTAAGTCGCTTGTTTCTTCATCTGTAACCTCGGCATTGGCAACTACTTGTATGTAGCTTGCTTCTTTCGGAGTGTTTACTTTGATGTTATAGCTGCCATTGCTTTGCTTATTGGTCTCTGTTAATTGATTGGTACAATCTTCTTTGCCTAGATATTTGTTGCTACTGTCGTAATAAAGCAATGTGAGCTTGTTGATTGATTCTGTTTCCGTAGCATCAGCTCTCGTGCCCAGTTGTTTTTCAGAAAAATTGGGCAAATCAATGTTCAAGACAAGTCCCTCGGCAGGGATTTCATCCCCGCCGAGTCCGATAGCCTCCATCGTATCCTTGCAGGAAACAAGGCTTAGGAGCAATCCTATCCATATCATTAAATGCTTTATCTTCTTCATTTTTTCTATATTGTTTATTCTGTTACGCCATTAGGCTTACCTTGATACCATTTTCCATTTTGGTAATAGCCGGTGTCGTCCTTGAAACTATTGCCATTGAAGAGCGTAAGCTCATCACCATCTTTTTGTTTGATTTTGATATCTTTATTATGCTCTCCTTTGATGGCTTTCAGCGTGATGACTGTTTTCCACCAATTACCCTTTTTTTCGCGTTTCCAAGAGTTACCGTGGTCTACATTTTCATCATTAATTTCATCCTTAATCTTGAATCGATCAGTTGTACTATTTCCAGCAATACCATATTCTCTATACCAGCCCATTGTTTTCTTTTCCGTGTATATGGTTATATTCAAGTTCACAATTTCAGGCATGTCATCAAATATATGGTATTCAGGATCTGAAGTTGGGTCATAGACAATCCAGCCTTCACGATCTTCATAATCGAAGAGAGGAATACCAGGCTCTCGATGGTGAGGACAGCGGTGTAAAGTATAGCCAGCCCCTGTATCTTTATTATTGTTGAACATAATCAAAGTTTCACCTGGCTTTATCTTTCTATCTTCTTCAGTATCCATTTTTCTTTTTTGCACCATATCTACTTTGAAGTCTTTATAATACCAGCCTGTGTTAGTTTTGTCGGCTGTCATGGTTTCACCAGGCCAGTTGGCTTTGTCGTTATCACCGTCAGTATATATCCATTTTCCTTTATTTGGTAAATTACCATTTTCGATTTTAGTCTCACCAATCTGGGTATACACATAGATGCGATGGTTGTCTTCCTTTGGACTATTTGCACCTCCTTCATTATCCCAACCGTCGTACCAGTTGTTGGTGTCACCTTCTTTCTTTATAGCCATGAAATCAACTTCTTTATTACCATTATATATACTTAGGTCATTAATCGCTCTGAAATAGATACGATAGTCACCGATAGGAGGACTAACTGTTACACGAACAGTCTGAGACTTAGAGCCTTCTTTTGACTTTACCGTGAATTCATGAATGGTGGTTGTTACAGGATCAGTTGCTGCAGTAACCGTGAACGTTCCTGTGGCGGCATCCGATGAAGCTAAACTCATATTGATGGTAGAGTTACCTTTTTCATTTGTAGTTCTATCCAGCACAATACCCCCGAGATTAGTATCCCATTTCACCGTTCTGCAATTCTGAGATTTATCATCTTTATTATAATAGATGACCAGTTCTTTTGTTACATCCAGATAAGGTGTAACATCATAATGTACATCTATATATTTCTTGAGATTATTTGCCTTGAGCCAAAACTTAGCAGTGCCTTTTCGCTGATTATCTGCATAAGCACTGATTGGAATATTTGGATTCACGCGAAACTCTATACTATCATTGCCATTAGCGTCTTTACCACGTTTGATGCCAATGATGATGTCTTTTGTGTTTATTTTATTATCGCATCCAAACTCTACTGTGACTGCATTCGAATTATATGTGATATAATCATTTGTCGTAGAGTTCACTTCTGCCTCCGTCTTGCTTACCCACAAAGTAGTATGGTTGAAGTCGGCAGTTATCTCTACAGGTTTCCATTCTTTTACGCTCACATTACAGTCGAGGGTCATGTTTCCCAGACTCTTGATCTTGCCGATAATCTCATAATAGGTGCCACGAGGGAAGGTTGGAAGCTCTGTTGTAGAACTTTCATTCTGCTTGTGACCTAATGGAATGATATACTTGTTGTCGATATTTTCATCGATGCTTCCTCCAATAGCCAGTCGTGACTGCTGGGAAGCATTGGCGATGTATCTCTCCGGCAAATAGTAAGTACCCTGGAAAAGCCATTTGGCTGCGGCGTTTGTTGGATTGGCAGAGCCTTTGGCTCCTTCGTTGAGGGTGATTACATCTTTGTCGTTTATATTTGCATTAGCATCATTTCGTTCCCACGCATCCCCTTGATAGTAAAGGCCATTTTTGTTATTGGCAGCATCATATTGATTACTCTCAAAGCCTTCTGCATATTCTTTACTAACTTCAGACTGGCTGAATTTTCCATTCCAACAGAGGGATGTTTTTGGGGTTAACTGCTGCGCAAGAATATTCTTGATTGAAAAACTTTTGCCGCTGAATACAGTTGCTTCAGCAGGATCGAAAATGAGATTCAACTTTACCTTGACACAGGTGAACTTCAGATTTGCGATAACAGTTGCTGATTTATCTGTCGCCTTGATTTCTGTTTCTGCAGTTTTGCCGTTGATATCCTTTGGCTCGTATATCATTGGAATATTGGTGGAGATAGGTAAACCCGGAGTCTGGTTAGGAGTATATCCCAATACCATATTTTTCAAATCATCTTCTGTAATGATGTTCTTGTCTTTCAAAACATCACTCATATTGGCAACAACATAAACATGGTACTTGCCTGGCTCAATGGTGAGCTGGTAATTGGCAATGTTCTCATCCAGCATCATGCTTGCCAATGGCGCAGGAAGATTTTTTGCTACGAGCTTGCCATTACCATCTACAGGAAAGGCATAGAGGCGAAGATCATTGATCTGGCATTCATCTACTGTGGCATTATAGGTAGGTACATCAGAGGAACTGCCGCTGAAAGCATTGCCGTTCGCACTGAGCACGGTTGGTACCAGCACGTGCAAGTTGCCTGACGAGTTGAGGGTATATCCGTTGCCCTCCAACTCGTCATTACAACTAACTGCAAATAAACTAGTCAACAACCAAACTATGAAACCTATATAGATATGAAATCTTCTCATGATAACTTTGTCTTTTACTTTACTAATATCAATAGTTTAATTTCGACAAAGTGGAATCAGATTATAAGTCGGCTCGCTGTATGCGCTTGCTCCAATCGAGGATGGAGATGCCCAACTTAACGTATTGCCACTTGTCGCCTTTCAGGAAAAAGTCCAGCTTATAGTCGTATTCTCTGTCCAGGAACTCCTGTGCCGAATAGTTCATTGCTTCGAATGCTCCACGGCCCTGTGCCAGAAAATCGGCTAGATTGATGCGGACCACTTCTTCGCCCGTCTTCTTGTTCCAGATGCTCAGTATCGCATTCTTGTCGTTCTCGGTTGCTGGATGCAACACGAGGCGGGAGAACATCATGGCGGCGTGAGCGGTACGCTCCTGTACGGTACCCTCCGGAGTGGTGAACTCGGTGGTCCAGGTCTTGTAAGGGGTGTATGTCAACTCCTCGTCTGGGAGGAGAGAATTGTCGTAATTGATGTAGCCATTGGCATCAGTTATCTGATAACTGAAGTCTTCGGCGTGGATGTCGGCTGGTTGGTCCAGCTGATGCAGACTGATGGTGAGCTGCTTGGTGTCTCTGATGAGACTGATGGTATGGTGGGTAACCTGAAGATCCTTCACCTCTACGGTTTCGTTGCTCAATCCCTGCCAGAGGGTATCAAGCGGAAGAGCCTGGTTTTCTATCTTTCCGGCATTTCTGTCGAGTCGGGCACGGAGTTTTTCGATACTTTCTCCTGCTGCTGGAGCTTCGATGTGGAATTTGGCACCAGCCTGTGACAGTGCCTCTTCGTATTTCTTCTGGAAGGCGAAGGTGGCGAAGCGGTATTTGCCAGGTTGCAAGTCTATGCGCATGGCATAGTTAGGGTCTTTGAGGGGTTGGAATTTTCCCTTGTTGGCAGCATCCTGGCGAGCCACTAGGTTGCCCTGCTCATCGAAGACGAACACGCAGACGCCGCCTACATGATCGTTGAACATATCAGCGCGCTGGACGTTGTAGTCGTACTTGAACTGCAAGTCAACTCCCATATCGCAAGGAGGGAGGTCGTCGTGCATCAAGTCGTTGCAGCTGCTGAGCATGCTGCCGAGAGCGACGATGGTTCCGAAAGCAGCGGTACGGCTGATAGCAGCCATGCTGTCGAATCCCCATTCCATGCGTATATTCTTGATCCAACTATGTAACTTTTTGTTTGCCATGATGCTTTTTGGTTATTATCAATATAATGTTTCAGAATATCAGGTTGTGTTTCTAGCTTCCACTACGGTGAAGCTGAAAACACAACTCGTATGTTTTAACGAAGGCGGGAGCCTAAGCTCCGCCTTTCGTTGTTATTACGCTATTACAAATTAACGTCCTGTGAACGCTTAGCCCAGGAGAGAACCTTAACGCTGACGGAGATGTACTTGTAGTTCTCATCGTCTGGGTCAGTAGGCTTGATAGTAGGTACATCTGGAGTGCCAGGACCACTAACGCTATTTACTGTCAACTCATACCAGTTGTTACGGAGTACACCATAGCGACCAAGGTACTTATTGTTATGATCCACGTCGTTATCTCCATAGGTTAAATCACCTTCGTTCCATGGAGTCAGGGCGTTGAAATGCTTAACACGAGCGATGTAATAAGATACACCTGAAGCATAAGTTGCAATACCTACGATAGGGTCTGTACCTGCTGCTGCTTTCAAACCAAGCTTTTCATTGATAGCATTAATATCGGTTGGTAATACTTTAACACCATCATGCAGTACGTTTTCTTCTTTCAAAATCTTGGTGCCAGCGTTATTCTCGATTGCACCAAGCTCAACTGTTACCTTATCTGGATCTGTTTCATTCAGAACTTCTTGAGCTTTTGCCTTAATCTGCGCCTCCAAATCTGCCTTATGCCAAAGGGCAGTGTTGTTGCCAATCTTGTAGAAAGTTTCATTATCTGCGAAGCCGTTAGGTGTGTATTTTGCCTTGAATACAACACGAGTCGTCTGCCCCTGCACCATACGCTTGATATCGAATGTATTCTCAAGGCAGTACTGTGGTGTTGCTGCATTACCTGTGATTGCTGCATTTGATTCCAAAACATTAAATTGTGTCTTGCAGTCTTCAACTGTAGTATAGTCAGTGCTATAGTTAGGGTCAATACCCCAATATACGCGCTTGAAGGCTGTGTTTGTAGCATCAACAAAACGACCTGTTGAAGGAGCAGCAGCGGTTGAAGCACTCCAAATTGTTGTAAATGGATCATTCAAACCTGTTGTCTTGTGAATAGGGTATGTACTCTTATTGGTAACATCCAAATTCCATGCAGTGATATCAACCTTATCGTTTTCATATAGTTTTCCTGTTGGAGAAAGCTTTGTAGGGAGAGAACCAACAGTAACCTTTGCCAAACCACGCTCAACATGTATGGTTGTTGCTTTATTTGTTTCTGCAGCCTGCTTGGTTGCATATACTTGCTCAATCTTTACAAGAGTCTTTGGCTCGCCTGTTGTAAACTCAGGCGCATTTGCCATATAGAATCCATTGGTGTTATCTGCGAATTTTGTATCAGCAGCTGTAGTGGCATTCCAGTCACTGTATGTCTGGTCTGTGCTAGGCATATTTACCTTAAGCTTATCGTTCTTATCCTTATTGTTAAGAACTACCAATGCATAATAAGTGCTTGTGAAATCAACCTTGCTCAATTTTGCAGTGATGGTAGCTGCAGTAGTAATACCATTGTTGCCATCCTTAACCCAAGGAGCCATAGTTCCCAAATCTGCAGTCTCAACGAACGTGTATTCGTTTTCAGAAGAACCTGCCTCCTTGAAAATGAGCAAGGTTACATCCTTGACATCATACTCCTTAGCATCTCCTGGCGTAAAAACAGGCTCACCAGCTGCACGTGTACCACTTGTTGTTGGCAAGTTGATGCTTAATGTAGCATAACCTACACCTGATTCATTCTCACCAGAACCATTACCCCCCCCTACTACTAAATCGTTGTTGCTAGAGCAACTAGCAGTCATAGCAGCCAAAACTGCCAATCCAAAGAAATGTTTAATTCTCATAATTGATGTGATTTTATTGTTAGTTATATCTTTTATTGTTCCGCCTTCATTTCCCCGTAAATCTTTCTGATGCGTTCAGCTTCCTTCGAGTTTCCTGCCTTGGCAAGATGCTTTTCGGCAGTTACGAGGTCGCCCTTCTGCAAATCTGTGCAGGCGGCATTGAGATTGGCTGTCTCATCATCAGGGAAGAGACGGACGGCAATATCAAATACCTCGTTGAACTCTGGAGAACCAGGCTCATAGGTCTGTGCCACCAGGTACATCTCCTGTAATGACAACTGCTGAGGCTTAGTCTTCAGGATTACCTTTGCCTCTTCAATGTCGAAAGGACGAACGGTATAAGTTACCGTATAGTCGCTGTGGCGCAAACGAGGATAAATCTCACTCATGATGTAGCGATAGCTAGCCGGATAAAGCTTCTTGATTTTCTGGTCCTTTGCATCGGGTGCCAATGATGAGTTGGCGATGGTAAGGATGGCAGACTTATCGGCTAAGTTGCTTGCTTCCACCTTCTTCTTGAATCCTTCCCAGTCTTCTGGGGTGGCGTGATAGGTGAAGAGCTTTTTATCGATAGTGTAGAGATTGCATACATAATTGCGCAGGGCAGCCGCACGGTTGTTGGCGAGTCGCACGTTGTTGGCGTAAGGACCATCCGGCGACGCATAGCCATGAATATCGATATTGGTGATGCTCACATCCTTGTCGTTCTTTACGAGGTCGATGGTGGATGTAATCTTTCTCAGCTCTGTGGCATTCTCACGGAAGTCGGCGAGGATATCGCTCTTGTTGAGCTTGAAGCTCAGGTAAGCTTCACCCTTTTCGGCTCTCACCTTGATGGCTTCAGCTTTTGGCTTCACGTAATGGTCGCGACCAATCTTGGGTATTGGGTTGATGACCGCCATCTGGGTGGTATCCTGATCCATCAGGTTGCCGCATCCGCAGAGGTCTTCCGTCATGGAGAGGTTGAAAGCCTTCATCCACTTCCTGTAGGGAAGGGTCTGCGAGAAGAGCACCTGCTGTTCGGTATCATTCCTGCGTCTCACTACCACTGCCTGGCTGTTCTTCAGTTTGCTGCTTTTGCGCAGGTATCTGATGTTCTGGTTTTTGCCATTGATGATAATGGGATTCAGGGCGATGGTATCTTCTCCGGCAATAAGCGGAGTGAAAACCAGCTGTTGCTCTGATTTGAGCTGCAGACTATCGAGATGGAGGCGGAAAGCAACCTTGAGACTGTCGCTTTTCTTCTGTGTCAAGACACTGTCTATCAGAATCTTGCCTCCAGCCAACCGTAGCTGCGAATCATCTATCTTCTGGGCTTGGACAGTCAATGCGCTCTGTGCAAACAGAATGCAAAGGGGCGAAATGACCGCATAAAGCTTCATTTTCTTCATATTCTTCATCTTGTAAAAGAGGGTTTGATTTTGGTTTTTGCTATCTCGGTGATATCGTTCCTAGAATGCGTATATCAGGGAGAGGGCAGCTTTAGTAGGACCTACATAGTTGCGGTGGTCCTTGTTAAGACATTTGTCACATCTTCCGTAAAGCTTGTATGGGCTGTAGATGTATCCTAATCCGATGGATCCTTCGAGATTGAGATGCTCAGACAGCAGCCATTGGTATCCGTAGGTGAGGCCACCACCGACATACCAGCCTTCGTAATGTCTTCCTTTCTCTGTCTTTGGCAAGATGCCGAAAGGCAGGTCCACATTTTTTACGTTGTATTCACCTCCAAGGGCATGGATGCCGAAAAAGTGGCCTCCAAATTTCTGGCAGGTGTACCAACGGTACTCTGGCATTACGTTCCAGTAGCGCAATTTCTTGTCGCCTGAAAACTTCCAGGGATTCAGGGCGCCGAAAAGCTGAAAAGTGCTTTTCCTGCCCGTGCCTATTTCTAGACCAGCATTGAGCGAGGTGGTTGCCAGACCAAGCAGGTTGGTCTTCAGTGCTACCTCTTGCGCTCGGGTTATTACTGTTGAGAGAATCAGCAGTAACAACATCGGTGTTCGTTTGAACAATCTCTGCTTCATCATCATAATTTTACTCTGTTGATTTTCTTTCTTAAGGATAATGCTAGTTGATTATTCTTATTTATCGTCATTTACTTAGTTGTATAGGATAAGCCTTGCAGCACGATTGAATGCCGTTGGGTTTCCTTTTCGGTTGCAAATGTAGGAAGATTTTCTCAAAGATGCTTCAAAAAATTGATGGAAATCAAGGGAAATAAAGTGCAAACGTTTGCATTGCCGTGCAAAGTGTGTGGGAGCACAAAACTTGTGAATATGATATAAGTGCCTGATATATAGAAAATGAAAAGCGAGGGTGTGATTTGCACACCCTCGCTTATTTCAGAACCTCCATCGCCTTCTTCAGACCTCTATCCACAGCGGATGGATTGTTCTGGTAGAGCTTCTCCTTTTCCTCTCCGGTCATCTCGTCGAGCAGATAATCGGGGGTGATTCCCACACTTTCCAGCAGGTTGCCCTGTGCATCCTTGGTAAGCGAGAACGGCATGTAGAAGTAGAGGTAGCTCGTTACATTTCCTATCCATCCTCCATTGCTGGCTTCGTTGTCGGAAGTGAGCATCGCCTGCGCTCCGTAACTGTTTCTGCCTATCGTCTTCACGTGGTCGCCCTGACTTTTCAGGATGAGGGTTGTCACCTCCGACATGCTGGCACTGTAGTTGTCGAGCAGGATGGCGGTAGGGATGTTTCTGCCCAGACTCTTCGATGTTACCGTAATCTTCTGCGGAATCCAAGGCGTATAACTGTATGGATTATTATCCTCTTTTTTGCGCACGTAGGCATACACGGCAGATTGGGTGATGAGATAGTCGGTAAGCAGACGGGTATCTATCACGCTTCCGCCACCGTTGCCACGGAAGTCGAGAATCAGTTTCTTGATCTCGCCCTTAGCCAGCGGCTCCAGGAACAGACGGCGGTAACCTTCTACGCAGAGATGATTGTAGGTAAACTTCAGGTCGCTCCAGTAAGCATAGAGTTCCCGCTCGTGCCAGAGATAATCGGCAAGTGCCTGACAATACCAGTTGGCAAAACCGGAGGCTGAAAGCATCTGCTGGTAACGGGCATCGTCCTGCAGCTTCTGTCGGATCTGCTCGCCCATGCCGCTTGCATCAGCAGTAATAGGCAACAGCTTGAGGAGATTCGGCGACTTCTCGTAAGCCTCGCTGGCGAGAGCATAGAGACCGGAATAATCGCCCTGGTTGCTGTAGGCCGCCATCTTCTCGCAGGCTTTGGCAGCATCATCCGAAGCCAGATAGTTATCCATATCGGCAAGCAACTGCGTTGCCTGCTGCTCAGCCTTCTCTCGCTTTCCTGCATCTGTAATCAGTTCCTTCGCCTTGTCTGTTATCTTGGAAGCATCCAGATGATAGGTGCTGGCGGCATTGCCAGGGAGATAGGACTTCTGATACTCGTGGAAACAGTTTTCGTAGAGGGCAAACTTGTTGAAGCCGAGGTAATAGGTGCCCGGCTGCTCCTTCAGGTAACCGCCCATGATACAGAAACCATCCGAGGTAATCTCGCCGAAGGCTGTGCCATCCAGGTTGAGCTGGTCGCGGGTATGGCTCCAGTGAGCATTCAGCGGGAAATACTCGGTCTTGTTGCGGAGCGTGCTGTTGAATCTCACCGTTTCCGTAGAAGAGTGGGAGACGGGCAGGGTAATCTTGACATAGAAATGCTGGTCGATGATCTTGTCGATGATTTCCTGGAAATACTGCTTTGCCTTGGCGTTGTCTTCCTGAATCTCCTGCTGGGTAAAAGCTGGGGTATGCTGGAAAGTCTTCAGGGCATCAAACTTGGGTTTGTATTCCTTGTACACCTGGTCCCAGGTCTGCGAAGATACGGCAGACTGCTCGTTGAGGGTGCAGTAGCGCTGGTTCATCACGCTCCAGAAAACCTGGAACAGGTCGCCATACGACTTGACATCGGTATCGGAATAATCGGAAATCGATTTCTCGTTGGCATCATTGTCTGCCACACAACTGGTAAGCGACATCCCCGTGGTGGTTGTCGCCAGGAGGAAGGCGAAGAGGCATCGCATTCCACCTTTTATATATATAGGGGTTCTCATATTTTAAAATGATTTTTAGAACTTATAGGCAGCCGAGGCTGTGATGAGACTGGAGTTGCGCCGGGCAGTCTTGCTGGTGCTGGCTTTTTCCTGGTAGATATGCGAGAAGCCGTACTGGAACTGATATCCCACGCTGGCATCTATCTTGCCGAAGGAATAACCTATCTTGATGCCTGCTTCGCCGCCAAAGAGACTGCGGCGGAGATGGTTCTCATTCTTCCTGAAATCGTAGGTGGTGTTATAGCGGATGTAGGAACCATCGCCCTTGTACCCCTCCATGATGTTCATCGGATACATACCCTTGGTATGCATGGAGGTGAAGTACTCGTAATAGATGCCTACCTGCGGCTTGATCCACAATCCCTTCTCGTGGTAAGGATTATGGAGGAGATAGTAGCCCACATGGAGTGGGATGCTGATGAAGTTGTTGTTGTATCGGGTGTTCCAGGAGTCACCGCCCAGATTCTGGTACAGGTAGTCGCGCTGAACGAAGCGGATGCCCGCTCCTACCGCCAGCTGATCTACGATATTGTATTCGGCACCGATGGCAGCCGTGAAACCCGGTCGCACCTTATAATAAGTCTCCGACAAGCCCGACACATCCGTATCAAGCACACTGCAACTGACACCAGCTTCTGCCTCCACCTTCCAGCGGTAGGAGCTCTGCTGTGCCAGAATGCCCTGGCAGCAGAAGCCAAGGGCTATGGATAAATATACCTTTCTCATTTCTTTTCAAAAATCTTGCAAGCCTTGTTTCCTGCGATATAAGCTACGTATGCTTTTATTTGATAGTGAGGATAGGCTTTCTGCATATCTGCGGCATAAGCCTTTACCTGTTGGGCATCTTCTAGGTGTGCCTCTTCCAAATGATCAACAATGCCTGCGTCTTTAGACTTGTAATATTTAAACTCAATGATGCGGCAGTCGTTGTGGAATGATGTGCCAGGAATGCCTGTCAACACTAAGTCAGCACGACCTGACGGCAAGTTCTGTTCGATGGCGAATGTATAGCAATTGCTCAAGTAGCGGCTCAGTAACTCGAAAAATGAACAGCGAATGAAATTCTCGTTCATCTTGTCAAAGGCTTGGGCTGGAAGCTGACCTAAGTATTCCTTAACATAGTTATGGAATAATGGCTCCAGTTCTCTGTCTCTGACAAATGCCTCGTATGCAGGAACAAACTTACGGGCATTGTCGCTGATACTATTCAATTCGTTGTAGTAACTCATGTATACGCTCTTGGTCGTCAAGTTTGGCAAAGCCATTTTGTAATTGTCCTTCAGGGTGGTCATACCCAAGTAGTAGAGGCTGATAGGGTAGAACTCTGGGGAGAAGAACTTTTGCTTGTTGAACTTGCTGCGTAAATCGGCTTGTGAATAGTACAATTCTCCATCCATCAACAGGCTGTCGAGCATTTCTTTGGCATTGTCAAGCGTGATGGTCAATCTTCTTATCCAACTAGTGTCAGTGCGCAGGTTCTCATCTACCATTTCCATAGGGATGCCGCCTTTCAGTTCTGCAAAGTTCTTGAGGAAGTAAGTCAGAATGGTAGAGTTGAACAACGGTTCTGCATTTGGTAAAAAGTGGTAACCGTCATAATTGTTGAGTATCAGAGTCCATAATTCCTCGAAAGAGGCTTGAGGGCCATATTTATTGATGACATACTTCAGATATTGGGCTGCTTCCTCATGGGTAAAACCCAATAGATTGGTAAATTCCGGCTTCAGAGTCAACATCTCTGCGATGTTATAGCCACTGGTTAAGTCATCCATGGTGACAGGCAGTACTCCTGTGCAGAAGCAGGTGCGGATGGTACCTTCGCCAATGCCTGCCTTGATAACCTTGAAGAATGTTCGTAGGAAACTTTCCCCTGTGGTCAGGTCCTGGTACAGCGAGTCCTTATAGACAACTAGTAGCTGGTTGGTAAAGTTGTCGTATTCATCTATTAATATATAAAGAGGTGGAAGATTATGGGAAGAGATAAACTCGCATACTTCAACCAGCATGTTGGAGGCATTGCCATCCTCTCTGAACCTGAAATCTCCAAAAAGGTCTCTGTTGCGTTCCACCAATGTACGGAGTGGACTGCAATTCACGGCGTTGAAGTTCTTCTCGATGTCTTCCTTCTTGCTGGCAACGGAAGTTGTGGAAAAGTCATATCTTACAACGAGATATTGGTTGTGCTCGTTTGTCGGGTGTTCGCCAATCCAAGTTCCACCAAATAAATCCTCGAATTGTGTTGCCATATTGCGGTCGTAATAGTGAGCCAACATGGAAACGAGCAGACTCTTTCCGAATCTGCGAGGACGGAGAAAAACTGGTGCTTTGTAACGCTCAAGCAGTGGAATATAGTTGGTCTTGTCCACATAATAATATCCCTTGTGGCGAATCTCTGCAAAGTTCGCCACAGCGTATGGAACGGTAATATCTGCCTGTGAGTATGTCATTGTCTAATTTTGTTTAATATAGTAATGCCAATCCGGCAAACGCAGAATAGAGTATCATGCGGATGGGATTGATCTTCATCACCTTCACGCCGATAAAGGTGGCAAAGAAGAGGGCGATGGAGATATAGAATCTCCAAGGATTTTCGGGAGTAGAAAAGTTCTCGCCATTCATCAGGAGCAGGGCTGCGGCTCCTACCAATCCGACAATGGCTGGGCGAAGACCGATGAAGATGCTCTGGATGGCTGAGGTGTTCATATACTTGTACAGCATCTTGCTGATAAGAATCATCAAAACCAAGGATGGGAGAACCAAAGCAAAGGTTGCCATGGCACTTCCGAGTACAGCCATCATGCCACTCATGCCGGCATTATGGACAGCTGTATAGCCACAATAGGTAGCGGTGTTGATACCGATAGGTCCCGGTGTCATCTGAGAAATAGCAACCACATCGGTAAACTCTTGCATCGTCATCCAATGATACTGCGTAACAACCTGTCCCTGAATCAGGGATATCATGGAATAGCCACCTCCGAATCCGAAGATGCCTATCTGAATGAATACGATGAAAAGCTGAAGAAATATCATATATTATTCTGTTGGTTGAATGAATTGTCCATAGATGTAGCCACCTACGGCAGCTGCGATAATCACCCAGATTGGGTTGACGCCCAAAAGCCAGATCAGAAGGGCGGATAGAATAGGAATCCAGCAGTTGACAAGCGAAATACCGGCACTCTTGGCAAGCGAGAATGTAGGTACGGCTATCAATGCCACAACGGCAGGACGGATGCCTGCAAACAGGGCAGCCACCACCTTGTTGTCTTCAAACTGATGGAAAAACATGGCTATAGCCAAGATAATAAGGAATGATGGCAACGAAGCGCCGAAGGTGCAGACGATGGCTCCCGGTGTCTTTGCCAACTTATATCCGAGCAGGGAACTCATGTTGATGGCCAGGGCGCCCGGACAAATCTGGGTAGTAGCAATGGCATCCAAGAATTCCTCCTTCGTCATCCAATGATGCTTGTCGACGACTTCGGATTCTATAATAGGAATCATGGCATAGCCACCCCCAAAGGTGACTATGCCAATCTTCGTAAATGTTTTGAATAATGTAAGATAACTTACGCTATTATTCATTTTTTACCTTTTTACTTTTTTACCTTTTTACTTTTTCAAAGCTCTTTCTTCAATCCACTGACGTGCATTGACAAATGCCTCAATCCAAGGAGTTACCTCATCGTTGCGGCGGTCTGCTGGATACCAGGCATTCTGCCATGGGAAGATGGCACGCTCCAAGTGTGGCATCATAGCCAAGTGGCGACCATCTGCAGAGCAGATACCTGCTACGTTGTAGTCACTGCCGTTAGGATTACCTGGATACTCTGCGTAGTTGTACTTCGCAATGATGTTGTAGTGATCCTCTGGCTCTGGCAAGTAGAAACGACCCTCGCCGTGAGCTACCCAGATACCGAGCTTATCACCGCTCAAGCTACCGAACATCACACTGTCGTTCTGAGGAATAGTCAAACCGAGGAATGTACTCTCGAACTTCTTGGATGTGTTGTGGCAGAGGTGTGAACGATGCTTGTGCTCAGGATTGATGAGGTTCAACTCAACCATCAACTGGCAACCGTTGCAGATACCGAGTGAAAGGGTATCCTCGCGGGCATAGAACTTATCAAGTGCCTCCTTAGCCTTAGGATTGTAGAGGAATGCACCAGCCCAACCCTTGGCAGAACCGAGAACGTCGGAGTTAGAGAAACCACCGCAGAATACGATGAAGTTTACATCCTCCAGTGTCTCACGGCCAGAAATCAAGTCGGTCATCATCACGTCCTTCACGTCGAAGCCAGCGAGATACATTGAGTAAGCCATCTCACGCTCACCGTTGGTACCCTTCTCACGGATGATAGCTGCCTTGATGCCAGATGGCTTGCGGCGGTTAGCGTCGAGACCATAGCTAGAGAGAGTTCCCTTGAAGCCGTAGCCGAAGTTCATCTCGATAGGCTGCTTCTTATAGTTGGTGTAACGCTTCTTAGCCATACCATTCATACTCTGCTTGCGGTCGAGGAGGTAAGATGTCTTATACCAGTCGTCACGCAATGCATCGATATCGAACTCGTGCTCGAAGCCTTCCTTCTTGATGATGATCTTGCGGAGCTCAGGAGCTGGATAACCAATCTTGGCATAACCGATACCGTTCTCATCGAAGAATGCCTTCAACTCATCCTTGTGAGCATCGCTTACCTGGATGACAACACCTGGGTTCTCAGCGAAGAGAGTCTTGATGATGTCGGCATCTGCGATGTCGTGGAGGTTGATCTTCATACCACCCTCTACGTTGGCGAATGTCATCTCAAGGAGAGTTGTAATCAAACCACCGGCACTGATATCGTGACCAGCCATTACCCAACCGCGGTTGATGAGCTCCTGTACGGCGTTGAAGCAATCAACGAAGTACTCTGGGTTCTTGACGGTAGGAACATCGCTGCCCACCTTGCCCAGGCTCTGAGCGAAAGCAGAACCACCGAGACGCTGCTCGTCGAAACTGAAGTCGATATGGTAGAGGCTAGAGTTCTTGTCGTTAACGAGAACTGGGCTAACCACCTTCTTGACATCTGAAACCTCACCACCAGCACTTACGATAACGGTACCAGGAGCGATGATCTTCTCGCCGTTAGGATACTGCTGGGTCAATGAGAGAGAGTCCTTACCTGTTGGTACGTTTACGTGGATGGCGCAGCAGAAGTCTGACAATGCCTTCACACCCTCGTACAGACGGGCATCCTCACCCTTCTGGCTGCGGCAAGGCCACATCCAGTTAGCTGAAAGGCTGATGCTGTCCATGCCATCTGCCAATGGAGCCCAGATAATATTGGTCAATGACTCTGCTACAGAGAGTACAGAACCTGCCTTAGGATCGGCCAAACCTGCCTGAGGAGCATGACCCATAGCAGTTACGATACCCTTCTCGCCACGGTAGTCAAGTGCTACGACACCACAGTCAGAAAGTGGCAACTGAATCTGACCCTGACCCTGCTGACGGGCAATCTTACCTGTTACGGAACGGTCCACCTTGTTGGTCAACCAATCCTTACAAGCCACAGCCTCCATCTGGAGAACACGCTGCAAGTACTCGTCGAGGTTGTCGGCAGAATAAGTTACATCCTCATATTTGCGCTCTACGGTCTCATCGACCATTACAGTCTTAGGAGTATGACCGAACATCTGAGCTACGTCGAGGTCGAATGGCTTCACGCCGTCAGCCTGCTTGAAGCTGAAGTGAGCATCGCCAGTGGTCTCACCTACCACGTACATAGGAGCACGCTCACGGTCGGCAATCTTCTGAACCTCGCTGATATATTTTTCGTCGATGAGTAAGCCCATACGCTCCTGACTCTCGTTGGCGATGATTTCCTTGGCGCTCAAAGTCTTGTCACCGATAGGCAATTTAGCCATGTCGATTTCGCCACCGCACTCTTCTACCAACTCAGAGAGACAGTTCAAGTGACCGGCTGAACCGTGGTCGTGGATGCTGACTACTGGGTTCTCATCGTTCTCAACGAGTGCACGAACCAGGTTGTAGGCACGCTTCTGCATCTCAGGGTTGGCACGCTGAACAGCGTTCAACTCGATACCGTTGCTGTAGCGACCAGTATCTACAGAAGAAACAGAACCGCCACCGAGACCGATGCGATAGTTGTCGCCACCTACAACGACAACCTTGTTGCCCTTCTGTGGCTCTCCCTTCTTGTAATCACGCTTCTTGCCGTAGCCTACACCACCAGCAAGCATGATAACCTTGTCATAAGCATACTTCTCACCATTCTCCTCGTGCTCGAAGGTGAGCACAGAACCGGTGATAAGAGGCTGACCGAACTTGTTACCGAAGTCGGAAGCACCGTTAGATGCCTTGATAAGAATCTGTTCTGGAGTCTGATAGAGCCATTTGCGCACTGGCATGATGTCTTCCCAGTCGCGCTCGATGTCGCTCTTGCCGTTGTCGTCCTTCAGACGAGGATAAGCAGTCATGTAGCAGGCAGTACCTGCGATAGGCCATGAGCCTACACCACCACCCATACGGTCGCGGATCTCACCACCAGTACCTGTAGCAGCACCATTGAAAGGCTCTACAGTAGTAGGGAAGTTGTGAGTCTCGGCCTTCAGCGAAATCACGCTCTCGATGTCCTTCACCTGGAAGAAATCGCTTGTAGTTTGGTCGGCAGGAGCAAACTGCTCGATGACAGGACCCTGCGAGAAGGCCACGTTGTCCTTGTAGGCAGAGAGAATCTTGTTGGGGTTCTCGTTGGTGGTCTTCTTGATCATATTGAAAAGAGAAGACTCCATCTCCTTGCCGTCGATGATAAACTGTCCGCCGAAGATCTTGTGGCGGCAGTGCTCAGAGTTGATCTGTGCAAAGCCAAAGATTTCGCTGTCGGTAAGAGGACGTCCGTTCTCTTTCTCCAACTTGTGGAGATAAGCCATCTCGTCCTCGCTGAGAGCCAAGCCTTCCTCTTCGTTGTACTTCTCGAGGTCGTCTACGTACTTGATGGGTTCAGGCTCATGGTTGACGGTGAACACATTCTGGTCTATTCCGTTGTACATGCGCTGCAGCATAGGGTCGTGCTCAGCGTCCTCGCTTTCTACGGGGAAGTACTCCTCAATACGCGAAATGCCGTTAAGACTCATGTTCTGAGTTATCTCAACGGCATTCGTACTCCAGGGAGTAATCATTTCACGGCGTGGACCCACAAAGAAGCCCTGCAACTGCTGGGCGTCCTCTAATGTTGCGTCACCATAAAGCCAACAAAGTTCATTGATCTCGTCCTGAGATGGTTTGTGGTCAATCTCGGTCGCTATCACACTCTTGGATGGAGTTCTGAAAAAAAGAATCATACTTAGTCTTTCTCTTTTTATTGTTAATGTATTTCTTTTCGACTGCAAAGTTAGTGTAAAAAGGAGAGATAACAAAGAGAAAGCTCGTTTTTTTTGTTTTTTATCAAACTTTCGCATTTCTTCTGCCCCGTTTTTGATGTACAGCGCTCTTTTTCTGCAGGATGTAGTCAGTCTTCATAGACGGCCAGGCCGGAGTCTCTATGATGGCCGATATCAGTCATCTATTATGACTGGCATCGGTCATCTATTATGACTGGCATCGGTCATCTATTACGACCAGCCCTTGCCGTCTATTATGACCGGGATGAGTCTTCTATGAAGCCTTCTGTCGATAGAAAAAGTGAATGAAGAAGGGACCATAATTCGTGTTAAATCGTTAAAAATGAGAAGAAAAGGCTCAAAGGTGGTTAAAATTCCATAAATGGATTTGACAAAAGGCTTTTATTCCAGTCTTATTCATAACTTTGCACAATGAAAGAAGCATGTAATTAATGTTTAGGAAGACCCTTTACAAAAACTTAATTTTATCAACTAAGCAAAAAATAAACGAGAAGAATATGAAACAGACAAAGACTTTAGCGATTATCGCAATGGCAGGCGCTCTGCTTGCAACAAGCTGCGCCAGCAAAAAAGAGTTACAGAATTGTCAGACCGAGAATAAGGAACTGACCGGTAATTATCAGGCAGCCAAGGAGCAACTCGCTGCATCACAGGCTCGCGTTACTACTCTCGAGGATCAGCTCGCACAGATGAAGAAGGACTATTCTTCTATGCAGACAGCTCTCGACAAGAGTTTGAACAACGCCAACCAGAACAATATCAGCATTGAGAAGCTCGTTGACCAGATTAACGAGTCTAACCAGTACATCCGTCACTTGGTAGAGGTGAAGAGCAAGAGCGACTCACTCAACATGGTGCTTACCAACAACCTGACCCGCTCATTGAGCAAGGAAGAGTTGAAGGAAGTAGACGTACAGGTACTCAAGGGTGTGGTTTACATCTCTTTGGCCGACAATATGCTCTATCAGAGTGGAAGCTATGAGGTAAACAGCCGCGCACAGGAGACTCTGAGCAAGATTGCCAAGATCATCATGGACTATAAGGACTACGATGTATTGGTAGAGGGTAATACCGATAATGTACCTGTAAGCACCACAAGTCCTAAGATGAAGAACATCCGCAACAACTGGGATCTCTCAGCTCTGCGTGCTTCATCTGTAGTACAGTATCTGCAGGAGCACTTCGGCGTATCTCCTAAGCGCCTCACAGCAGGTGGCCGTGGTGAGTACAACCCTGTGACAACCAACGATACTGAGGTGGGCAAGATGCGCAACCGTCGCACTCAGATCATCATCACTCCTAAGCTCGACCAGTTCATGGATCTCATCGACAAGGCTCCAGAGGATAAGTAAACTGAAGAATTAAGATATATCTTTTTAAGGCGTGCCGTAGGTTTTTACTTACGACGCGCCTTTTTCTTTTCTTGAATAAATCTTAAATTATCCGTGAATAGTTGGCTCGTTGCCGATTATTGCTTATCTTTGTAAGCGAAAATAATAAATCAACAACAAGAAATAAGGGGTGCTGCACGGTTGTGCTGCTGAGATTATACCCATAGAACCTGACGCAGATAATGCTGCCGCAGGGATATTTCTATTCCGTATTATCTTTTATTTGTAAGGTACGTGTGTGTACGCCTCTTCTTCTAAAGAAAAATGTAGATTGAAATGAGGTATATTTGTGCATTGACCATTGCCGGTTCCGACAGTTGTGGAGGAGCAGGCGTACAGGCTGATATCAAGACCATGTCGGCATTGGGCGTTTATGCGGCATCGGCCATTACTGCTGTTACTGTACAGAATACGCAGGGCGTTCAGGCCATCCAAGCCATAGAACCCGAAATTGTGGCAGGTCAGATCAAGGCTGTGATGGACGACATACAGCCCAATACTGTCAAAATAGGAATGGTGAACGATAAGGCCACTATCCAGACCATAGCCGATACGCTGAAACTTTATCCTGGAACTACACTTGTTGTCGACCCCGTTATGGTGTCGACCAGCGGTTCTATGCTCATGCAGCAAGATGCTCTCGATGTCTTCTGTCGGCAACTCTTGCCGATGGCCAACTTGCTGACACCCAATATTCCCGAGGCTTCCGTACTTTCTCATACCTCAATACAGACGGCAGACGACATGGATCAGGCGGCCCTGCGCATCCTGTCGTTAGGCTGTGAGGCTGTTCTGATAAAAGGCGGGCACTTGGAAGGCGACAGGAAAATAGACAAACTCTATCTTGCCGATGGCAGAACCGAAGTCTACGAGCATGCCACGATAGAAACCCGCAATACTCATGGCACAGGTTGCACACTCTCTTCTGCTATTGCCTCGTTCTTGGCCCGTGGCTTGGAGATGTGTCAGGCCATAGCTCAAGCCAAGGATTATCTGTCGCAAGCCATAGAGGCAGGCAAGGATGTGGAGATAGGAAAAGGACACGGTCCTGTCGACCATTTCTTCAACCCCGAGAAATTGAAGATTCGGTAAAGAAAAAGCCAATTTATATTTTCTTCGCAACTAAGCGAAAACCCTCATAAGATACGAAAACAAACAAAAAAAGAATATGATACAGTTTATAACCCATTCCAATGAGCGTTACGACCATGTGGAAGGCGCCAAGCTGGCTTTGCAGGGCGGATGCCGTTGGATTCAGTTGCGCATGAAGGACGCTATGGAAATAGATTTCCTTCGGGCGGCAAAGAAGATAAGAAGATTATGCGATGAATATCATGCCACATTCATTCTTGACGACCATGTGGAGTGGGTGGGGCTTACTGGTGCCGACGGAGTGCATCTTGGCAAGAACGACATGCCTGTAGATGAGGCACGAAAGATGTTGGGACGAAACAAAATCATCGGAGGCACTGCCAATACCTTCGAAGATGTGGAGCGGCTTTCTCGTCAGGGAGCCGACTACATAGGTTGTGGTCCTTTCCGGTTTACCACTACCAAGAAGAACCTGTCGCCAGTGCTGGGTCTGGAGGGTTATCGGGACATCACGGCACAGATGAAGGCTCATGACATTCAGCTCCCCATCGTCGCCATTGGAGGAATTCTGCACCAGGATATTCCAGCCATCATGCAGACTGGCGTGACAGGAATAGCGGTAAGCGGAGCTATCCTGAATGCGGAGAATCCTGTAGAAGAGATGAGACTCTTTATCTCGGCTACGGACAATGACATGTGATTACAAACTAATACAACTTATAAATGAAGACAAAAATCAAGTTTGACTATCCTTCCTCAGAGAAGGTTTATCTCAAGGGAAAACTCTTCCCCGACCTCAGAGTGGGCATGCGTAAGGTGCGCCTTACTCCAACGGTTACTTTCGAGGGCGATGTGCGCCACGAGGAACCCAATGCCCCTGTCTATATCTATGACACGAGTGGTTGCTATAGCGACCCCAATGTGGAAATAGACCTGAACAAAGGCTTGCCCCGTTTGCGTCAGTCATGGATAGAGAACCGCAAGGAGGGTGAGACTCAGATGTATTTCGCCAAGAAAGGTATCATCACAGAGGAGATGGAATACGTGGCTATCCGCGAGAATATGAACTGCGAGGAGCTGGGCATCAAGACTCACATCACTCCAGAGTTCGTGTGCAAGGAGATTGCCGAGGGAAGAGCCGTTATTCCTGCCAACAAGAAGCACCCTGAGTCGGAACCTATGATTATAGGAACCAACTTCCTGGTTAAGATCAATACCAATATAGGAAACTCTGCCACAACTTCCGGAATCGAGGAAGAGGTGGAGAAAGCCGTGTGGAGTTGCAAGTGGGGTGGCGACACGCTGATGGATCTTTCTACGGGCAATGATATTCATGAGACCCGAGAGTGGATATTGCGCAACTGTCCTGTGCCAGTAGGTACGGTGCCTATGTATCAGGCTTTCGAGAAAGTGGACGGCAAGGCAGAAGACCTGACATGGGAAGTGTTCCGCGACACCCTTATCGAACAGTGTGAGCAGGGAGTGGACTATTTCACTATCCACTGCGGCATCCGTCTGAAGAATATCCACTTGGCGGATACTCGTCTTACAGGTATCGTGAGCCGGGGCGGAAGCATCATCTCGAAATGGTGTAAGGTGCATCAGAAGGAAAGTTTCCTCTACGAGCACTTTGACGATATCTGTGATATCTGCGCCAAGTACGATGTTGCCATCTCGTTGGGCGATGGCTTGCGTCCTGGTTCAACCTACGATGCCAATGATGCAGCCCAGTTTGCCGAGCTCGACACGATGGGCGAGCTGGTGGAGCGTGCCTGGGCAAAGAATGTACAGGCGTTTATCGAGGGGCCGGGTCATGTGCCTATGCACAAGATCAAGGAGAACATGGAGCGACAGATAGAGAAATGTCACGGAGCACCTTTCTATACATTGGGCCCTCTTGTAACCGATATAGCTCCCGCCTATGACCACATCACCTCTGCCATAGGTGCTTCGATGATAGGCTGGTATGGTACAGCCATGCTCTGCTATGTTACTCCGAAGGAGCACCTTGCCTTGCCAGAGAAGGAAGACGTTCGCACAGGTGTGGTAACCTACAAGATAGCTGCCCATGCTGCCGATTTGGCTAAGGGACATCCAGGAGCCTCTGTACGTGACAACGCGCTGAGCAAGGCCCGTTATGACTTCAGATGGAAAGACCAGTTCAACCTCTCGCTCGACCCAGAGCGTGCGCTGGAGTTCTACAAGACGAGCAACAGCGTAGATGCCAATTACTGCACCATGTGCGGTCCCAACTTCTGTGCTGCCCGCATCAGTCATTCATTGAAGAACTGCGAGGAACGTAAAGGAGAATAAACGCACACTCTGTAATGCAACAGAGAGCAATGAGAATTTAGAATCAACTTATTTCAAAAAATAAAAAACTTTAAAAAAATGATTGAAACACAAGTATCCAAAGGTATTATCAGTACCTATTTTGACAAACTTCAGCGTAATCTTGATCTCGATGTAGCCATTGTTGGCGGAGGTCCTTCTGGTATTGTTGCTGCTTATTATCTGGCTAAGGCAGGATTGAAGGTAGCTCAGTTTGACCGCAAACTCTCTCCTGGTGGCGGCATGTGGGGCGGTGCCATGATGTTCAACCAGATTGTCATTCAGGAAGAGGCTATGCACATCGTAAAGGACTTCGATATCAACTACGAGACTTTCGAGGATGGTCTTTACACTATCGACTCTGTGGAGAGTACCTCTTCGCTGCTTTATCATGCAGTACATGCTGGTGCAACTATTTTCAACTGCTACTCGGTAGAGGACGTCATCTTCAAGAATGATGTGGTAAGTGGTGTGGTTGTCAACTGGACTCCGGTGCTTCGTGAAGGCTTGCACGTAGATCCTCTCAACATCATGTCGAAGTATGTTATCGACGGAACGGGTCATGACAGCGAGATGTGCAAGGTCGTTGCCCGCAAGAACGGAATCAAGTTGGATACTGCTACGGGTGGTGTTATCGGTGAGCGTTCACTGGATGTGATAGAAGGCGAGCGCATGGTAGTAGAGGGAACCCGTGAGGTTTATCCAGGTCTTTATGTATGCGGTATGGCCTCTTCTGCTGTTGCCGGTACTCCACGCATGGGACCTATCTTCGGTGGTATGTTGCTTTCTGGTAAGAAGGTGGCTGATGCTATCATCGCTAAGTTGAAGAAGTAATTTCTGTTTTGGATGAAATGGATCGTGATAACCTCTCCTGACTTCCTGTCGGGAGAGGCTCTTTTTATTGACAGACTTTTCTGTCATGGTCTGGATGTGCTTCATCTGCGTAAGCCGGGGGCTTCGTATGAGGACTGCCGGCATTTGCTGAGCGAGATTCCTTGCCGTTGGCACAACAGGATTGTGGTGCATGAACATTTCTCTTTGGCCGCAGAGTACTCTCTTCTTGGCATTCATCTCAACCGTCGTTGCCCCGATGTCCCAGAGGGTTTTCGTGGGCATGTGTCTTGTTCCTGTCATTGCCTCGACGAGGTTGTGGCAGCAAAGCCACATTGCGATTATGTCTTTCTGAGTCCCATCTTCGACAGTATCTCCAAGCAGGGATATTCGGCTTCCTTTACCGACAACGACTTGCAGCAGGCTCATGTTGCCGGTACAATCGACCATAAGGTTGTGGCGTTGGGAGGCATTACTTCTTCGCATATTCCGCAAATCAAAGCCTGGGGCTTTGGCGGTGCCGCCTTCTTGGGTGATGTGTGGAGCAGAATGAATGATGCCGGAGTAGATGAATATCTCGACACTTTGCGCTTGCTCCTCTGATGGTTTTCAGACGATGCCGTCAACCAGCGACTTTGTATTGCCAACCTTCGCCTCTTGTACAGACTTATTCAGTGATGGAAAGTTCAAAGAAGTATTCTTCAAAATAACCGAATACGCAACAAAAACGTGGCATTGTGAAAGAAAAACACGAAAATATGTTTCTCTTTAAAATATTATTCGTAATTTTGCAAGCAAATTATCAAAAAACAAGAGAAAGCTTATGGAAAAGATTCAAATGACAACTCCCTTGGTGGAGATGGACGGTGACGAGATGACTCGCATCCTGTGGAAGATGATTAAGGATGAACTGATATTGCCTTTCGTCGACCTCAAGACTGAGTATTATGACTTGGGCTTGCCCTATCGTGATAAGACCAACGATCAGGTGACCATCGACTCTGCTGAGGCTGCCAAGAAATATGGTGTGGCTGTAAAGTGTGCCACGATTACTCCTAATGCCCAGCGTATGGATGAATACAAGCTGCACAAAATGTGGAAAAGTCCTAACGGAACCATCCGAAGCATCATGGACGGAACTGTATTTCGTGCACCTATCACCATTCCAAGCATCCACCCATGTGTGAAGAACTGGGAGAAGCCTATCACCATTGCCCGTCATGCTTATGGTGATGTCTACAAGAGTGTGGAGATTCGTGCCGATGAGCCAGGAGTGGCTAAACTCGTGTTCGAGGGCAAGAGTGGAAAGAAGCAAGAGGTGGAAATCCACAACTTTGATGGTGCTGGTGTTATTCAGGGCATGCACAACACGGACAGGAGTATCCGCAGCTTCGCGCATAGCTGTTTCAAGTTTGCTATCGACACCAAGCAGGATCTTTGGTTTGCCACCAAGGACACCATCTCCAAGACCTATGACGCACAGTTCCGTAAGATTTTCGAGGAGGTGTACGAGAGTGACTATAAAGAGAAGTTTGCCGAGTTGGGCATAGAGTATTTCTATACTTTGATAGACGATGCTGTGGCTCGTGTTATCCGCAGTAAGGGAGGCTTTATCTGGGCTTGTAAGAACTATGATGGCGACGTGATGAGCGATATGCTCAGCACAGCTTTCGGTTCGTTGGCTATGATGACTTCCGTTTTGGTTTCGCCCGATGGCAAGTACGAGTACGAGGCAGCTCATGGTACCGTGACACGCCACTACTATCGTTATCTGAAGGGTGAGGACACATCCACCAACCCAATGGCAACCATCTTCGCCTGGAGTGGAGCGCTGAGAAAGCGCGGTGAACTGGATGGCAACAAAGCTCTTCAGCAATTTGGCGATCAGCTTGAGGCTGCGTGCTTCGATACACTGAATGACGGAATAGCCACCAAGGACCTTGTCAACCTGATGGAAGGTGTAGAGGCCAAGGCAGTCAATTCTGCTGGCTTTATTGCTGCCATTCGTGAGCGCCTTGAGAAGCGTCTGGCATAATCATGATAGAATAAGAATATAAATAGTAGCTCCTAAAGAGGTAGTGCTTACATTGGCAAAGTAAGTACTGCCTCTTTTTCGTAGAAGAATGTTTCGACCTGTACGGTTGAAACGCCCTGTAAGGGCAGAAGCTCTTAGCCCAGGGCACCGCCCTGGGTATAAAGGCAGTCAGCAAGGCGCCCTGTAAGGGCAAAAGCTTTACTAAATGTCGGAAATTTTAAAGCTTTTGCCCTTTCAGGGCGACAAGTTTGCGAACATAATAACCCAGGGCGTTGCCCTGGGCTAAGAGCTTCTGCCCTTTCAGGGCGTGCTGCGTAATTCCAACCGTACAGGTCGGAATGTTTTCTGGGTTTATGGATGCATTTATTGGACAATAAAATTGATTAGACAGTGGCATCTATTGGACAATAAAAAAGTGAGACTTGCCTCACGGCAAATCTCACTTTCGCTTTGTCCTTGCGGACTCTGCAAGTTATTCTAGGAAAATTATAACTGTCTATTTTATCCCCTCTCTTGAGGATGTGTAAGTAATTCTGAGTATAGTTTGAAAAAATCAAAACTCAGGAGCTTGCTGATATGGAACAGCAGTCCTGTATCTATTGTGGCTCTTTCGTACACCTTATATATATTGGTACGATGGCAACCAAGTTGCTCTGCGAGCCAAACTGAAGTTTTGCCTTGTTTTTTGAGTTCCTGTTTTATTCGTTCGCCAATGACCAAGGCGTTAATACCATATTTTGCCATTTTCTGAAATAATTAAGTGTATATTGTATTATCGATTGCAAAATTAAGAATAAGGAATTAATCAAAGAAATTTTTTAGTAGCTAATTTAGCAACATTGTGCTAAAAAAAAATAAAATCTGGCGGTTTGTTCTTTTTTTTGCCACATTATTATACATTTAGTCTCCTTTTCTTCTTTTTCTTCTCTTTTTTATTTTTGCAGGGTCTGTTTTCCTTTCTTGTTGTTGGTCTTGGTGTGCTCAGTAGGAAAAGCAGTTAGAGTAAATGTTTTTTACCCTATAAAAATCTATGTTCTAAACTATCGAACTTATGTTCTAAACTATCGAACTTGTGTTCTAAACTATCGAACTTATGTTCTAAACTTTAGAACATAGATTTAGCTTGCTTAAAACACAATTTTCTGTAGTACTAAAAACAAATGGACAAAGAATTACAAGCATCTGGCAGGTGCATCCTTGCGCACTATTTATATACTCCACTTCTCTATTTGCGGAAGGTTGAGGTACTTACAGCTTCAAAGCGCCAGTAAAGGTTTTTGGATGTTTTTGGAGTTACTTAGTAGTTGTATTAGAGGGTAAAAACATTAAATAAGTTAAAAAATACCCGTAAAACACAATTTTTCCACCTAAAAAAGAGCTTTGTATTGCTTTTTTTTTGTAATTTTGCAGTCAGACAATGGAATGGTTGCGAAACCATTGATAAGAATTTTGAGAATTCATGTCGATGTAAGTTGTATTAGTAAAAGGTGGTTTGGAGTTTTTTCGCTCGGCCTTTCTTTTGGGTTAGATTAGTAAAGAGTCAGAGTGAATCCGTAAAACCAGTACCACGTTTTTTTTAACTACTCTTACATGGGATGCATTTCGTTGGCGATGTGTGTTCTTTGCTATGTTATTCTCTTCTCGTTTTTTGAATAAAATTAAGTGTTTAGCAATTGGAAAGTGTTTTGAGAACTATATATATGGGGGAACTGGCCAGGGATGGTAGGTTCCCCTTTTGCTTTTTGGTAAAATGACACAGAATTGTAATCAAATGTAATGCATGTTACAAAATAAAAGTTGTAACTTTGCCCCCGTAATATTAAATGTTTCGATTATGGACGAAAAAGACAGCAGAATATTAGTAGTCGACGACGAGCAGGATCTCTGTGAAATCCTGAAGTTCAATCTTGAGACTGAAGGTTATCAGGTAGAGACCGCCAATTCGGCAGAAGAGGCTTTGGAGAAAGACATTGCGTCTTACAATCTCTTGCTCCTCGATGTGATGATGGGAGGAATGAGCGGTTTTCAGCTTGCCAAGCAACTGAAGAATAGTGAGCTGACGGCCCATATTCCTATTATCTTCCTTACAGCTCGTGATACGGAAAACGACACGGTGACAGGCTTCAACCTGGGTGCCGATGATTATATCTCCAAACCATTCTCTATCCGTGAGGTAATGGTTAGGGTGCGTGCCGTGTTGCGCCGTACAGCCAGCAGGTTGGAAGGAGCAGAGGAACCGGCAGTCATCAGTTATCAGGGCCTGTTGCTCAATCTCAACAAAAAGTCGGTGAGTGTGGACGGAGAGGACGTGCCATTCACCAAGACTGAGTTTGAGTTGCTTCGTCTGTTGTTGGAGGAGCGCGGAAGAGTCTTTTCGCGTCAGGAACTCATCGACCGCGTATGGCCCAAGGATGTGTTGGTTCTCGACCGTACGGTGGATGTCAACATCACACGTATGCGCAAGAAGATAGGCAAGTTTGCCAAGTGTATCGTTACCCGTTTGGGATTCGGTTATTATTTCGACGCATAATATAATAATAAGGTGGAGATATGTATGAATTTAAAGAAAAAAAGTCGAAGCTTGGGCGTCGGCTCTATTTCGTGGTGTTGGCTGTGTTCTTGGTGTTCGCAGTCAGCTTTATCATCTTTCAGCAGGCTCGCGAGAAGCAGTTCAAGATAAGCACGCTCACGTTGAAGTTGAGCAACTACAATGCCCTTTTAGAGGAAGATTTGTCGTTGGCTCACGACAAGGGAATCATTCTGAGCGACAGCAGCGGAAAGGCAGTAGATGTGGCACGCGACAAGCTGAATGTTTTTATAAGAGAACACGAGAGTAAGGACTTGCGTATTACTCTGATACGCCCTAATGGCAAGGTGGTGTACGACAATATGCGAAACGACTTCGATCATTTCTCCAATCACATCAACCGAAAGGAGATACAGGAAGCATTGAGGACAGGACTTGGCTCGAGTGTGGAGCGACAGTCGAAAACCCTGAAGCATGATTACTTCTATGTGGCCACTTATTTTCCTGCCGATTCCATTATTATCCGAAGCGCTTTGCCTTATAACAACGATCTCTCCAAGTCGTTGAAGGCCGACCAGCATTACATCTGGTTTGCCATCTTTGCTATCATACTCCTTACCATTGTGCTTTATCGGTTTATGCATCGCTTGGGAAAGAATGTGGCCAAGTTGCGCATCTTCGCCTATAAAGCTGATCATAATGAGAGTCTTGAGATAGAAGACCTGGCGACTTTTCCCAATGATGAACTGGGCGAGATTGCCGAGCGTATCATCAAGATGTACAAGCGAATACAGACCACGCGCAAGGAACAGGATATTCTGAAACGGCAGCTTACCCAGAACATTGCCCACGAGTTGAAGACACCAGTGGCAAGCATACAGGGCTATTTGGAGACTATTATCGACAATCCCCGTATCAGCGAAGAAATGAAGCAGCAGTTCTTGCAGCGCTGTTATGCCCAGAGTGAAAGACTCACTTCGCTCTTACGTGATATTTCCACACTCAACCGTCTGGACGATGGTTCCGATATGATAGATTTCGAGGCGGTAGACATCACTCAGTTGGTCAGCGACATCATGAGAGAAACCGCCCTTGAGCGCGAGGAGCGCAAGATGAGTTTTCATAACCTGTTGCCCGAGCGCATCGTGGTGAAGGGAAACCGAAGTATGCTTTACAGCATCTTCCGCAACCTTACCGATAATGCCATAGCCTATGCCGGTGAAGAAACAACCATCACCCTGGAAGGCAAAGAGGTAGGCAATAAGTGGCATTTCATTTTCCGAGACAACGGACAGGGAGTGCCTCAGGAGCATTTGGCTCGCATCTTTGAGCGTTTCTATCGTGTGGACAAGGGGCGCAGCCGTAAGATGGGAGGTACAGGGCTGGGACTTGCCATCGTGAAAAACTCGGTATTGCTGCATGGAGGAACCATTCGGGCAGCCAATCTGCCCGAAGGAGGATTGAAGTTCGAGTTTACCATCAAGAAGTAATGATAAGTAATGCTAAAAACAGAAAAAGTCGCAAGGAGATTTGTCTTTGCGACTTTTTTCTTGTATCTTTGCAGAAGATAAAGCGGCACTCGGCAATTTGAAAGCAAGCTTTCATTGCGCTCGTTTGCATTATCTTTGCATGACTATTAACAAATTAAACTTTCGCAAGTATGCTCCACACGCCCTGAAAGGGCAGAAGCTCTTAGCCCAGGGCAACGCCCTGGGTGTAATGGCAGGCAACAAGGCGCCCTGTAAGGGCAAAAGCCTTATAAATTGCTTGGAGTTTTAAAGCTTTTGCCCTTTCAGGGCGATAGGCTAATGCCCTTAACAACCCAGGGCGTTGCCCTGGGCTAAGAGCTTCTGCCCTTTCAGGGCGTGTGGGGCAAAACATGTGTAACTACAGTAACAAATAAATGCAAGAAATGAATCCATTTTCAAAGATGATTGCGGCCGCTCTTGCTTTGAGCGAGAAGGCTGTCGAAAATACATTAGAGTTGCTTGAGGAAGGTTGTACTATTCCCTTCATCTCCCGCTACCGTAAGGAGAAAACCGGCAACATGGACGAGGTGAAGATAGAAGCGGTGGCTCAGGCCAACGAGAAATATAAGGAGATGGCGAAGCGCAAGGAAACCATCCTGAAGACCATAGACGATCAAGGCAAGCTTTCGGCAGAGTTGCAGCAGCGCATCGACAACTGTTGGGACGCCACAGAGCTGGAAGACATCTATCTGCCTTTTAAACCCAAGCGTCGTACTCGTGCACAGGTGGCTCGCGAACAGGGTCTTGAACCGTTGGCACAGCTCCTCCTGCTTCAGCGCGAACGTAATCCTGAGCAGGCAGCCCGCAAGTTCGTGGGTGACAAGGTGAGCGATGTAGAGGCTGCGCTCCAGGGAGCTAAGGACATTATAGCCGAGACGGTAAGCGAGAATGAGCAGAGCCGCAACCAGATACGAGGTGAGTTCCGTCGTGGCGCCATCATCACCTCAAAGGTGGTGGCAAAGAAGAAAGACGAGGAAGATGCCCAGCGCTTCTCCGATTATTTCGACTTCTCGGAACCATTGAAACGTTGTTCTTCCCATCGTTTGTTGGCCATGCGTCGTGGAGAGGCGGCAGGTTTCCTGCGTGTCAGCATATCTGCAGATGAAGAGACTTGCATCACCAAACTGAAACGTCATTATGTTCATGGCTTTGGCGAGTGCCAGACTCTGGTAGGCGAGGCCGTCGATGATGCATTCAAGCGCTTGTTGAAACCCAGTATCGAGACTGAGTTTGCAGCTCAGAGCAAGCAGAAGGCCGATGAGGAGGCAATCGTTGTCTTTGCAGAGAACCTGCGCCAGTTGCTCTTGGCAGCACCTCTTGGACAGAAGCGTGTCATGGCTGTCGACCCAGGCTTTGCCAATGGATGCAAGACAGCATGTCTTGACGCCCAGGGCAATCTTGTGCATCATGAGATCGTCTATCCGCATCCTCCCCGCAGCAAGCGCATGGAGGCCACTGCTGCCATGAAGCGCATGGTGCGCCAGTATCAGGTTGAGGCCATGGCGGTAGGCAACGGAACGGCAAGCAGGGAAACCAGTGAGTGGCTGAACGAGATAGATTTTGAGCATCCGGTAGATGTCTATGTGGTAAGCGAGGATGGAGCCTCTATCTATTCTGCCTCTAAGATTGCCCGCGAGGAGTTTCCTGATGAGGATGTGACGGTGCGTGGAGCGGTTTCTATCGGCAGAAGACTGATGGACCCTTTGGCTGAGTTGGTGAAGATCGATCCCAAGAGCATCGGAGTGGGGCAGTATCAGCATGATGTGGACCAGAGTCAGTTGAAGAAGAGTCTCGACTCGGTAGTGATGAGTTGCGTGAACTCGGTGGGTGTCAATCTCAATACAGCCTCTCAGCATCTGCTCACCTATGTGAGTGGTCTCGGTCCCACATTGGCGAAGAATATTGTGGAGTATCGTCGTGAGAATGGTGCATTCTCCTCTCGTTCCCAACTGAAGAAAGTGCCGCGTTTAGGTCCTTCGGCTTATGAGCAGTGTGCCGGTTTCCTCCGCATCCCAGGAGCAAGAAATCCTTTGGACAACAGCGCCGTTCACCCGGAGCGTTACTCTCTTGTAGAGACCATGGCCAAAGATCAGGGTGTGACGGTAAAGCAACTGGTAGAGGACAAAGCCTTGCAGAAAAAGATAGACATACGGAAGTATGTGAGTGGCGAAGTAGGCATGCCTACGCTTACCGATATCATGACCGAGCTCGACAAACCCGGACTTGATCCACGAGGCGAGGTGGAGAAGTTTGAGTTTGATGCCTCCATCAAGACCATTGAGGACTTGCAAGTAGGCATGGTAGTACCGGGCATCGTGACCAACATCACTAAGTTTGGTGCCTTTGTTGATATAGGTGTCCACAATGACGGTTTGGTTCATGTCTCACAAATGGCCAACCGCTATGTGAGCGACCCTTCAGAAGTGGTAAAACTCCACGAGCACGTGATGGTCAGGGTGACAGAAGTCGACCTGAAGCGCAAACGTATCGCCCTGTCGATGAAGCAATTATAATGTAACGGGCTCTCTTCGGAGAGCCCGTTGCTTTTTAGACGTATTCTAAATTACCTACTTTTAGGTATTGTATGTTTTTCCTTTTCTTCATATCTTTGCAGCCGGAATTTTATGATAATTATTTATACATTATTAGCGGCAAAGAATGAAGAAAACCGGCATGATGCTATTCCTGTTTTTCGGCATAAGTGTACTTGGCTATGCGCAGAACAGCAATACCCCAGTTCGGGATAAGAATAGTTCATAAAAGTTGGTAGTCTCACAAATATTTTGTATCTTTATAGGTGATTTACAACAAGTTACAAATATATTTGATATGACTACCGATTACAAAGTTACAGAATTATTTTGTATTATAGACGAGTTTTGCAAACATTTTGATGCAGAAAATGCAGGAAACCTACTTGAAGACAATAGCGGAACCAAGCGTAGACGTCGTCAAGCGTCATTGTCCGACAGTGAAATCATGACCATTCTGTTGTATTTTCATTTTGGTACATTCCGCAATTTTAAGCACTACTACCTGTTCTTCATTAAGGGTACAATGAAGTCGTATTTTCCGAAAGCTGTGTCGTACAACCGCTTTGTGGAGTTGGAAAGCCGCGTGTTCTTCCAGCTCATGTTCTTCCTTAATCTGGGAGCTTTCGGAAGATGTACTGGCATAACATTCGTTGATTCCACGATGATACCCGTATGCCATAATCTCAGGAGATATGCCAATAAGGTTTTCAAGGGAATTGCCACTGACGGAAAAGGAACAATGGGTTGGTGCCATGGCTTTAAACTCCACCTTGCGTGTAATGACAGAGGCGAGATAATTGCGTTTGTACTTACTGGCGCAAATGTCAGTGACAAGGACCCGAATGTATTCAAGGTTCTTGCTAAACGGTTGTATGGCAAGCTGTTCGCTGACAAAGGCTATATTTCACAGAAGCTGTTTGACATCCTCTTTGAGGATGGAATACAGCTGGTGACAGGGTTGCGCGTAAACATGAAAAACAAGCTGATGCCGTTCTATGACAGAATGATGCTGCGCAAGAGATACATTATCGAAACAATTAACGACATGCTGAAGAATACGGCACAGATTGTACATTCGCGTCATAGGTCTGTGAACAACTTTGTCATGAACCTCATCTCAGCATTGGGAGCATATTGTTTCTTTGACAACAAGCCAATGGCATTGCAAGGATACTGCATCGAAGACACGAAGCAACTTTCATTGTTCTAAAGACAGAATAATCTCTTTCGATTCTTTATATACAGCCCATGTCTGATGGCATGGGAAGAGAACTCGCATATCTGTCTTCACATGCAACTAATCGCTATTTTATCCCGAATTGGGGTAGCAATGGTGAAAAATCCAATAAGGCCCCCAAAAAAAGTTTGTCCGATACCCTCAAGATTGCAGAGGTGGTGGTAACGGCACAGGAAACGCGTGGCGTTACGGCGGCTTCTGTCATCGAGAAGCATGCCATGGAACATCTGCAACCATCAAGTTTCTCCGACATTCTGGAGTTGCTGCCAGGCGGTCGTTCGCAAGACCCTGCCCTCAACACCCCTAATACCATCCGTATCCGCGAGACGGGTACTGCCAGCAGCTATAATACATCTTCGCTGGGCACCAGCTTCATGATAGATGGTGCCCCCATCAGCACCAACGCCAACCGACAGGAGGTAAAGGGCGCATGGGAAACATCGACCGAGGGCAGAAGCTACGTCAACTCGGGTGTCGACATGCGTACCATATCGACCGATGACATCGAGAAGGTAGAGGTGGTGCGAGGCATCCCATCGGTAGAGTATGGCGACCTGACGAGCGGACTCGTCAAGATAGAGCGAAAGCGAGGCGGCAATAATTGGGAGGCACGTCTCAAGGCCGATATGGACAGCAAACTCTTCTACCTGGCAAAGGGCTTCGAATGGAAACCTCGCCGCATGACGCTCAATCTGAGCGTCGACTATCTGGATGCCAAGGCCGACCCACGCAACCGACTGGAGAACTACAAGCGACTGAGCTTCTCTGCCCGATTCTTCAAGTCATGGAGCCTGGGCCGATATGACATGCAACTGAAGACCAACTTTGACTATACAGGTTCGTTTGACAACGACAAGAATGACCCCGATCTTGACAACCAGGCCGTAGACTCGTATAAATCGCAGTACAACAGGTATGCACTGAATGCCGGCTTTACATTCTTGCCCAGGAACAAGCGCCAGTGGTTTCGTTCGCTCGATGCCATGCTCTCTACCTCTTATGAGTACGACTTGATAGAGCGCACCAAGTTGGTGCAGCTTTCACAGTTGGTGGCTGCTGTAGGTACCATCACTACGGGCGAGAGCGATGGCATCATCTTGCCCTATAAATACGTGGCATGGCAGAATGTAGACGGTCGCCCCTTCAACCTCTTCACCAAGTTGAACGCCAAGTTTCAGGTGCCCTCCCTGAATATCTCCAACACCCTCTTGGTGGGTACCGACTGGAATGTGGACAAGAACTATGGGCATGGTCAAGTGTTCGACCCCACTCGCCCCTTGTACACCACGGCGGCCACCTTGCGCCATCGTTCGTTGTCGAGCATACCTGCCAACAAGCAGTGGGGACTTTATGCCGAGGAGCGTATCAGCACCATGCTGGGTGGTAGCAAGTTAGAGATGGTGGCAGGTGTGAGAGCTGTACAGATGTTGGGATTGCCCACTTCTTATCAGATGCACGGAAAGTTCTATTTCGACCCACGTGTCAATGTGGGATGGACATTGCCTAAGTTTAAGATAGTAGGGCAGACAGGTTTCCTGCGCCTGTCGGGCGGAGTAGGCGAGCATACCAAGATGCCCACTATGGATCAGCTATTCCCCGATCCCGTGTACATGGACTTGGTGCAGCTCAATTATTACCATGCCAATGCCGACTACCGTCGCATCAACCTGATGACCTATGTCATCGACCCTACCAATTACGACCTGAAGCCTGCCCGTAACCTGAAGTGGGAAATGACTGCCGATATGACGGTAGGCGGTTATCGACTTTCGGTAACATACTTCCGCGAGAACATGACATCGGGCTTCCGCAGTCAGTCGAGTTATGCCCCTTATACTTACAAGCAGTATGATGCCTCGGGAGTGGATGCTGGAGCGCTGACGGCACCGCCTTCATTAGTCGATATGCCCTACACCCTGCGTACAGACCTGCGTGGCTATAGCCATTATACCAACGGAAGCCAAACGTTGAAGCGAGGTGTGGAATACACTTTCTCGACCAAGCGATTCGAGCGCATCATGACCCGTCTGACTGTCAATGGAGCCTGGTTTTACACCATCTATCGCAACTCGATGATGGAAACCTACAAGCCCAGTGCCGTGGTGGCTGGCAAGCAGATTCAGTATGTGGGCTATTACGACCAGGATGGCGGCAGCAAAAACCAGATGATGAATACCAACTTCACCGTGGATACCGACATACCCAAGCTCAAGCTCGGCTTCTCGGTTTCGGCCCAATGCCTGTGGTTCACCATGCGCCGCACCGCCGAGACCAGCAATTATCCTGTCAAGTACATGGATGCCAACGGCGAGATGCACGACTGGAAGGATGAGGATGCCGACGACATATACTTGCGCTACTTGATACGCAACTATACGGACAGTAACTTTGCTCTCTACAGGGTGCCCTTCTCGATGAATGTCAATTTCAAGGTAACTAAGAAATTGTTTGCTGACCGCCTGACCGTAGCTTTGTTCTGCAACAAGCTACTCGATTATACCCCCGACTATACGAGCAATGGACTGACCGTGCGTCGCCATGTGACTCCTTACTTTGGATTAGAAATGAACGTGAAAATATGAAACGAATACTGATGATATGTGTGGCTCTGATGGGAATGGTACTCACATCGTGCCACCAGGACGAGGACGAACTCTTTACCACGGCAGCTATCACCCTGACTGCCGAGGAAGGCACAACCGTGGAACGTGTGCAGGGCACGGTGCAACTCACCAACCTCAATACCCGACAGGTGACAACCACGGCCGAGTTTGATGGTAATATAGCCCGTGTCTCTCTGCTTCGTGGTGTCTATTCGGTACTGGTCGAAGGTTCCATGCAATATAAGGATGCCCATGGCGCCACGGGCGTTAGGCGGTTTCGTGCCACGTCCGATTACTTAGAGTTTGCCAGCAAGAGTCTTAATGTAGCCACCCTCAATGTCGTATGGATGTAAAGATGAAGTACAAAATAGCATTATTGACCATGGTTTGCACGCTATGTATGTCGGCCACCATGGCTTCGCCCCGTGACACGGCTCGTGTGGAGCATCTGTCGATGTGGAATCAGTTGTCGACTCTCCTGCTCACCAATCCCGCCCTGCATAGCGCGGCCTATGCCCAGTCGTACTCCGAGATGGCGCTTACCGTCGACTTTCAGCACCAATCAGAAGCCTTTGTCGAGGAGAAAGGTAAGGGACATGTGCTTGGGGCGCTGGCAGTTAACAGTTATCTGCGCATGAATCCACGTTCGGCAGTATGGGGCTCTGCCTCTTACACTACTGGCAAGCAGAAGAGCATCTGCTGGAATTCTACCTCCGACTACGAATTGTTGGCTCCCTATGTGATGGCCGATACCCTGGGCGGAGATACCCACCGAGAGCGATATACCTTCTCTGGTGGTTATGGCACCCAGCTGGGGCGAGTCTTGCTGGGAGGCGAGATGGCCATTCGTGCTGAGCACGAGTATCGTGACCGTGATCCACGTATGCGAGGCATCGTTACAGAACTGTTGCTGCGAGGTGGCGCCGGCCTCACGGCTTGGCATTATCGCTGGGGCGTATTGGCGGAAGGCACTATCTACAAGCAAACCAACAGCGTAGACTTCTACAACGAACTGGGTGTCATTCCCGAGTATCATATGACAGGACTTGGAACCGAATATGGCCGTTTTGCTGGCGAGCAGCGCAGTCTCGCCTATCGAGGAGGTAGCTTTGACATTGCCTTTGATGCAGTTCCCACAGGTAATGAAGGACTCTACGGGCATGTGTCTTTGGGACGCAATGCATATGAGCGCCTGTTGACGAGCGCCAACTCATTGCCTCTGTCGCGCCTTATATATAATAAGGTGGAAACCACGATGGGGTGGAAGCATGAGGGCAAGCACCATTGGGCCGCTTATGCACATTTTGCCTTTACCAAGCGCAGTGGTGATGAAAACCTGATAGGCAAGTCGGATTCGCAGTATTATCCTGTGATAGGCAAGCTCACCATGTATAAGGATTACCTGATGGATGCCTCGATAGGAGGTATGTACGGGCAGCAAGGTGGTGACCACTCGTGGATGGTAAGTCTGAAGACAGGCTATCGCAGCCATCGTGAGCGCTATGTATATCCCGAGCGCCTGTTAGACCGTGCCCATGCGTATGTCAAGGTAGCAGGCGAGTGGATGCGTCCTATGTCTCGGCGCTTGTCACTCTCGCTGGGAGCCGATGCCGGTCATTATGCCCGTGTGAGCGACAACATGGTGATGCCTTTTGCCAACATGACCAGCAAGTTTGCCGAGATGATACGCCACAAGTATCGTTTTGTCAAGGCCAGCTACACTGAGGCCCACCTGCATGCACGTGGCGACTATCACCTGAAGTCTTCGTCCATAGGCCTCTTTGTCGAAGTAGCAGGAGGCATGGTGCTTTGCTCGGAGAGTGAACAACAGGTAGGCCTAAGGGCCTCAGTGGGTGTGACTTTTTGAGATTGTGAAGAGTTGCAAGGAATATAATAAAAGGAATGAAATATCAAAATAACAATCAAAACAAATAAGACAATGAAAAAGAATTTCTTGATGGGCATGATGATGCTCCTTACAGTAGGTTTGTCGTTTACAGCTTGTAGCAACGACGACAGTGTGACATACACTCCTGTGTCGCTCAGCGTAGAGATGCCTTTGGGCATCGACAACGTGGTGTTTAGCAACAGCAAGGCCATGTTCACCAATGTTCAGACAGGCGAGGTGTTCACCGTCAATAAGTTTGTAGAAAAAATGGTAGCTTTGCAGCCTCGATAGACCAAGTGCCAGAGGGCACATACAATGTAGCCGTTACCGGCGAATTGAGTTTTACCAAGGATGGTGTGGCAGGTACAGCCCAGGTCAACCAGACCAGCGAGAACGTGCAGGTGAAGAGTGGTAGCGCCAATGTCAAGTTGGCCGTGAATACCTTCGATGCCAAGGGTGGTTTTGTTATCTCGGAGATTTTCTTCGCAGGTGATAAAACTCCTGAGGGTAAGCAATTTCTGAAAGACCAGTATGTCGTTGTTTCCAATAATTCGGACGTAACTCTCTATGCTGACAGTATTGCCTTTGTGCAATCGGCATTCCTTACCAGCACCAAACGTGAGTATACACCCGACATCATGAACGAAGCCATGTCGGTGGAGGCTATATATATGATCCCTGGAACAGGAAAGAGCGTGGCTGTGCAGCCTGGCAAGTCGTTGGTGTTGGCACTGAATGCCATGAATCATACAGAAGCAAATGCCAATTCCTTCGACTTGAGCAAAGCTGACTTTGAATTCTACGATGAGAGTACGTCGGCAAACAATCTGGATACCGACAATCAGGAGGTTCCCAACCTGGATAAGTGGTATTGTTATACATTGAGTTATTATCTGCTCAATACTGGTGGAAACAAGGCCTATGCCTTGGCTCGAATGCACCAAGACAGGGAAAGCTATCTGACAGACAACTATTATGAGGCAAAGTATGTGTTGACAACAAGCAAGGGTGACAAGGAGATGACATCCAAATGTTATAAGTTACCTAACTCTTGGATTCTTGATGCTGTAAACCTTTGCCCAAGTAGTGTTTGGCAGTGGAACGTGGTTTCTTCTGCTCTTGATGCAGGCTATACGTATGTGGCAAGCACGCTCAATTCTACTGATCGCTTCGGCAAGTCCGTTATCCGAAAGAAGGAGAACGGCAAGTGGGTAGACTCCAATAACTCAAGCAACGACTTTGAGGCAGCTACAGCCAGTTATCTGCAGAAATAATCAACTCAAAATAATGTGAAAATATGAAGAAACAATTTCTAAGCCTGTTCCTTCTTCTCTTAGCTCCTGCATCTTTGTTTGCTCAAACTGTGGAGCAGGATGCATCCATCCGTCAGGGCAAGTTGAAGAACGGACTCACTTACTACATTCGTCATAATGCCAAGGAGGCAGGACTTGCCGACTTCTATATAGCCCAGCGTGTGGGCTCCATCTTGGAGGAACCTCGCCAGCGTGGCTTGGCTCACTTCCTGGAGCATATGGCGTTTAATGGTACCAAACATTTCCCTGGCAAGGGTAAGCAACTGGGCATCGTGCCTTGGTGCGAGACCATCGGTGTGAAGTTTGGTACCAACCTCAATGCCTACACATCAGTCGACCAGACGGTTTATCACATCGGTTCGGCTCCCATCAAGCGCGAAGGTATCATCGACTCCTGCCTCTTGGTGCTTAACGACTGGAGCCAGTTTATCAACCTTGAACCCAAGGAGATAGACAAGGAGCGTGGCGTCATCCACGAGGAATGGCGCAATCGCCGTACGGGCATGGCCATGCAGCGCATGATGGAGAATGTGATGCCTAAGATATACAAGGGCAGCAAGTATGAGGACTGTCTGCCTATCGGCAATATGGACATTGTGGATAACTTCCCTTACCAGGACCTGCGTGACTACTATCAGAAGTGGTATCGCCCCGACTTGCAGGCTATCGTGGTGGTGGGTGACTTCGACGTGGATATGATGGAGAGGAAAATCCAAAAGCTCTTTGGTAAGATTAAGGCACACAAGAATCCTGCCGAGCGCATCTACTATCCTGTGAATGATAATGACAAGATAATTGTCGCCATCGAGAAGGACAAGGAGCAGCCTATCATCCTCGGTCATCTCTATATGAAGAGCGAGACCACTCCAGACAGCGAGAAAAACAGTGTGAAATATCAGCGTGAGGATTACATCAACGGCTTAATCACCTATATGCTCAATGGTCGCCTTTCGGAGAAAAAGCAAGTGGCCAATCCGCCTTTCATGAGTGCGACGGTGAAGAACGGTGCGTTCTTCGTTTCCCGCACCAAGGATGCCTTCAGCCTGAGCATCAGTTGCAAGCAGGACAATGTACTGGGTGGCGTTTCGGTAGCCGTAGGCGAGGTGGAACGTGCCCGTCAGCATGGTTTTACACAGAGTGAGCTGGAACGTGCCAAGAAACTCTATCTCAATGCTGCCGAGCGACAACTGAAGATGGAGAAAGACTATAAGAACTCTCACTATGTGAGCCAGTGCGTGAACAACTTCTTGGAGGGAGAGCCTATCTTGACCCCTACTTACAACCTCCAGTTGGTGAAACTGTTTGATGGCGAGGTGAGTCTTGACGAGGTAAATAGTCAGGTGGGCGAGATAATCACCGACAAGAACCAGGTGTTCATCATGTATGGACCCGACAAGGATGGTTTCGTGGTTCCTTTGGAATCGGAAATTGAGAGCACCGTGCTTGCCGCACAGCAGAAGCGTTACGACGCTTATCAGGAGGAGCAAGTGCCAGCTACCTTGATGGCGGCCTTGCCTGCACCAGGCAAGATTGTGTCGGAGAAACCATACGGCAAGTTTGGTATGACGGAGATAGTCTTGAGCAATGGCATGAAGGTGTATGTGAAGTCCACCGACTATCAGGCCGACCAAATCACCATGAGCATGAGAGGCGAGGGCGGTACATCCGTCTATGGCGACGAGGACATACCTAACTTCGCCTTCTTGAGTGGTTCCATCACGGAGGCGGGTGTGGGCGACTTCACGGCCACTCGTCTTCGCAAGGCATTGGCAGGAAAGTCCTTGAAGTTGGCTCCTTCCATCACCAGCGAGGGACAGCGCATCACAGGCACCTCGTCAGTAAAAGACTTGGAGACGATGCTTCAGTTGGCTCACCTCTATTTCACTGCTCCTCGCAAGGACAGCATGGCGTTCGAGGGAATGATGAACCGCAACCTTTCGCTCCTGAAGAACCGCAACGCCAGTTCGAAGGTTGTCTATAACGACTCCCTCTCGGCTACTCTGTACGACCACAATGTGCGTATGGCTCCTGTAACCGTGGAGATTGCAAAAAAAGCGGATTACAACCGCATCTTCGAAATCTATCGTGAGCGTTTCAGCGATGCGAGCAACTTCAAAACCGTCTTCATCGGCAAGGTCGATATGGCGCAGCTTCGTCCGTTGCTCTGCCAGTATCTCGCCACCCTGCCTTCTACCCACAAGGCAGAAAAGAGCAACAAGGCCAACGTGCCTCAGATTGTGAAGAAGAACGAGGTGGTGAAGTTCGTGCATAAGCAGGAAACTCCGCTTGCCAACGTGAGCGTGTTCTATACAGCCAACGTCCCATTTTCGCCGAAGAACGACTTGGTGCTCGACATGTTGACCCGTGTCCTCCAGATCGCTTACACCGACTCGGTACGTGAGGAGAAGGGTGGAACATACGGAGTGGGCGTAAGCTTCAACCTCGAGAAGGAGGACAATCCGAATGCCTTGCTTCGCATTTCCTACAAGAGCGACCCCAAGCGTTACGAGGAACTGAATCCTGTCATCTACAAGCAACTCCTGAACATCGCCGACCATGGCCCTGTGGCAAGCAGTATGGATAAGGTGAAGAAGTATCTGAAGAAGCAATACGGACAGATGGCAATCACCAACGACTACTGGAGCTACGTCATCTGGCACCAGCTCGACGACGATGCCGACTTCGACAAGGATTACTGCAAGATGGTGGACAACCTGACAGCTTCTGATGTGCAGAAGATGGCTAAGGAGTTGTTGAAGCAGAATCATCGTGTAGAGGTTACCATGCTCTCGGAGTAAGGATCAGAAAAATGATAGTTCGGCTTCTTGCATATATATATGTATGCGGAAACCTATTATCTATAGTTGAGAAAAAAGAAATTCCCAGTTAGGAAAAAATATTTTGTCAGTTGATTGACAAGTTTTCCCTAATTGGGATTTTCTTTTCTAGTAATTCTTGTATAGATATACGGTGTAAGTATACATTCGTGCGTATAACTGGCACGAAACTATGTATTTCTTATTTTTCCTCAAAAAATATTTGTAAAAACTTTGCGGTGTCAATAATTTATTATACATTTGCTAGCGAATTCCATGCCGATGGCAGTAAGGCAATCTTGATTGTCGTGAATTGCTGCGGGAGGACGTGGAGTTTATCCAACTTGTAAAACAACTAAGACTTATAAGACATGACTAAAAACTATTTATGTATCATGATGCTGGCAGCTTTAGCATTGTTTGCATCTTGCAGTGACTCAAAGACTTCGCCTGAAGCTATTGAGGGGTATGAGTTTACAGGCGATGGTATCTTTGAAAATCTTCCTTACGCCTTTGCTCGTTTTGACTATGATTATCAAAAACTGAGTGATAAACTCGCATCGAAGGGAATAAGAATAATGCAAGATGAAGAAGGTAAAAAATACGGATATGAATTTATTAATGAAAACAAGCCCATCTTAGAGAAATTGGCAAAGAGACTGGATGGTAAGGAGATTCCTTTTGAACGTCATGTGGGTGGTAAGAAGGAAAAAATCAAGGGCTTTAAGCTGAAGCTGAAAAATGAAAAAGTGATAGGTACTTGGTGTTACTTGTTTGACATAGTACGTCCAGAAGACTATACCTTGGGGAAGAGTGAGCGTCGTAGTACGAACAGGATTCTTGCTGTCGATAAAGATGGGAAAGCCCTTAATCTACAAGGTGTGAGCTGGTTGCGCTATGGTGTGAAAATAGGTAAGTATTCTTTTCGACTGGACATATCCTCTCACATGAAGGAGATGCTTAGTACGAAGCTGTACTATGATCAAGTGGCCAAACTGGTGGAAGTAGACGATGAAGCTCTGGAGGTCTTTGCCAAGGAAAAGCAAGAAGCCGACGGCAAGAAAATGGAGGAGGCAGCCAAGAACAATGACTTGAGCAAGGCCGACTTTACGGAGAAAGGTTGTGGCCCCATCACTTTGGGCAAGAAAGTAAAGAGCCTGCCCGACAATTACGAGAACCTATATACCTCTTACAAATGGAAGGTAGACCAAGGGGTGAATGCCAAGGTGTATACGTTTTATAATGGATCGGAAGAGGTGGCTACGCTTTATGCAAACATAAAGAATGGCGAGATATTTCGCATTTTCGTCAAATCCGACAAGATAACTATCAAGTTTGATGGTGGCAAAACGCTCAAGCCAGGCATGAAACTACGTGATGCAGTGAAGGCTTTCGGCGAGGAGTGCCAAGCCTCAAGTACCCCCGAAGAGGGAATCCCTATGATTCATTTCGGAATTTATGGTAGGTATCCTGTCTATGATGAGACGATGACATCTGTGGGCAATGAGCGCCTGAACGAGATAATAGACTCGTTTGATATGTTGCCCATGCAACCCGACTTTGTCTCGCCCAATGAGGTGATGGAAACCATCACCCTCAGTCTATATGATTTACCATAAAACTGTAAAATTAAAAGTAAAGGTATGAAAAAAGTATATTATTTTTTGTTTTCCCTTGTGGCTGTTTTGACCTTGGGAGCTTGTGGTCCGTCTAAAGGCAACTTCTCTGGCGAAGGATTGCTGGGAAATATCCCTGAGCAATTGGCTGAAGGTGCTGTAATCATGCCCAAATATATAAAAGAGGGTCAATCCCATCGCAGTGATGGATTAAGTGACTTTGTGGAATGGGAAAATAAGTTCTATGAGGATAACTTGCCAGAAGATTATTTTACCCTCTTGAATCGTGAGATAAGTTCTGTTGAGGAAAAAATGAATTCTTATAAAATTCAAAATGAGACAAAGTATAAAATCACAAGATCTGGTGTGCATGAGGCCAAAGCCAAAGAACATGCCCAAAAGTTTACCTTTGAGTTTTATGTAGAGGTGGAAGTCGGGAATGAAAAGGTACAAAGTGGCTGGAGCAGTTTGGTCTTTGGTCCTCAAAAGTCGCCCGATGATGCATGCTATGCTCTGTGGGATAAAGATGGAAATCTCTTAGGCGGAGGACGATGCCGGCAGTATGATGGACAGGTCTTGGGACTGTCTCGTTATTTAATTGGTTCTGAAATAGATAGAACAAAGCGTACTTATTCTTTCTCGTTGTCTTATTACGCCAATACAACGGATGCAGATGACGAGGCTGTGGAAAAAAGCATTGCAAAGTTGGAAAAAATGGATAAAATAGCTAAGATAACTTTGGTTCCTTGGTCGAAATATGAAAAGATTAGCAAGGACTTGAATAAGGATGAAGCCAATTGAAAATTAATAAAAAAAATTGATATGAACAAGTTACTTAAAATTACGGGAGTAGTATTCTCCTTGTTGTTACTGGCTGTTGTAAGTGCAACAGCCCAAGTAAAGAAAAAGACGATAGTAAGAAAAACTTCTGTTCCCTAGTCAGTGAAAGTTGCCGATTTGTCTTGCTTCGACCTAAAGGGCAAGGTGCACACATGTGTAGAATGGTCGAATGCTGGCGCAGGAAGGAACAAACGTATCTTTAGCTCTAACGGCAAATGGATAGGGTATCGAGATGATGCAGGTTGGAATATCTGGAAGAATATCTCTGGCTTGCGCCGTGATGCTAAGGGGCGTATCGTTTTTTATCGAGAGAAATATGAGGATTCGAGCACTCCAAGAGCCATTTCTTACGACTCAGCGGGACGTGTGTCAAAGGTGGAGTCTGTATATGACGAGGAGACTGATTACACCTTATATTTTTATAACAGCAAGGGGCTGTTGGTAAAAGCTGTCGAAAAGGCTGTGGATATGTCGGAGGAGAATACCACCGTGTATAAGTATGGCGATTACGAGTTTGATTCTCATGGCAACTGGACTTCGCGTTCTTGTGAATTTGAGGTGGATGGCAATTCTGTTAGGGAGACTCAAATGAGAAATATCACTTACTATAAGTAGCCGATGGGGTAAATCCCCAGGAACGCATAAAATGGAATAAAACCTAAAAAGTGATGCGGAAGTGTGGCTTTTTAGGTTTTTCTTGTTACTTTTGTATCATGTTATCGAAAAGTCAAGATGATATGAATGCAAATTTTACAAAAGACAGCATCGAGTCGGCCTATTGCTTCTTCCATCAGAAGTTGCGTGTGTATGAATTTTCCACCAGTCCAACCCAACGTGATGATATAGAATATGCCATCAGCCAATATGTAGATGGGATGAACCCCGCGCTCTACCAGTTGTTGGCTAATGGCACTCCGCATTATCTGCTCGACCATACTACTTTCGAGCAAGATATGCGCCATGCCATCAATCAACTCGACGGCATGTTGTAGAAAGAAGAAAATAGCAACTTATGACAATTTGTCAGCCAGCGTGTGTCAATATTACCATTGGCACACGCTTTGTTATTATAGGTAGCGTAAACACTTAGAGATGAGGCTCCCGATAGATGCATATCTTCGGCAAACTTCCAGTCTGGGTGTTAATGAGATTTTATAACATATTAATAACGAAAAAAATAAAAACAAAATAATTATGGGAAAAGTAATTGGAATTGACTTGGGTACCACAAACAGTTGTGTTGCCGTTTTCGAAGGTAGCGAAC
>OLSX01000287.1_pt1 | contig 50990 bp, 40 predicted proteins | sample 1673141 | NCBI WGS metagenome assembly OLSX01 (sample SAMEA3136759, study PRJEB25190) | human gut metagenome | biome: human gut; feature: human-associated habitat; material: faeces | place: Austria | collected 2013 | reverse complement strand
TTAACTTCGGGCGAAGCCCAAACTTCCGTTAACTCCTATTTTGACACACCCTCATTTTGTTTTTTTCAAAAGCATCTCATTGGAATGCTGCATTTTAATAGTCGTGGTATGCATTCTCGTGAGAACGTAAATCTGCAGAATTGGTAAAGGTTGCGCCACACGACCTGCATACATATTGGCCATTACCACCTCCTGTTGCTATTCCAAGACCAAATCCGGTCATGGCATCTAATTGCTCTTTGGTAAAATGTTGGTTGTACCATTCCAGTTCCTGTTGGGTAAATACTTTGGAACGAATGAAGTCGAACAGCAAACTTCTCAAGCTTATGTTTGAGCTATTACTGCGATTTACCGGTGTGGCAGTAAAGATATCCAGATTGCCATTATTTTTGTTTATTTGGAAAAGTCTCCATTTAGATGATGGATTTCCAACAGTATTGACTCCGTATGCGATAAGTTTAGAACAGATATAATCTTCTTTCAGCTTTCTTGGATAGTTACCAGAAATGGAATAATTTATTTCATCCATTTCTTCTTTGGAAATCTCTCTGTAATAATACTGGTTTGCATAATTTCTGTTAGTCTGTACTATAATGCCACAATCGCCCCTCTTTTGTACGTTGTACGCCATTTCTAAATGGGTTATTCCGGCAGCTTGCGGTAGTAGATCTGTTAGAACATTCTCAAAGCCCGAGGGTCTTCCGAAATATTTATCCTTAGTATCTTCTCGTGTTATGACTTTATCAAATCCAGAAGGATATATATAATGCTTGTCGTCAAAGTCAAATACAACTGCGTCATGCCATCTCTGTCCGTTGAACATCAAATAGCCGTATTTGTTTTGTGTACAACCTAACGACAGAAAGTAGTTTTTCATAATTGTTTTCTTCTGAGCTATACTTCCTCTTCCCCAGATTCTTGAAAGAAGATCGTCGACCTCGAAATTCATTAGACGAATGAATTCAGTTTCTTCACGAGCATTATCTTTCTTTGCAATTAGTGTATGAAACCCATTTGGGTATGGTTTTTCCAAAGTCAACTTGATTATGCCTTTTGGGGCAACAGCAATCAAGTTAATCTTATCAGGAATTTGCATTCCTTTTTTGTAGTCAGATCTAATTTGAGCTAGGGTTACTATCGATAAAGATAGTAATAATACAGCAAAGAGAAATCTTTTCTTCATAATTTTTGTTTGATAATATTTGTTGTTTTTATATATTGTACTTGTTTGTCTATATTGTCGAAAGAGACGTGTTTACGAGTAGTGCTTTTCAATCCAAGCCATAAGTACAGCAACAGCATATTGCTGTTCTTCCCTTGTCAGCTGTCTTCCTGCGGGTATATGATGCCATTTGAAGAAGCAGCCACGGCAACAGCAGCCTGTGGCATGTTGTGCAATAAATACAGGATGTCCTCTCATAGGAGTCTGCTTGCCGTCGTTTGGAATAATAGCAGGCGCAAGACGTTTGGCTACAAAATCCTCAGCATGTTTGCGGATTGTAGCCAAACCTTTACTGGCAATATATTCCATGTCTTTTTGTGAAAGATGAAATCGACTGCGGAATTTAGACTTAGAAAGTCTTTCAAATAAATTGGTAAAGTCATACTTATTGCTTTCGTCTGAGCTATACTCATTGCCTTTGTCAGAATTATACTCTTTGCCTTTGTCAGAGTTGTATTTCTTGTTCCATTTCGAATTGGAACTCTTTTGAGTTTCCTCCTCTTCCTCTGGAAATAAATTCAGTTCAACGTATTTCATAGTTTTTTTAATTGCTGCTAATTATATAGTATCAAGGTTTTCTATTCATTAGCGCCTTCTCTATACCCTCAACGCTGTCGTTGAAGCGAATGCCGAAATTGTTTATTAGCGAACAGTCCATTGTAAGGTTTCTTGTTTGTTCGCTAAATCTTTCCTCATCGGGTAGGATAAACGTTGAAGGCTCTTTAGCGCCCATAATATTTGCAACTTTCAGAAACAGTGTATAGCTGTCAATATGGTTGCCACTTCCATAGTTGTATATGCCTCCAGGCAGCTCAAGTGTTTGTCCCATATTTCTTACCACCTCCCAGACATTGGTTACGCCACGATATTCGTGTGTGGCGGCTTTGATGGTAGTGCCCTCGTCTAATGCTTTCTGAATATTTACCAATATGTTGCTGTTTAACTTCATAGGGCTACTGGGCACGTCGTACATCCATGTTAGTCTTAGAGCTACAGACATAGGATTGTTTCGCAATGCTCTTTGCTCAGCCTCAAGCTTGTGCCGACCATATACGTTAACTGGCTGAAACACATCCTGTTCCTTAAGAGGTCCTGAGACAGGAGTTCCATTATATACTTGGTCGCTGGACATAAAAACCAGTTTGGCTCCAATATGCTTGCAAGCCTTTGCTATCTTAACGGTACCTTGCACGTTAACCCTATGCGACTCGTCAGAATGTTGCTCGCAATACCAAGTGTTGCTTAGGGCAGCGCAATGCAGCACAATATCCGGTTGAAATTGTTCCATATATGCCATAACAGCCTCTTCGCGACTGACGTTCAGTTCGCTGTGTGTTGGCAACAGCAACTCGTATTTGTCTTTATAGTATAAGGCCAACCTGCTTCCTAAGAATCCAGAGCTGCCAGTAATAAGTAATTTCTTCATCTTTTGAGATATTGTTTTGTGGTTTATGACTCAAAGGTACTTAAAACGAAGTGAAAAACTGCCTATTGTTTAAAGAAAAATCGTTAAATTTGTAAATCCCTTTCATCTGCAATGCCAGGTATGGTGTTGTGGATGCACATAAATCAACAATTAATAAAAATATATAATGTCAGAGAAACTAACAAAGGACGCGATAGACCTTAGTACGCTTAGTATTCCGCGCCTCTTTGGGCGTTATTTCCTTCCGACACTGTTAGGTATGCTCAGCATATCGGCAATGACAGCCATTGACGGCATCTTTGTAGGTCATGCTGTAGGAGCCGACGGTATAGCTGCTATAAATATATGTGTGCCAATATTTATGGTGGTTACCGGGCTGGGTTTGATGATGGGAGCTGGCTGTTCGGTTGTTGCGTCCATACACATGTCGCAACTAAAGATAAAGGCAGCCCGTATCAATGTAACGCAGGCATGGATATTTGCTACAATGGTTATTATTGCAATGATAATTCCAGTTATGCTCTTCCCGTCGGCAATAGGACGTATGCTTGGATCGTCGGATGCTCTGTTGCCATTGGTACGAGAGTATATGTTTGGTTTTATGCCAGGCGAGTTGTTTGGTGTGTGGGAAGCATTGCTATTATTTGTCATTCGACTTGATGGCAGTCCGCGACTGGCAATGTGGTGCAATGTGGTGTCGGCAATAGCCAATATCTTTCTCGATTGGTATATGATAGTATACATGGGGTGGGGACTATTTGGTGCAGCCATTGCCTCTTCGTTGAGTATGGCTATTGGTGGCATTATTGCTATATGGTATATGTGCTTTGCAGCTCGTCAGTTGAGGCCAATACGTTTGAAGTGGAGTTGCCGTTCGTTGCTGTATTCCATACGCAATATTGGTTATCAATGTACAATAGGCATGTCGGCACTTATGGGCGAGTGTACAATGGCTGTACTTGCGCTTATTGGCAATTATGTATTTGGCGCTTATCTGGGCGATGCGGGAATAGGCGCCTTTGGCATAGCTTGTTACTATACCCCCTTTGTATATATGATAGGCAACGCCGTTGCACAGTCGGCACAACCCATAATAAGCTATAATTATGGCAGTGGCGATAGCTGTCGTGTACGTGCCACATTGCGTGTGGCTCTGCTTGCTGCAGTAGTGTGTGGTGGTTCGGTAAGTACGGCATTTGTGTTCTTTCCTTATCAGCTTGTAGAATTGTTTATCAATACCAATGAGGCAGCCTTTCCACTTGCTGTTAAGGGATTTCCGCTAATGGCAACAGCGTTTGTGTTCTTCATAGTAAATCTCACGCTCATTGGCTATTATCAAAGTGTGGAGCGTGTGCGTCCGGCAATGGTATTTGCCTTGTTGCGAGGCATCTTTTTTCTTGTGCCATGCTTTCTTGTGCTGCCATTGTGGTTTGACGAAACAGGTATTTGGATTGCTCTTGGCATGTCGGAGATGCTAACAATGCTATGTATAATATGGTATATGTGGCATGGTAATAGGTAGAACATGGCATATCGACCTAAGAAGCGCTATTTTGGAGAGTAAATACAAAAATAGTATCTATTATTAGTTGATTATCAGTATTATATGCTCTAAACGGTAGAAAAGTGGCAGTATGGATTCTGTGTAGATACGAAAAATGTGAGATTTAACGTATTTAACCTCAATTCACATCATTTCCAGTGCCTGAGTATAGTATTTCTATCATTTCGTTGGCTATTTTGTGGTCAGCGATTCGCATAACATTGTTTGTTTCCGAATTGTAACCAAAGAAGTTTATGTTCCCATACCAGACAATAGATTTGTCTATGATGGCGCATTGCAGAGTTTGTTCCTTGTTGCACACCACATCCATTCCTGTATTTTTAAGTTCTATCTCATTAGCTCCTTCCTCTTTGATATGTACAGCCACAGTAACACCATTATGAATAATGTTTGCAAGTGTTGACATGATATCGGGCTTGTATTTGAACTTTACTTTGGGGACAGCGATAATGACAGAGTACTGGGCTTTTGCCAAATCATTCCGAAATGTCGCTTCGTAATTGTTTCGTTCGTATATCAGCTCTTGGGGATTTTTGTCAAGTGTGGATGATGTCACATACTTTCCGTATCCTACTCTTAAATACCCTTTCAGCCGTTTACTATACATAGAGTCACAAAGTGGGACATGAACATCCACATAATCATAAATACGCACTTTGTTCTTTCCTGCGTATTCCCTATGCAAACGCCCAGCATATTGCTCCACGTTTCCTTTCCAAGCTATAGGCATAGTAAGGAACAGTGTATCAAGGCGAGGATAATCAAATCCTTCTCCTACATACTTTCCTGTAGCCACAATCACAAGTGATTCTGATGTGGACATTGACTGTAGATTTTGTAATGCAAGACGCTTTTCTTTAGCAGAATCAGCTCCAATGAGTTGAATGACATGGTCTGCAAATGGAATAAGCATTTGTGCCAACGCCTTGACATGAGCAGTGCGAGTGGTCAATACCAATGGGGTACGACCTTCTTGAATGGCAATTTTTACATCTTCTACGATGAACTCATTCCTAACCTTATCTTGGGACAAGTCTTGTGTAACCTGAACGTAAGTCTTGCTATCTGACGAAATGTTTCGGAATGATGTAAACCTTGGAATCAACAAACGTTTAAATGTTTGATTTTCCATTTGGCTCTTGGCATCAGCTGTGAATCTTATCTTTCCGCATTGCATGAAAATAATAGGTTGATGCCCATCCTTTCTGATAGGAGTTGCTGTCAAACCATATACGTATGTAGCTGTTACTTGTCGAAGCACTTGCTCAAAGCTGACAGAGGATACATGATGACATTCATCTACTATCACCATGCCGTAATCCTTGACAAAAGGCTTCGCTTCACAATCGCTCAAACAAGATTGTATCAAAGCTATATCAATGATGCCATGCAACGTGTTCTTGCCTGCATATAAACAACCAATGACTGAAGAATTCTTTTTCCTTCCTCGTTTGGCTGCTGGCTCTTCGATGGTCTCATCTATCTTGAGGAAAGTTTCCAACCTTTCTTTCTATTGTTCCAGCAATGCCTTGTTATGAACAAGAATTAAGGTGTTCACTTTTCTCCTTGCAAGCATTCCGATGGCAAACACTGTCTTTCCAAACGCTGTTGTTGCTGATAATGTTCCTATATTATGCCCAGCAAAAACTTCCATTGCATTTTGCTGTTCTTCTCGAAGATATCCTCTGAATGTAACATTGATATTATGCCCATGATTTGTTTTGTCTGAGATCACTACCTTTACTCCATGTTGGGGTAGAATACCACAAACAGCATCTTCACACCCACGAGGAAGGGCAAGATAATCATCTGTCATTTCCGAACATGAAATGATGCGAGGGATATTATAGGTAGAAAGGCGCATACCTTGCTTCTCATAAAACTCCGGATTACGGAAAGCAGCTATGCGTTTAAAAACATTCACACATTTGGCAGATAGACTTGCTAAAGGAACATAAAGCATATTCGCTCTTGTCAGAACGATTTGTTTTGGATAGTCTTCAGATTGTGCAGCATCCATATGAGGAGTCTCCCAAGGTTTCTCCTCACAGGTCTTTGATAGTTCTCCTAATGTTGGCACTGAATGCAGCTGTAATAACAAATCAAGTTCTACCTCTGATAGCTTATGGATTTGCGACAACATTTCCCATTGGTCGGCATACGCATTGAAGTCTTCATCAACGAACACGCTGTTTCCTTTGCGACGAGCCATACCTTGCAATGGCAAGGCTACAAGATTGCCTAGTCCTCCTTCTGGCAAGGTGTCTTGGTTTGGAAAGAAACGGTCGTATGACTTGAAAGACAGATGAGCGTCACAACTCATCGCCTCTGTAAGAATGGCATTTCCCAACTTGCGTGCCTTGAAAGCAGTTACTGGTGTATCAAAGAAAATCCATACGTGAGCACCATTGCCAGAACGTGAGCGTTCGATGTAGCAAGGTACATTCCAAGTTTTGCAAACATTTACAAAGGCAAGTACATCATTCTTATAGCCATGCTCGCAACTCTTGTCATCAAAGTCTGTACAAAGGAAACTGCAAGTGTTGTCCTTTCGTATTGGATAAAGTCCTATAACATCACGTCCCCATACATCCTTTCCTGCAAGATGATTGAAAAAGTCGTTGTATGCCAAAGGAGCGAATTGCCTGTTGGGACAATCCGCACATTTGTACTTTCGCTTGTCGCAAAATTCACGATTCCATTCCCTCGTGCATACAGGTTGGTAGCCTGACTTTTGAGTCGTACTACTGTACCAACGCTTGGCAAAGACATCATTACGACCTTGAAAAACACTACGAAATAGCGCAACCTTTTCCTGTAGACTCAGCTTTGAATCTGTATGGAATATGGCTTGTAGGCTTTCTTTCGTTGTTACATTAGGCTCGGTTACAATGTATGGTATTCCATGCACGTCAAGAATTTTTCTTAACCTGGCATTTTCTTTCTCTAATTCTTGAAGCTTGGCAATAATCTCATTTGCATTTAGTTGTTTGCCTGTATCCATAGCGGTTCTTGTTCCCAACCAACAGGGAATCCAAGAGCTGCCAGGTCTATCTCTGGAAACTTGCTGAACAAATTGTGCATTTTGTCAAGCATGTCATTGTTGGGAGAGATGATGTCAAGGAAATACTTGATGATGCACATGTTATAATAGATTCTTCGCTTGTCCGCAGGAATAGTAATCCAAGGACGAGTCATGCCTCTCATATCATTTGGAATAATCTTGTTGACTTTGTTCCAAACACGAGCGTGATGACAACAAGCGTTGCGAGTAAGCGTAAGCACAGAAAGCCAAGACTCAAACACTGGAGCATGAAGGCAGAAATGCTTGGCGATCTGCTTTTTGAGTCCTTTATCTTTCAAGTTCCTGTAGTACATATTCACGCTACCCATTGGGAGAAGTTCACCAAGAATCCATGCTGGTGGAAAAGGTTCTGTATATGTTCTTTTGAAGTGTTCTATAAAGTCTTCAGTAGAACGTTCATACTCCTTCGACAACATTGCCATACTATTGACGAAAATGGACTGATCACGAAAATGTGCTGAATTGGTAAGCCAATATATATCACCAGTCCGTTCAGCCGTCATATTCATTACGGCTTCTCTTACAGCAATTTCGATCTTCTCAATCTCGTTAAAAAGGAGTAAGCGCAACTTTTTGTCAAAGCGATAAAGCATCATCACTTTGTTAAATGTAGCACCTGCCTTATACAGATGAAGAATCTTTGGAGTTTTCAATAAGGGATGCATATACGCAGACAATCGATAATAGCCAATGCTCTCCAAATACAATTGAGCCTTTTGCCTATCATTGATTATCAATCCACGATTTTCCAATAAGGTTACAAGTTCTCGTGGAGTCTTGTAATCTTTTCCAAAATTTCTCTTTGTCATAGCTTATAAACAAAAAAGCCCAGCCTATTTAAGCATTGTAAAGAGGCTCGGCTGGAACTAACGCTGCAAAAATACAAATAATCGTTGAGAATACAAACTTTTTGGCAAGAAAAATTATGCCAAAGTGGAATTCTTTGACATATTTATATTTAATAATGTTAAATCAGGACTTAAAATCATACTTTACCAGTCAAACAAAGTGGTTTCCAAGGTAAAAGTGTTACCTTAGTAACGTCTATACCCATACCGAAAGCCCCGATGGGCAGAGGTTGGGCAGGCATATATACATAATAAGGCGTAACTGTACGCTTTGGTTTTGACAGTGTAAGAACTTCGCAAACTCTCAACTGCTAGTCAAGAACAAAGCAACGGGAACGCCTCATGGGATGTATTGTATACAGCCCTCATTGGCTTCGGACGTATTCGGTTGTGTCCGTTGTCTCTTGGGTTAACTATATACTTACATCATACGTGGGGCTTTCGGCGTTGCTCGTTTCGACTGGCAGGGCAATGCGAAGACATTTACACTGTGGAACGAGTGACAGGACTGGCTCCACGTCTTATTTGTATGTATCAATTATTTGTTAATTAAGCCAATGTGATAGTCCTTGGCAAAAAATAGATTGCATGAAAAAGATATTAATACTTATCTATTTGTTATCATCGTTTGTTTTTTGCCATGCAGAATTGGCAATTACATTAAACGTAGAGAAGCCTGGTAGCCTTTCCACGATGATAGCATCTTCAAAAGAAAATCAAATTACGAGCCTTACACTCACGGGTAATTTAAACGGTTCTGACATTTTATATATAAGACAAATGGCAGGCGCAGGATATAAAGGTACTATATCAAGTTCAAAGTGTGCCCTTGAATATTTGGACATGTCAAATGCCTCTATAGTCAGTGGTGGCAGTTATTATGCCTTTGAACATACAAATGCTACAATTGGGTATACTGATAAACAGTACTATACAGAAGACAATACTGTAACACCATTTATGTTTGATGATTGTTATAAGCTCAAGACCCTTCTCTTGCCTAATACAGTTACAAAAATATGCAAAGATGCTTTTTGGGATAGTTCGTTGGCCTCTATCACTTTACCTCGTAATTTAGAAACAATCTCATGTATTATTCCATCTTTCTATTTGTCAGAAATAAAGATTTCAGAAAATAACGAGTATTTCAAAATTATAGAAGGGGTGTTATATTCAAAAGATATGAAGACTTTGTACAGATATCCTATTAATTATTCAAAGTCTACATTTAGTATTCCTGAAGGTGTAGAATATATAAATGCGTCTGCTTTTTATAATTGCAAAAACATAAAAGATTTCGAATATCCTACTACCCTAAAAAGTTTTGGATACCAGTCTTTGGCTTGGATGAACCTTGAAAAATTTATATTATTCCCCAACGTAGAATACTCAACACTTGGTTATTATTCCAGTATCAATGAAGTTGAAATAAAAGATGGGTTTACATCTTTTGATGCTTCCTCAATTTTAGGTAGAGGAAATTATGGTAGTGCATCGGAAATTAAGGTATCTTCAGTGGTCATTTATTCACAAACGCCTCCAACTATTACTCCTTTTGGAAAAGAGATTCTAAAAGGCTCTCTGTATGTTCCCAAAGGAACTTATTCCGCATACTACATAGCGTATGGTTGGGGAGATTTTTCTCATATCTATGAGATGGAGACAGGTGATAAAGAATATAAATGTGCAAAACCAACTATAACCTATTCTAATGGGAAATTATCATTTTATTGTGAAACAGATGATGTGTTATTCAGCTCAACAATTACAGATTCTGACATTTCATCTTATAGAAGTAATGAGATTCAACTAGGTGTTACCTATAATGTCAACGTCTATGCGACTAAAGTTGGTTATGAAAAATCAGATGTTGCAACGGCGACATTATGTTGGATTGATGTTCCCCCACAGACAGAAGGAATCAGCAACGACATTGTCCAAGTGAAGGCCAAAGCTATATTGCTCCAATCAATTAATGGTAAGATAATTGTCTTGGGTATGGATGATGGTACAAAAGTATATGCCTATGAGATAAATGGACAACAAGTAGGATTTGCTTCTAGTAGTAACGGACAAGCCTGTCTTACGACAAATCTTAAGCCTGGCAGCATCGCCATTATAAAGATTGGAGCCAAAAGTTTGAAAGTAACTGTTAGATAATAAGTTTAGTTAAAGCGTATCTTTCCTATACGCTCTTAAAAATAGAATGAATATGTTACCCCAAAATGAGTATTTGGAAATCAAAGATTTCCTTCAACATCGAGTTCGCAATATAAATCACTCAGAAAACATTGATAGAGAGAAACAAAGAGAAGAGAATTCAAAGTATAGCCTTCCAAATGCAGATTCATTTGGTTGGATGCCAGCAATTACACTATGCTTCAGCTTTGACATTGGCAATAATCAAATCATATATATGATACCTTATCTTCCATTCTATAATTTCCTTTCCTTTATTTTGCCACAAGCTCAAAAAAAATATGCAAATTTATTTGGAACCAATGATGCGAAAGATGTTATTACTGCTGTATATAGTGTTTCTGGGTATGATAAAATCGGGAGTATTGATGATTATCAACATTACTTTATCGACAATGCCTATTGTTACTTTCTGTTACGAAATTCTAGTGGAAAATTAAGTGATAAATTGTTGCGTTTGGATTTATTTCGCCATATCATTACTAAATGACAAGAACAACCACGATTTTACTGGTGGTCTTATGCATGCCTATCGTCATTGTTCCAGGAATGGTATGAGATTGTCATCTGGAAAAGGAGAATCAGAATTGAATAGTTTATGGGACTTGCCTCTGTTTATTAGCAAAGCTATTTTAACGGATAATAAATCAGGAGTTAACAATTCTACTTCTTTCGAAGAGAATGGGAGAGTTTGGCAAATCAAATACCATGTGGATTCAGAAACCAGTGTATATTATTTAAAGACCGCATTTGCAAAACATCAAAGTTAATAAGCAAAATTCCTTCTACATAGTGAAGAAATCTGTTGCAAGGCATTACTTACATAGCTCGCATAGTACCCTCTTTTTCACTTTTCAAGTCGTTACTAAACGATGGAGAGTGAGTAGGTTTGCGAATAAATGAGTATTAGAGAGGGCTTCAATGTGAGACAAGAAGCCATCCTTTTTTCAATACCTTCCTCAATTGATAAATACAAGTGTTTTCACAAACATACAATGTACAGAATCAAGTTTGTTATTTTGAACGTCCAAAGGCATTTTTCTTTTTAGGTGCGCCCAATCCCAGTTTCTCCGTTCCATCCCAATTTGTCAATTGGTCGGCACACCCATTGGAACCTCCAAGAGAAACGTAAGCTTCGGCACTGCATGATATGTTATCAACGGACGATAGGAAGTTACTTACGATGTCATCGGCATATACGACCTCCTTTGTCGCAAATAATCTTGTCCAGTTTGAGACGCATTCTTTTCGAAAGTCAGAACAACCGCTTCGGTTCATGCCGTCAAGGAACTTGTCAACAGAAGTTTCGATGCCCTTGAAAGCATCAAGCGGCAAACCATGCTTTACAGCAGTAGCTATGACACCATAATATATGGCATTACTCTCTTGTTCATTGAAATCTATTCGGTTGGATTGTGAGAATGTTGCGAGCATACCGTGCCCCTCATCAATAAAACGGTCAAGTACGCCTTGGTATCTGTCCTTTCTGGCTTGTTCCTCACGTTTAGCCTCCGCTTCTTGTCGTTGTATTTCTTCCACTTCCTGCTGCTGTCTTTGTCCTACACGTTTTATGGCAGCAACTATCTCAGGTTGTTGCCTCAAGTCGTTCCATTGGAGAACAAGACATTTGTATTTTGACATCAGCGCTTTGTAATCATTGCCGAGACTGGCGAGATTATTGTTGGCAGTTGCCAAATTTTCTTTGAGTTGAGCAATCTCCTTGCCCTTCTGAGCGGTAACACGCTTTACCTCATTCTCGTCAAGTTTTGAGATACGTTCTTTTACTTTGGTGTTCTCCACTTTCAATGCTTCGTTCGCTGATTCAAGAGCTTTGTTCTCCTCAATGAGGCGGTTGAGGTTCTGCATATAGTAGGTGTATGTCTTGTTGACAGACTTGCGTACACATTCATTCTGCTTGTCACGTTCTGCATTAATGGCTACTACAAGAGCTTTGATAGCTGCGTTGATGTTGTTTACACGCTCCTCACGCCACGCCTTTTGTCCGATAATAGTAGGAAATTGTGGCAAGCACTGCATATTTCTCTACTTTGTCAAGAGCGACTTTCGCCTGACGTTCCGCTTCAAGTACCACCTTGTTCTTATGCTTGCGTCCTCGTTTCTCTTCCTCTGATAGTTCATCATAGGAGAAGCCTCTTGCCAAGCCATACTTATGACCGACATTGTTGTAATAGTCAGTATGCAGTTGGGAAAGGTATTGGGATTTGTCCTTTGCTCGCTCTCCCCACACCCTTGTCAACTACGTTCACGATATGACAAAATAAGCCCAAATCGGTCATTAGGATTTCTCTTTGCCGTACTACACAGAGAAATCCTAATGACCGATTTGGGTTAAAAGAGGAGGGAAGCTGTGTTGCTTTCCTCCTCTTTATATAATAATGTGTGTGTTAATCGCTAATTGTCAATCGTTATTAAAGCGTTCGCGAGCTCTTTTTAATATAGCCGCCACGCTGGTAGCTGGCTTTTTGGTTTGTTGCTGCTTGCGCTCTTCGTAGTCGCGTCTTTGGCGTTCGAGAAAATTATCTGCCATGACTACTCTTACTTAAACTTACTGTAAATAACACTAATCTTGATTTCGCCATACTTACTGTTGCTGCCACCTACAAGACGTGTGCTCGACATGGACATGTCGTGAGTAACGCTGATAAGCTCGGCAACATTGTTCGTGGTGTTGTAGGTAACCGATACCGGAATGATAACCACCTTGTTCCAATCGGCCTTGGTACGGTCGCCCGACTGGTAGAGATGTTTTACAAGACTGCCTATATTGTTGAATGTATAGGTGTTGCTTGAGCTGTTGTAAGCGGCAAGGAACGACGTCTTATAGTCGGCAATACGGTTGTTCTCGAAGAACGAGTACATATCGGCCTTAGGCAATATGAGTAAAGTTTGCGGTATACCGAAGGCGTACTTGCCAGACACGGTGTTGTTGATGCGCTTAAGCACCACCTTAGCCGTGTTGATAGTGTCGTTCTTGTGGCTGTATGTCTTGCCATCGGCACCAATGTATGTCTTCTCAACAATCTCGTCAACAGGCAATGTCATCTCGGTGAAGATGCCAGCTGGACTCTTGATATAAGTACAGGTGTTGTCGTCGACCAACTTCTTGATAACCGCCTTGTCATTAGAGATATTGGTAGTTTGAAGCACCTCTTGTGTACCAGGGAACGATGCCATAGATGTTACGATAGTATCGCTCTTGGTTCCGTCGGTCTTGGTGTAGGTAGTCTTATGACGGAAGTATACATTAAGCTGACTAAGCGAGATGTATGCCATAGAGCCTATACCGCCCATGGTCTTGAAGTAGAATCCCGGTACAAGATTGTGAATAAATGTATACGAGTTCTTGAAGGTTTCAGGATTTTTGTAATACTCCTGAATGATCTTCGAGCCATAGTCCTTGTTGAGCGAAATGCGAATGTTAGGCATATAGTCGCGTTCATTGCGTGTGCTCTCGTCGACATTAAGGTCGGTAAGAGTGTAAACCTTGTCGGCCTTGAGTGTGCTGCCAGGAGTGATATAGTCCTTCTCTGGATTGAAGTTAGAGTAGAACTTCTGTCCTTCCTCAACAGGCTTTGACAGTTCGTATGCCGAAAGCTTCATGGTAGCGAGAGAGTCGCCATAGTAGCTTGTGTAGTAGAGACGTATGTCGCAAGAGTCTGCCACAGCGTTGCCCTCTGCATCAAGGCTTATGATGTTCTGCTTTTCAGGGAATTCAAAGTTCTCTGGTGTATAGAACTGTGTCATGAAGTTGCTCGTAGTGTAGGCACCTGTCTCAGGGTCGCGTACCATACCAAGGTATCCTGTAATGCTGCGCGAAAGAACCGAGTCGGCCACGATAGATCGTGTAGTAACCTTAAAGGTGTCGGTCATAACGTTCAGCTTGTCCACATTGTCGGTAAGCGACGAGCCAATATTGTCGGTTGTGTCGTCGCACGACACAACGAAAAGAGCGGCAAGCATCAAGCCTGCCAAGTATTTTATGCTCATAGTATTTGCAAAAATGGTGTTACTGGTAAAACCTTTTTAATCTGTTTGTCACAGCATGTATGGCTTACAGCTCCTCGTAGAACTTCTTGTATGCCACGGTGTAGTCTTCGCCGGGGTAGGCAAGAACAGGTATGCCTTTGCTCTTGGCATATGCAATAAGTTCGGGGTTTGCACCTTCTTCTGCCTCAACTACAGCGTCGCTGTTGTCGATAGCAAGCTTGCCAAGTTCCATAAAGTCGAAGTCGTCCTTGTATGCTGAAAGGCTGTCTACAGTTACGTCCTTGAATTCGAGACAGTTCTTGAAGTTGTCGCCAATATTCTTCTTAAGTCCGTCGGCAAAGACAGATGTCACAACCTTAGTGTCGGCAAAAGCTGGTTCGGAGTTGTATGCAGCCTTGATAAATAGTGGCACTATATAGCCCATCCATCCTTGACAGTGGATGACATCAGGCGACCAACGCAACTTCTTGACAGTTTCGAGCACACCACGAGCAAAAAATATGGCACGCTCGCCATTGTCATCGTATTCCTCGCCATTTTCGTCTGTAGCCATCTTGCGCTTCATGAAGAAGTCGTCGTTGTCGATGAAGTATACCTGCAAGCGTGTCTGTGGTATTGATGCTACCTTAATAATGAGTGGATGGTCGGTGTCGTCGATAACGAGGTTCATGCCCGAAAGACGTATAACCTCATGCAGTTGCCCCCTACGCTCATTGATGTTGCCCCACTTGGGCATGAATGTGCGAATTTCTAAACCTTCCTCCTGCATTTTGCTTGGCAGGTCTCTGCCCATTACAGAAAGTGTAGTGTCTGGAACATACGGGGATATTTCCTGATTGATGAATAAAATTTTATTTGCCATGCTTTTTTGTTTTATAGGTGTGCACACTATAACGACAGACAACGACGGTGTAGCCTCATGTGTACACTTTTGTCTGCAAAGTTACGAAAAAAAACTAAGATAATTGCCAAAAAAGCCGAATAACACCTTTTAAATAGTGTTTTTGCCATATTTTTAAATTAATTCTTTCTTATTTAAGAAAAAAGTTGTTATTTTGCATCGAATTTAGAAAACAGACAAGCCCCGTGAGGGTTTTTAAAAACTTATTGTAAAGATGAAACTGTTCAGAAGTATTGTTGAACTTCAGAATGAGTTGTTCGAAGTTCGGAAGGAAGGAAAGAATGTTGGTATTGTACCTACAATGGGAGCATTGCATGAAGGTCATGCCTCACTTGTAAAGCGTAGTGTAAAGGAGAATGATGTAACCGTTGTATCTGTTTTCCTCAATCCGACCCAGTTCAATGACAAAAAAGACTTGGAGCGCTATCCGCGCACACTTGATGCCGATTGTGCCTTGCTCGAATCATGTGGTGCAACTTATGTGTTTGCCCCATCAGTGGAGGAGATGTATCCAACACCAGACAAGCGTCAGTTTGATTTTCCGCCCGTAACCACAGTTATGGAGGGAGCTCATCGTCCTGGTCATTTCAATGGTGTGTGCCAGGTAGTATCGCGCCTGTTCTATATAGTACGTCCAGACCGTGCCTACTTTGGCGAGAAAGACTGGCAACAGATAGCAGTAGTAAAGGCTCTTGTGCGTTTCTTGGGATTAGGCGTGCAGATTGTTGAGTGCGATACAGTGCGCGAGGCTGATGGTCTTGCAAAGAGTTCGCGCAACACATTGTTGTCTGCCGACGAGCGTGCCATAGCACCTAAGATATACGAGGCCTTGAAAGCAAGTAAGGAGTTTGCAAAGAACCACACTCTTAAGGAGACACACGACAAGGTAGTGGCAGACATCAATGCCGTTGATGGACTAGAGGTGGAATACTACTCAATTGTTGACGGCAACACTCTGCTTGACGTGGAAAACTGGGACGACAGCGACTATATTGCAGGTTGCATAACCGTGTATTGCGGCAAGACCCCGATACGCCTTATTGACCACATCACATACAAAAACAAGTAAGCAACGATAAAATAATGATGATAGAAGTACTGAAGTCGAAACTTCATTGTGTACACGTGACACAGGCCAACCTCAACTATATGGGCAGCATAACCATTGACGAAGACTTGATGGATGCAGCCAATATGATTGAGGGCGAGAAAGTACAGATAGTGAACAACAACAACGGCGAGCGTTTTGAAACATACATTATCAAGGGTGAGCGCGGTTCGGGATGTATATGTCTTAACGGTGCTGCGGCACGCAAGGTGGCTATCGGCGATACGGTGATTATCATTTCTTATGCACTGATGGATTTTGAGGAAGCCAAGTCTTTCCGCCCGACAGTGGTGTTCCCTGAGGACAACAAGATAGTGAAGTAAATCCGGTAAATCGCTTTTGACATATTTATGCCTACTACAAATACAGACAGAAAAACGTCGCGCCAACAACAGAAGGCGTTCGACAAGAACTATGGACACTTGCAGCCACAGGCTGTAGATATGGAGAAAGTGGTCCTTGGTGCGCTCATGATAGACAAGGATGCCTTCTCCATGGTATCGGAGACGTTGCGTCCTGAGACTTTCTATGAGCCGCGACACCAGAAGATATACAATGCCATACAGACTCTATCGGTGAACGAGAACCCTGTGGACATTATGACTGTTGTCGACGAGCTAAAGCGTGAGGGCACTTTGGAGGATGTTGGCGGTGCTCCTTACATTGTGGAGCTTAGCTCGCATGTGGCTTCGTCGGCACATATAGAATATCATGCCAAGATTCTTGCACAGAAGTTTCTTGCTCGACAGCTGATATCCTACGCCAGCGTGGTTGAGACAAAGGCCTTTGACGAGACACAGGATATTGACGAACTGATGCAAGAGGCAGAGGGCTCGCTATTTGAACTGTCGCAGCGCAATATGAAGAAGGACTACACACAAGTAGACCCTGTCATAACACGAGCTATAGAGATATTGCAGAAGGCTTCGGAGAATGCTGGTGGTCTAACTGGTGTGCCTACAGGATATGAGGAATTGGACAAGAAAACTAGTGGATGGCAGAGCTCGGACCTTGTGATTCTGGCTGGTCGTCCTGCGATGGGTAAGACATCATTTGCGCTATCATTGGCCAAGAACATTGCAGTGGACTACAACACACCGATAGCTTTCTTCTCTCTTGAGATGAACAACGTGCAGCTTGTAAACCGTCTTATATCTAACGTGTGCGAGATTCCTGGCAGCAAGATGCTTAACGGTCAGTTGTCACCAGACGAGTGGGAACGTCTTGACAAGAACATACGCTTGCTGCAAGGTGCGCCATTGTATATAGACGATACACCAGGTTTGTCAATCTTTGAATTGCGTACCAAGGCACGTCGTCTGGTGCGTGAGAAAGGTGTAAAGATTATAATGATTGACTACCTTCAGCTTATGAATGCCAACGGTATGCGCTTTGGTAGCCGTCAGGAGGAGGTTTCGAAGATATCGCAGTCGCTTAAGGGTCTTGCCAAAGAGCTTGATATACCTATTATAGCACTTTCGCAGTTGAACCGTACTGTAGAGAACCGTGAGGGACTTGAAGGAAAGCGTCCACAGCTTAGCGACCTTCGTGAGTCGGGAGCTATCGAGCAGGATGCGGATATGGTGCTCTTTGTGCATCGTCCAGAGTATTACCATATCCTGACAGACGAAAAGGGTAACGACCTTAGAGGTATGGCACAGATTATCATTGCCAAGCACCGTAAGGGTGCAACGGGCGATGTGTTGCTTACCTTCCGTGGTGAATTCACACGATTCCAAGATCCGGAGAAACAGTCTGCACCGCTTAATGACGCTCCTTTTGGATCGGAAATCATTGGCAGCAAGATGAATGGAGGTGATGCACCAATGCCGCCTGACTTTGCAGCTATGCCAGACAATGCGCCATTTGGCGATTCGTCGGAACCGGCACCATTCTAATATGCGACTTGAGTTGCACTATATTGCGGCTTGAATAAGGCTAATGTATAGACGTTTTGAATAGAAATGAAATATTAGACACCGAAGCCTGCCTCATTGGTATATGAAGCAGGCTTCGGTGTTTTGTGTGGTTATTATATCCCGCAAATCATTCTGAACGCACACATTTCGCATGTGCGCTTGTCATTTGTGGGCACAAATGGTTTTTGCTTGCTGAATATCTCGCCCAGTTTCTCTTTCAGCAGTTTAAGATACTCGGTTTTGTATATACCGATGTCCGTCACTTTGTGCTCATCGATACAGAGAACCGGGTCGTAGTTGTCGGCAGAGGCTTGTTTGATGAACAACAAGGCAGGGCTGACATTGTATTTAGACGGATTAAGCTTGCTCGAATTGTTGATGATGAGCGAATAGAGAAATGTCTGTAGGTAATAGTCGGAATGTTTGTGACTGTTGCCTTCGAAGACTTCGTCTATCGACTTAATAACCGACTTGATAGGGCTGCCTGTCTTATAGTCGACAACTCTTATAGTAGGTTTTCCGGTTGTAGGGTCGGTAACCATATCCAGGCGGTCGATGATACCTCCTATTTTGACTTTGCGTTGCGCTCCATCCTCGGTGTTGAATACAATGTCGTTGTAGACCTGTTTTTCTAAGCCGAGTACTGTGAACGGAGCAAGTCGTTGGTCGGTCTTAAGCAGTTGTTGCAGATATTCAATTATCACCTTGCGGTTGATAATCTGCAGACCATTGTATTCGGTTGCGCGTTTCTTGTTGGCTGCCTCAGATGCTGACAGCTTGAACAGTTCCTCATTGAATGCACGGTCTACCACGATCTCCAGCATTTTCTCGTCCTTTAGATATTTCTGCAGTTGAGTTTTCTCAACAGTAGCATGTCGACTAGTTACATCTTCATAGATGAATTGTGCCGCCTTATGGAAAATATTTCCAAACATGCGGTTGTCCACTGTATCGTCCTCGCAGTCGGGCTCTTTAATTCTTGCCACATATTCATAGAAGAACGCCAGTGGACATCTGATGTACACGTTAATGGCAGATGGCGAGATGTTCTTCATTTGGTCGAGTTCCTGCTGTATCTTCTCGTCTTTGACTATAGCCTTAGAGCACATAGTAGTAGGCACGTTTTGTGCCAAAAGGTTGAGATGTTTAATATTGTGAGTGCCGTCTACCATCAGTTGCAGCATGAATCTACTCATCTCGCCCGTGTGTCCATTGTCGGTGGTATTATTGTAGACGATGGTTACATCTTGGGCGCGTTGCAGAAGCCTGTGGAAGTAGTAGGAGTAGATGGCCACCTTGTTGTCGATAGTAGTAAGTCCGTGTGCCTTGCGTATGGAGTAGGGAATGAACGACGAGTCGTTAACGCTCTTAGGCATGTTGCCCTCGTTGCACGACAGCAGCAGCACATGGTTAAAGTCGAGGTTGCGCGTTTCCAGTACACCCATTATCTGTATGCCCACAACAGGTTCGCCATGGAATGGTATAGTGGTGGTGGTGATGAGTTGCTTGGTAAGGCGACGTAGTGTTGTTACGTCCACGTCCATATCGCCAGATGCGGCAAGCTGTTCAAGGCGGTTGATGATGGTATACATACGGAAAATAGATTCCTGAAATAGAGCGTCGCTCTCGTCTTTAGCCTTAACACCAACATGTTTAATCAATGTGCCTATCTGTTGCAGCAGTGTGATGTTGTCTGTCTTGCCCATAGGCGATAGTGGAATGCAGTCGGCTATATATTGGGCATAAGGATGGGCGAGTACCTTATCTACATATTGGGTGCGGTAGCGTCTGCTATGCTGCATTGCGCCTGTTGTGTATAGATCGAACAGTAGGCTAATGAGCGATGCAACGGGAGTCATACCCAAAGGAAATCCGCTTGTGATATTCACCTTATCGGCCTCGTTGGGCAAGCTATGCATAACTGGCAGCAGAATATTCTCATCGCACATCACCACAGCCGTATGTCGTCCGTCCTTGTATCTATTATCGTTGCGCAGCCATTGGCTTACGTATCTGGCTTGTATGTTTTCTGTGGCGGCGCTGATGTAACTGATGTGTTTGGGTTGTCGCATGTTGGCATATATCTCCTTAGAGCGAGTGTCGAGTTCGTTAGGGAAATGTTCCAGATACATAGATATATAGTGTCCAGCATCGGTGGCGCTTGTGGTCTTGTGTCGTGGCATGTAATACTCGTCAAAGTCCCAATAGAAATTGGCCTTGCCCATTTTCTTCAGACGTGCGAAGAGTTTTTGCTCCACCTGCTGCAGAAGATTGAATCCAACGAATATGTAGCGGTCGTATTTAAACTCGATGTTGTCCTTGGTAGCCACTTCGCGGTAGATAGCGCCTTCATATCCCAAGCCTTGCTCTTGTAGACGCTTGTTGTAGTCGTGGTAGATGTCGCTAAAATGACTCCACAGGCTAAGGAAGCGTCGTTTAAGCTCCGACTCATGGTCGTCACTGAAGTTGGCAAAGAAGCGTTTGAGCATCTTGCGTTGTTCGTCGTCGAGATAAGAAATGTCGTCGAGCTCGTGTATATCCTTGAGGTTGCAGAATATGCGGTCGGCATCGGCCATATTCTTGTCAATATCGTCGAAGTCGGTCAGCAATAGTTGGCCCCACCCATAGAAGTGGTCGAGCGACTCGTTTAGTCCAGTGCATTTGACAAATGACTTGTGCAGGTCGCATATCAGCTTTATTGAATCGCCCACTTGCATATCGGAGTGGCGACGGAAGAGGTCGCTGATAGTTATATAAGCCGGGCTCCACATAGGCTTTCGGGCATATCGTGCAAGATGCTCGTTCATGAAGAGAGCCGCACGCTTGTTAGGGAACACTACTGCCACGCGTGACAGATCAGTGCCCCATTTATGTATTATGTCCTCGGAGACAAACTCCAGGAAGGTTTTTGTTTGGTTCATTCAATTGTATTTTATACGTTGTCAATGTATTACTGTTAAATTTCCTCTATCCTGTTGGAATAAACAAACCACAGGTAGCCTTTCACGTTGTGGTAGCCCATGTTTTGGGTGAGGGCTTTATAGCGGTTTACTTGTTCCACGTATTCAGGTCGTGGAGATCCGAACTTGAAGTCGACTATAACCACTTCTCCAGTTTTCTCGTCCTTCATTACACGGTCGGGACGATGTTCGCGAACAGTATCTGTTGCTGCATCATAGTCGAGTATGGTGCATTCGTTGAAGAGGGTCCATCGTGATGAGAACCAGTCGGCTACCTGTCTGTTGGAAAATCGTTTGTGCAACATGTCGCGTAATCGTTTGATATTAGTGTCGCTTTCTTCGATAAGTCCGTCCATCTCGAGTTGTGCAAGACTCGTGTCAATGTCGTCGGTGGTGTTGATGGTAGAGAATAGGTAGTGCAGTATTTTGCCTGTCTTGATATAGCTCAGCTGTTTGCGGTCGTCATCATCTGTATTCTCATCATCATCGGCAACGAAGTCACGGCTCTTGTTGCTCTGTTTAAATTCAACCTTGTTGCTGAAGGTTGCCATATCGACATTCATGTTTTCTACCTCTGGTGTGAAGATATTGTCCGACTTCTTCTTGGCCTTTGTCTCAACAATCTCCAGTTCGCCGTAGCTAAATAGCAATTCCGCCTTCTTGTCGGACGGGTCGCCATCAAGCGAGCTGCCTTCAAGTTTAATGTCGGTAATGGCTTGTTCCACAATGTAAGAACGTGAGGATGGGGTGCCACGTTGGGCAATGACAAACAGGCTTGATGCTGCGCGTGTGAATGCAACGTATAGCAGATTGAGGTTGTCCACGCAGTTTTGTAGATGTTCCTCGTTGTAATCGAACTCGTAGATGGTGCCCTTCATCTGACTGGCACTGAAGTCTACGGGTATTAGAGGCAGTTCGTTGTATGGTTCCACTTGAGGGGTACACCATATAGTGTTGCCTTTCTCCAATGTCCAGTCGCAGAATGGTATGACAACATGCTCAAATTCCAATCCCTTACTCTGGTGAATGGTGATGATTCTGATACCGTCTATGGCACTTGCCTGTATTGTTTTTTCCGCTATACTGTCGTTCCATTCTTCTACAAACGAGTCGATGTCGGCTGTGTTGTTGGCAATGAAGTCGGTAAGAGCATCGTAGAATGCATATAGGTATGCGTCCTCGCCTTTTATGTTGCCTATATTAAATAAGGTGTAAATCTGTTCGGCAAGTTCGAAGATCGGCATAGTCAGGAGGTCGTTGCGCTTGTCGATAAGAGCACAAGGCAGTGCACTGTCAATGCCTTCAGCAGTTGCAAGCAGCTTGTTGGTTTCTTGCTCACTCTTTTTCAGCACGTATGTCTGGTAGGCCTTGGCTATGTAAGCCTTTGCAAGGATGTTGTCGGGGTGGGTGAGCCATAGCATTGCATTGACAATGATGTTTACCGATACAGAACTGTCGAGTCGGAAAGCCTCGTCGCTGACAATCTTAACGTCGGGCAGCTCGTTGGCGAAGAACTCAGCTATGAGTTGTATAATGTCGTTGGAGCGTACAAGTATGGCAATGTCCGAATAATTGGCTCCCGAGTCGAGCAAGAGACTAACAGCTTCGGCTGTCTTTTGCAGAGCTTGTTGGCGATAATCTTCGTTTGGCAGAAGGTTTATGCTTACGTAGCCGTGGTTATCGCGGAATGACGGCACCTTTTGTGCCACATCCGAATAAGCCTTTTTTAGTTGTTCGGGTGATGAAGTGTCTGGTGTTGAGCTCTTTTGGTCGGCATATTCCAGTTCGGAGGCACGCTTAAAGAAGGCATTGTTGAATGTTATAACGCGTCGTGACGAGCGATAGTTTGTGTCGAGCGAGCACACATTGAGCATAGAATTAAGGTATGGAAACTCGCGCTCAATATTGTTGAGCATACGCCAGTCGCCCGATCGCCAACGGTAGATGCTCTGCTTAACATCGCCCACTATCAGATTGCCTTGTTGTTCGCCGTGGCTCATACATTCCTCCAAAAGCACCTTGAAGTTTTGCCACTGCACGGTACTTGTGTCCTGAAACTCGTCAATCATGATGTTTTCCAGGTAGTTGCCAATCTTTTCGAAAATAAATGGCGAGTCAGTATCGCGTATGAGCGAGTGGAGTAGGGTGTGTGTGTCGCTCAGAAGAAATCTGTTCTGCTCCACGTTCATCATTCTGACCTTATTCTCTATGCTGTTGAGCAAGCGCAGTTGATTGAGGTGTCGCAATGTGAGCACAGCAGAGCCATATATATACCAGTTTTTCTGTCTAACGTCTTCTGCATGATGTACCAGAGGGGTTAGTGTGGAGTTGGCAAGTTCTCTTACAATACCCTGGGTCTCCTTAGATGATTTCTGTTTAACCCAAGAACTTTCACTGCCCTCGTCGAGCACTTTTTGTAATCGTTTGGTTACAATAGTGTTGTTGTATATGCCTTTCTTAATCTTGATGAAGTAACCAGCAGGACCATTCTTGCCATTGTTGAGGTCGTTTATCTCTATTCCGTTGTGGTTAAGCGCATCGAAGAATTGAGCGGCCTCATTCTGCATTTCCACCTCAGCCTCATTGCGCATTTGACGTAACTTGGTGGTGTATTGCTTGAAGAATCCTTCCTCGAGCAATCGTTCGTTGAGCTTCTTGCTATTGGTTTTGTAGTACTCGCGGAATATGTTTTCACCGAACCTCTTTATGTTTCCAATTACATTCCAGTCTTTGTCGTCGTCCATATTCTCGCGTATATATTCCATAATCCATGTTAGCAGTTCGCTGTTTTCGTCAAGCGAATTGATGAGTTCGTCCACAGCGTTGCGCTCTATCTGATAGTCGTTGAGCTCGATGCGCAGATTGGCAGTAAGGTCGAGTTCTCGTGCGAGATTGCGCAACACGCTTTGGAAGAACGAGTCGATGGTCTCAATGCGGAAGTAGCTATAGTTGTGCACAATGTTGTGAAGAGCTATACCAGCACGTTCGGACATATATTCCTCGGTAACGTCGAGGTCTTCCTTAATCTTGTCGATATAACTTTTAGAGTCGGGCAATAGTTTCCAAATGCCGTACAGCTGGCTGAGTATACGTAGTTTCATCTCTTCTGTAGCCTTGTTGGTAAAGGTAACAGCGAGGGTAGAGCGATAACTTTGCGGGTCCTTGATAAGGAGTTTGATGTATTCTACGGAAAGGGTAAATGTTTTTCCGCTGCCGGCACTTGCCTTATAGATTGTAAGGGCGTAAGAGTTGGTCATAGTATTTTATTGATTAACATTCAGAAATTTTTCTAACCTTTCCTCCGCCTCCTGCATATCTTTTGCAAAAGTACGGTGGTCGGTCAAGAAGTCTTGTTTGCCATTAGCGATGTCGGTGTATAGTTGGCGGTCCATGCCCTCCACGTACTGGGCGATGGCATACTCGATATCGTCTTTTTGCCAGTCAATAGTGGAGAACTTGTAGACGCGCCACTTTTGGTGAATAAAGCAGTAGGCAGATTCAATGGAGTCCTTGCTTATCATATGTGTTATTCCTCAACTACGCTAACCTTCATCGTCAAATTGTCAGTAGGACGGTCAGCATTGTCGGTGTCTACATCATTAATAGCGCTGACAACGTCAAGTCCATGTTCTACCTCGCCGAATACAGTGTATTCGCCATCAAGGAATGGAGTGCCGCCAATAGTGGTGTATGCTTCAGTCTGCTCGTTGCTGAATCCAACAGGATTTGCCTTGCAGATATCCTGTGCTTCCTTCATTAGGCGTTCTTGCATATCCTGAAGTCCGGTACGGTCGCGGTTGCGACGCATATCCATAATCTCGTTCTTGTGGTAGGTAACAAGGTCGTTGAAAGTGATGGTTATCTGGTTCTGCTTCATCTGCTTCTCCATCTGCTTGAGTTGTGCAGGCTTGTATACCTCACCACATACGATGTAGAACTGGCTGCCACTTGACTCTTTGTTAGGGTTTACTTCGTCGCCAAGACGTGCTGCACACAAGGCGCCACGCTTATGGAATAGCTGAGGGTTTATTTCTGCTTCTATAGTGTATTCTGGACCGCCTGCACCTAGATGTTTGCCTTTGGGTGCACCCTTGCTGTCGGGATCGCCACCCTGGATCATAAAGTCCTTAATGACACGGTGAAAGAGTGTGCCGTCATAATATCCCTCCTTTGCGAGTTTAAGGATGTTGTCGCGATGTTTCGGAGTTTCGTCGTAAAGGCGCACGATGATGTCGCCCTTTGGAGTTTCGATTTTAATCTTTGCCATTGTTGTGTGTATTGATTACTGCAAAGTTAGCATTTTAATATTACAAAAAATAGGATTTTACCTTTTTTAAAAAGATAAAACCCTATTGGAATATGTGTCTAACGAGGCTCAGTGAAGCCTAATTAGCCTATTTGTTGCATGCTTTAATTAAGCCTCGATAGCAGCTACGCCAGGAAGAACCTTACCCTCGATAGCCTCAAGAAGAGCACCACCACCAGTAGAGATGTAAGAAACCTGATCGGCCAAACCAAACTTGTTGATGCAAGCTACAGAGTCGCCACCACCGATGAGTGAGAATGCGCCCTCCTTAGTAGCCTCAGCGATAGCGTCGGCAATAGCTTTTGAGCCACCAGCGAAGTTGTCGAACTCGAATACACCTGCAGGACCGTTCCAAAGGATAGTCTTAGCACCCTTGATGGCAGCAGCGAAAGCCTTGCGAGTCTCAGGACCTGCGTCCATACCCTCCCAGCCGTCAGGGATATTGTTAGATGGGCAAACCTGTGTATTGCAATCATTCTTGAAGTCGTCGCCGCAGATAGAATCGGTACCGAGAACGAGGTTAACACCATTCTCCTTAGCCTTCTTGATAACGTCGAGAGCAACGTCGAGCTTATCGTCCTCGCAGATAGACATACCGATCTTTCCACCAAGAGCCTTAGAGAATGTATATGTCATACCACCGCAGAGGATGAGGTTGTCAACCTTTGTGAGAAGGTTCTCAATGATACCGATCTTTGTAGATACCTTAGAGCCACCCATGATAGCTGTGAAAGGACGCTTGATATTACCGAGGACAGCATCAACTGCCTTTACCTCTTTCTCCATAAGGTAGCCGAGCATCTTGTGATCCTTGTCGAAGTACTCGTCGATAACAGCTGTAGAAGCGTGCTTACGGTGAGCTGTGCCGAAGGCATCCATTACGTAGCAGTCTGCATAAGAAGCAAGCTTCTTTGCGAATTCTTGCTGACGTGTCTTCATTTCCTTCTTTGCAGCGTCATATTCAGGTGTGCCCTTTTCTACGCCAACAGGCTTGCCTTCCTCTTCAGGATAGAAGCGGAGGTTCTCAAGAAGCAAAGCCTCGCCTGGCTTCAAAGCAGCAGCCTCCTCAGAAGCATTGCCACAATCCTTAGCGAACTTAACCTCAACACCGAGAGCTGCAGAAACGTTAGGAACAATCTGGCTCAAAGAAAGCTTCATGTTAACCTTGCCCTTTGGCTTGCCCATGTGAGACATCATAATGAGGGCACCACCGTCAGCAAGTACCTTCTTCAATGTAGGAAGGGCACCGCGGATACGGGTATCGTCAGTTACATTTCCGTTCTCGTCCAATGGTACGTTGAAGTCAACGCGTACAATTGCCTTTTTACCGGCAAAGTTGAAATCTTCGATTTTCATTATTGTAAATGTTATTTAAAAGTTAGGAATATAAATTCTACTATAACAATATTATATGGGATGTCCTTTATAGAGCGCAAATTTACTAAAAATATATATATTGTACGAAGAAAAGGCCGTTAAATTTCATTTATATTATTCTTCGTATATCGTATAATCTTCAATTCCAGCTTCAAAAAGCGCTTCTTTTCGCTCCACACATGTGCCGCATTTGCCGCAATGTTTTTCGCCGCCTTTATAGCAACTCCATGTTTCTGTGTAGTCGATACCAAGTTTTTTACCTATTCTTGCTATATCGCTTTTGGTTATTTTTGTGTATGGGGCTATAACCTTTACGTTGTTGTAGGTTCCGGCATTGGCTGCGCTGTCTATTGCATTGATGAATTCAGGACGGCAGTCGGGGTATATAGTATGGTCGCCACCGTGATTGGCAATAAACACTTGGTCGAGATCGTTGCTTTCGGCTATGCCTATTGCTATAGACAGCATGATGCCATTGCGGAAAGGTACAACGGTAGACTTCATATTGTCATCGGCATAATGTCCCTCGGGTATTGCTTCGGCACCATCAAGTAAACTTGACTTGAAGTATTGGTGCATAAAGTCGAGGTTGATAGTAATGTGCTTTATGCCCAATCGCTCGCAATGCATCTTGGCAAAGGGTATCTCCCGTGCATTGTGATTGCTTCCATAGTCGAACGATATGCCAAGGGCTATCTCATCCTTGTGGTCATAAAGTAGGGTGATGCTGTCCATGCCTCCACTTACTATTATTACTGAGTTTTTCTTCATTGCTATTATATTAATGTGATTTGTTAATATATGTTGGTTTTATGTTTCTCTTTTTACTTGAGCCTAAATCAGCCGAACAGGGCACGAAGCGCCTCTTCTACCTTGCGGACAGGATGTATGTTAATCTTGTATTTGCTTGTATTTAAATTTTGAACGTTAGACTTCGGAAGTATGATGTCGGTAAATCCAAGTTTTTCGGCTTCGGCAATTCTCTGTTCTATTCGGTTTATGGGGCGTACCTCTCCGCTTAGTCCTACCTCGCCTGCCATGCACCAACCTGGCTCAATAGCAGTATCAACATTGCTTGACAATACGGCTGCTATGACACTTAGGTCCATTGCAAGGTCGGTGACACGCAATCCGCCTGCAATGTTCACAAAGACATCTTTTTGTATCAACTTAAATCCTACACGTTTTTCAAGCACAGCAAGCAACATGTTTAGTCGGCGTTGGTCAAACCCTGTAGCAGAGCGCTGTGGTGTGCCGTATGCAGCAGAAGACACAAGAGCCTGTGTTTCTACAAGGAAAGGACGCACGCCTTCAATAGCAGAACTGATAGCAACACCAGAAAGACCTTCGTGGTCTTGTGATAGGAGCAATTCGGAAGGGTTGCTAACTTGACGCAGTCCGGTTTGCTGCATCTCGTATATACCGAGTTCGGATGTACTTCCAAAACGGTTCTTTATCGATCGTAATATGCGGTACATATAATGTTGATCGCCTTCAAACTGTATTACGGTATCAACGATATGCTCTAATATCTTAGGACCGGCAAGTGTGCCTTCTTTGTTGATGTGTCCAATCAGTATGACAGGTGTTCCGCTTGTCTTTGCAAATCGCAAGAGAGATGCTGCGCACTCGCGTACCTGTGTTATGCTTCCAGGGCTACTGTCAACATCCTCAGTGGCTATAGTTTGTATAGAGTCGATAATAAGTATCTCTGGAGACAAGTCGTCGGTATATTCAAATATTCTTTGCAGGGAAGTCTCGCAAAGGATGTTGATATTATCAAGGCTGTCGTTGCTGTTTGAGCCTTGTCGGTTAAGCAAGCGTTCGGCACGCATCTTAAGCTGGTGTGCACTCTCCTCACCGCTGACGTACAGTATATTCTTGTCGTGTATGTTTAGGATGGTTTGCAGTGTAAGGGTACTCTTGCCTATACCTGGCTCGCCACCCAACAACACTATACTTCCGGCAACAAGCCCTCCTCCAAGAACTCGGTTAAGTTCGGCATCGTGCATGTCGATACGTGGGTCGTCCTGGGTTGGAATGTCGCGCAACTTAACAGGATGGTTCTTGTCTGATGTGGATTTGTCGTTATGAAATAGTCCGTTGGTGTTGCTGTTGGTGTTTGCTGTTAGGTGTATCTCCTTAAAAGTGTTCCATTCACCACAGCTTGGACATTTGCCAATCCATTTTGTCGATTCCTGTCCACAGTTGCTGCATACATATGCTGTCTTAATCTTTGCCATAATGCTCAAATGTGTTTTGTATAGATACAAAAGTACTAATATTTTTCGGCGTTACAAAATTTATTGTTACTTTTGCCTTATGAAAAAGTTTCTATTATATATAATAGCATTATTTTTTGCAATATCTTGTGGTAATTCTTACGAGGAGCAAAAAAGATTGTCAAGAGCAGAGCGTGCGCGTTTGCATCGTGAAGACTCTCTTGCATTGAAGATTGCAGTTATGCCAACGCTTGACTGCTTGCCCCTTTATTTAGTTAAGGAGCATGTGTTGTATGATACAGCTAAACTTGATTTGCGTCTTAAGTATTTTACGGCGCAGATGGATTGCGACACGGCTGTGATAGGACGTAGTGTAGAAGGGGCTGTGAGCGACCTTGTGCGTACTGAACGTATGAAGCATGAGGGTGTGAAGTTGGACTATATCACATCGACAAATGCTTATTGGCAACTTATCACAAACCATAAAGCGCGCATTAAAAAGGTTGATCAACTTGGTGACAAGATGGTTGCAATGGCACGATATTCGGCTAGCGACTTCCTTACAGACCGTGTGCTTGACGGTGTAAAGACGCAGTCGATGGTGTTTCGTATACAGGTGAATGATGTCAACATAAGGCTTTCGATGCTTCTTAATAATGAAATGGATGCTATGTGGCTTACAGAACCACAGGCTACTACAGCACGTCGCAATGGCAATGTTGTAATTGCTGATAGTAGAGACCTTAAACAAAAACTTGGTGTGCTGGCTGTAAGGTCTGAAGTTATGAAAGACAAGCGTAGAAAAGTACAAATGGCAGAGCTTATAAAGACATACAATCAGGCTTGTGACTCTATCAACCAAAATGGAATAAAGCACTATGCCGAGATAATAAAGAAATATATGAAGACGGATGAGAAGACCATATCGCAATTTCCTAAGATAAAGTTTGCTCATGTGGCAAGTCCTAAGCAAGATGATATAAATACTGTTAACCGCAAAAAATAAAAACCAATGAAACCAACGATAAAAGATACTATAGTTATTGACCGCAATGTGGGCGAAGCGTTGCGTATGCTTGAAAAACGAATGGCAGAATTGCACCTTTCTGCTGGTAAGGATATGCTCGAAGTTGTAAAGGCTGACTATCAGCTTATGCTTGATTGTTTCGAGCGTGGAATACAGGACCCTAATGGTGATGAAGTGTATATGGATTTGTTGCGTAGAACATATAACTTGTACAACACTGTGCGACTTGATTCTATCCTAAACCGTCGTGTGTCTTTTTCGCAAGCCAAAGCGATTGCTGATAGCTTTTCTAAAGATAAGGACTCAATTGTGAGTACACTTGAGGGGTACGTTCAAGATTGTGCCATGGCTTCGCTGCTTGATGAGACTGAGCAAAAGGAGGCCATAAAAAAGGCTAATGCTGTGCATCAGCAATACGTGGAGCGTCTTTTTAACTATATTATGGTTTCTGGGCAATGGAGTGATGAAACAACTTCGTTCTACTTGTCATTGATACAGTCGCCAACGATAGATCAGAATGATGCGCAGGTTATTATAAGTGCTATAACAATATCCTTGCTTACAGTGTTTGATGTAAACAAGTGGTTGGTGCTTGCAGCTATATATGAAAATAATAATCCTATGCGCTTACGTCATCGTGCATTGGTAGGTATTATGTTGTCTCTTCCAGAAGAGGAACATGTATTGTTTCCTGAGGTGAAATCTGTCTTGCAGCGTGTGTTTACAAATGAAGAGGCTAGGAGAGAACTTGTTGAATTGCAGATGAATTTGTATTATTGTTCGCATGCCGAGGCTGATAGTGCCGAGATTGAGCGCGATATTATGCCAACTTTTGTGAAAAATAATAATTTAAAGATAACTCCTATAAGCATAGAGGAAAAAGAAGAATCTATTGACGACATACTTGATTATGGGGCTACAGACCGGAATTTGGATGAAATGGAAGCCAAGATGAAAAAGATGAGAGATATGCAGATGTCGGGTAGTGATATCTTTTTTGGTGGATTCTCAAAGACGAAGCAATGTTCATTCTTCTATCAGATAAGCAACTGGTTTGTTCCTTTCTATCCAGATCATCCTTATGTGGCCAATCTCATAGATGCATCCTTATATGATGTTGTGCGAAGTCTTTCTTTATATGGTACCTTTTGTGATTCGGATGTTTATTCGTTTGTATTCTCATTGTCTGCCATATCAAATCAATTGCCGGACAATGTGAAGGAAATGATGGCTAATGGACCTTCTGGAGGGATGCCGTGTGATGTTGACAGAAATTCGCCTGCTTATATAAAACTGTTCTATTTGCAAAATCTTTACAGGTTCTTTATGTTGTATCAAGGACACAAGGATTTTACCAATCCGTTTGCTGATGTTGACGATGTGGCAGGAAGCGGGCGCTTCTTGTTCTTTGGCAATGAGTTGCTGCATGATGAAATTGTTTCTGATTATGTAGAAATCGAGCGTTTTTTCTTTAAAAATAAGAAGTATGAGTATGTGGTAAAGCTTGCCAATATGAGTTTGGGTGATGAAACTAATGTGGAAGAAGTTTCATTGCTTGGTCATTCTTACATGAAGCTCGGACTGTATTCGGATGCTTACAAAACGTTTATGGGACTGGTAGACAAAGGTTGCAATGAAGCTTCGGTATTAAGGGGCTTGGCAGATGCTTTATTCATGCTTTGCAAGTATGATGAAGCGGCAGAAGCCTATAATCGACTCATTCTTGAGAATGGTGAAACAAAGAATTTGGTAGTATGTCAAAGTATAGCCCTTGTCAATAGTGGCAAGGTGAAAGATGGATTTTCAGGTCTGTTTAAAATTGATTATGAGGAAAACGGAAAAAACTTAGTTGTTAAACGTGCCATTGCATGGGGATATCTTATGGATGTCAAGCCATTGGAAGCCGAAAAAATATACGACCAGCTTGTAGAAGGCAATAATGCAGCTGGAGTAGATTTTTTGAATATTGGATATACAAAATGGATACTGCATAAGACAAAGGAGGCTGTTAGCTACCTTAAATCTTATGCAGAATCGGTTGATGCTGCCGATCGCAATATTCTTAACGACTTTAATATGGACAAGAATATGCTTGAAATAAACGGAATCAAAAGCTATGAATTAAAGCTAATGGTTGATGCACTTGGGGTGTCTTGAAGAGATTAAGTGTTAAAGGCCTCTTGCTTTGTATATTGTTTCCTTTGCTGCGTTTATCTCTTGGAGTTTCTTTTCGGCTGCTTTGCGTACATCATCACCAAGTGTTGCTACGCGGTCTGGATGATGCTTTAAGGCCATTCGTCGATAAGCGGCCTTCACCTCGTCGTCGTTTGCATCGGCTGTGATACCAAGTACCTTATAGGCAGCGTCAAGGTTGGAGCCGCCAGTTGACAGGTTAAACATTGAGTTTAGGTCTTCTGGTGATATACCAAGATTGGTTGCTATAAACTGTAGTGCATCAATTTCACTCTGAGGAACGCTGCCATCTGCCTGTGCTATTAGTACAAGGAAGTTGATAAGTTGGAGTCGCTGTGAATAGTCCATGTTCTGTGCTATTTCAGCGCAGGCCTCACGTATTGTGTTCTTAAATGCTTCGCTACCCATTTGTTTCTGACTTTCAAACAGGCGTAGAAGGATCTGCTCGCCTTGGTGCATTGCTATATCGCCAAAGTTGCGACGAAGAAAAGAGCGTACATACTCCATCTCTGAGTGCATTACTCGTCCGTCTGCCTTAATTATATAAGACGCAAGAGCAAGTAATGAGAACAGAAACGAATTACGTTGTCCTTCGTGTCTTTGTTGGGCAGAATAGGCATTGTTGTTGTATCTGCCTTCTTCCCACGTGTTGCTGTATGTGCCGTTTGGATTTGTATATTCTATGCTAAATCCTTCGGCACCCTTTTCAAATAGCCACCCAACGGCATAGCCGGCAAGTGCTCCAAGCGGTCCTCCAGACATAAAGCCAAGGAATCCGCCAATCCATCTTCCTACTCCCATAGTTTTATTATTTTCTTTTATTTATTGTTGAATAAAGTATCAGTTCTTAATTTATAAGTGTTTTTTTACTATAGCGGGATTGCCAGCGGCCAGTGAGTCGGCTGGTATATCGCGTATTACTACGCTTCCTGCAGCTATGATGCAGCGTGGTCCTATAGTGACACCAGGACATACAGTAACGCCACCGCCCAACCAACAGTTGTCGCCTATGTTTATTGGCAGACATGTTTCAACAGGCTTTATGCGCTCTTGATAGTCAATAGGATGCTGTGGTGTAAAGAAATGACAGCGTGGTCCTATTTTACAGTGTGCACCTATCTTTATGTATCCTCCATCAAGCATAATGCAGTCGTAATTGATAAACGTGTGTTCGCCAATTGTTATGCCGTTTCCGTGGTCGCAATGGAATGGTGGGTTTATGGCTGATGATTTCGGGATACCAGGAATCAGTGTTTCTATTGTTTGTCTGTATTCAGGTGAGGCGAGAGTCATTGTTGACAGTTGGGCGCACAATTCGTTTGCTCTTGTGGTGCTGGCAAGCAAATCAGGGTCTTCAAAGCAATATAGCTGCTGATTGCGCATTTTTTCGAATTCTGTCATATATATAATAATGTATAGTTGATGAAATATTTCTATCTAATGATTCTGTTATGGTTATATAAAGAAACTAATTTTATTTTCTTATGGCCGTGTAATATCATTATAGTCGGGTATGTCTTTTAGAAATTCGTATCTACGGTTCTCGTAGTCCATACGACAGCAATAATGCTGTAAGCCATTACTCATAACAAGATAGTCGACGTGTAGCAACAGATTGTATGCTGCAACCTGTTCAAGTACCTTTTGCGTGATTTTTATTGTTGGCGCCTTATATTCTATAATCATACGTGGTTGTAACCTTCGGTCATAGAGTACGCTGTCGGCGCGTAGTTTCTTGTTGCCTATATTAAGGCTTATTTCATTTGCCATTAGTGCAGCAGGGTAACCCTTGTGTTCTGTAAGATAGTGTACAAAGTGTTGGCGTACCCATTCTTCTGGTGTCAAGGCTACATAACGGTGACGTAGAATATCGAATATTCGTGGATGTTGCTGTGTTCCTGACAACTTTATTGCGAAAGAAGGTAGGTTTAATCGAATCATTTTCGTAATTTTGCTTCTAAATGTCGCATGGGCGACAACCAATGTACAAAAGTACGTAATTTTAACGAGAAAAACGAGCATAAAAGCGGCTCGTTAATGTATTTTTACACCTTATATAATATAATTATGGCTGATAAAAAAACTCAGGCAACATTCGATTCTATAATGCGCGACCTTAAAGCCAAGAAATATGCGCCAGTATATGTGCTTATGGGCGACGAGTCTTATTATATAGATAAGATTTCTGATTATATAGCCGAGAACGTGCTTGATTCTGATGATCGTGACTTTAACCAAACCATTGTGTTTGGTGCGGACACTACTGCTGCACAGATTGCCGATCTTGCCAGAGGATATCCTGTAATGCCTTCACAATATCGGGTCGTTATAGTGAAAGAGGCACAAGGGTTAAGGTCGCTTGATGCTCTTGAGCGATACTTTGAAAAGCCTTTGATGTCGACAATACTTGTAATATGCTACAAAAACGGCACTATTGACAAGCGTAAGAAGGTTGTTGGTAAGGCGGAGGCTGTTGGGCTTGTGTTTGAGAGCAAGAAGAAAAGGGATTATGAGCTTCCTTCTTTCATCGAATCGTATCTTAAGAGTAAGCATGTGGCTATTGATCCTAAGTCGTGTTCAATGATAGCCGAGCATATAGGTGCGGATCTTAGTCGACTGATATCCGAACTCGATAAGGTTATGATTTCGTTGCCTGATGACAATAGGAGAGTGACGCCAGATATAGTAGAGCGGGAAATTGGAGTAAGCAAGGACTTTAATGTGTTTGAGTTGAAGACAGCTATCATTGAGAAGGATGTTTATAAGGCTAATCAAATAGTAAAATATTTTGACAATAATCCAAAAGCGGGTTCATTGTTCTCTTGTTTGCCCTTATTATACACTTTCTTTCAGAATCTGTTAGTTGCTTATTATGCACCTGATCGTAACAATGATAATTCTCTTGCGGCTTATATGGAGCTCAAGTCTGTGTGGGGTATAAAGGACTACCGTGCGGGTATGCGCAACTACACAGCGATGAAGACTCTTATGATTTTGTCTAAAATAAGAGAAATTGATGCCAAAAGTAAGGGTCTGGACAACCAAAACACCTCTAATGGAGATCTTATGAAGGAGCTTGTCTTCTTTATTTTGCACTAAAAACAATCCAATTGGCATCTGTTTTTATCTAGAATAGAAAATCTCACGAAGGTTATTTTTTAGCCTAATTCCCTATATTTCAAGGGAGTTAGGCTTTTTTGTTGTCTTTAATACTTGTTGTTCTTTGAAGCATTCAATTGGTGGTTCGGATTTTTTTAGTATTGCAAAAAATCGTGTTTTTAGACTGTCTCAAAATATGGAATTACATATGTTAACATTTATAATATTGAATATACTTTTATAAAACCAATGATAATATAATCTTTATAAATACACAAATGTAAAAAACTCTTTAAACGAATTTATATTTTGAGATGTAAATTACGGCAAAATAAATCAATGTTTGTAAATACACAAACCTATATGTATATATATACATGTAGGTTAAACAGCATGTAACTTATTGATAACAAGGGGTAATAACATATTTGTTAAAGTATAAACGATGTGATTTTGTAACATGTACTTATTTATTGCGAATATTGTTGATAATTTTAAATATATACAAATGTAAATGTACTGAAAATCAATAATTAACTCAAATGAGTTAAACATATACATATAATAATGTTGTACAGTTAATATGTATATATGTATATTTTATCGTAATACACTACTTTATCTTGTTTGTTTTTGTAAAATAACTATTTGTCTATTTGAAATTTTAAATTTGAAAATATAAATATATAAAGTTTGCATATCTCAATTAAATAGTTTAACTTTGTAAATTGAAATGTAAAGCTAAGATTTAGGCATTATATATAAATATGACTTTAATGAAGGATAGAATAAGAAAAATTTTGGAGTCTCAACACATGACTCAACAAGAGTTTGCAGAGACTATAAAGGTGGCGCCTGCAACATTGAGTAGCATCTTTACTGGACGCACTGCTCCATCGCTTAAGATAGTTGAATCGATAAAGAGTCGTTTTCCAGATATATCTACCGATTGGCTTTTGTTTGGTCGCGGTGCTATGACCGATTATAGTTCTGTAGAAGCTGGTGAAACATTCAACTCCCCCTCTACTGCTGATCATGCCGTGCTTGATTTTGGTGCTGTTTCGGGTAATGTTGAAGATAATAATGTAAAGCAGGCTAAGTCTAACGTTGATGCTTCCTGCTCTAATAATGTTTCCCAGGGGTCAGGAGATGCGGTGCATAATAATGCAGGGCAGCACCATAAAGCTAATGATAGCAAGCTTAATAAAGGTGTGCAATTAGTAAAAAATAATGACATATCTAATCGTGATATAGTAGAGATACGTATATTCTATAGTGATCAAACTTGGGAAACTTTTGTCCCTAAGAAATAGTATATAGTCTTTGGTAAAGTGTAAGGATACTTAGTTGGACGTTTTGTCTAAGTATGAAATCTTACCTTTTATGTTTTATTTTGGATATTGTAGTTGTGTTATCGCTCGATATGTCGTAACTTTGTATTCTAATTTAAGCATATACCTTATTATATATTATATATTAGACAATGAATGTATTTACAAAAATCATAGCCGATGCCCTGTCTTTGCCGGAGCGTGGCGTTGAGAACACCCTTGAACTTTTGGACGAGAATTGTACTATACCGTTCATAAGTCGTTATCGCAAGGAGCGTACTGGTAATTTAGATGAGGTTCAAGTGTCTGACATTGCCCTTATGCGTGAAAGGTTGATTGATGTTGCCAAGCGTAAGGAGACTATCGTCTCTACCATTGAGGATGCGGGCAAGATGACTGATGAGTTGAGGAAACGTATAGAGCAATGCTGGAACATGTCAGAACTTGAAGACATCTATCTTCCTTACAAGCCCAAGCGTCGTACTAAGGCAGATATCGCACGTCAACAGGGGCTTGAACCTCTGGCTCAGTTGCTTCTTATTCAGCGTGACCCTAATCCTATTGCTACTGCGTCAAAGTATGTTAAGGGTGATGTCAAGACTGCGGAGGATGCTATACAGGGTGCTAAGTATATTATTGCCGAAACTATAAACGAGAACGAGAAGGTTCGCAAGAATATACGTGGTGTATTTCGTCGTGGGGCAGTTATCTCTTCTAAGGTTGTAAAGGCAAAGTCAGAAGAAGATGATGCTCAGAAGTATAGCGACTATTTCGATTTCTCCGAGCCTCTTCGTCGTTGTTCGTCGCATCGTTTGCTCGCTATGCGTCGTGGCGAAAAAGAGGGATTCTTGCGTATAAGCATATCTGCAGACGATGAAGAATGCAAGGAAAGGATACGACGTCAGTATGTTATAGGACGTAGTGAGTGTAGTAAACTGGTTGGCGAGGCTGCCGACGATGCTTTCAAGCGATTGCTTAAACCTTCCATCGAGACTGAGTTTGCATTGTCAAGCAAGCAAGATGCCGATAAGGAAGCTATAGGTGTTTTTACCGAGAATCTGCGTCAGTTGCTTCTTGCAGCCCCGTTGGGACAGAAGCGTGTAATGGGTGTAGATCCTGGCTTCCGTACAGGTTGCAAGGTTGTGTGTCTTGATGCACAGGGATCCTTGGTTCATTTTGAGGCTATCTATCCTCATGCGCCAAAGAACGACCGTACAGGAGCGTCTCGTCAAGTATTGGCAATGGCTAATAAGTATGGTATAGAGGCGATAGCCGTAGGCAATGGTACGGCAAGTCGTGAGACATCTGCTTTCTTGAAGGATATAGGTTTAAGTTCGGATATTAATGTTTTTGTGGTTAGCGAGGATGGTGCATCTGTATATTCGGCATCCGAGGCTGCACGCGAGGAGTTTCCTGATAAGGATGTTACTGTTCGTGGTGCTGTTTCGATAGGTAGACGACTTATGGATCCACTTGCCGAGCTTGTGAAGATAGATCCCAAGAGTATAGGTGTCGGCCAATATCAGCATGATGTTGATCAGACTGAGCTGAAGAAGAGTCTGGATATGGTTGTAGAGTCGTGTGTTAACACTGTTGGTGTTAATCTTAACACGGCAAGTCGTCACCTGTTGATGTATGTCAGCGGACTGAATGCCTCTACAGCCAAGAATATCGTAGAGTATAGAGACAAGAACGGTGCCTTTAAGTCGCGTGCTGAATTGAAGAAGGTTCCCCGTCTTGGTCCGGTAGCATATGTACAATGTGCGGGTTTCTTGCGTATACCAGGTGCTAAAAACCCTCTTGACAATAGTGCGGTGCATCCCGAGAGTTACGACATAGTGAAAGCTATGGCTAAGGACAAAGGCTGTACAGTGGCTGAGCTTATTGATAACAAAGAGCTTCAAAAGACAATACGTCTGAAGGATTATGTAACAGAATCTGTAGGAATGCCTACGCTTAATGATATTATGGCTGAGCTTCAGCGTCCAGGTCGCGATCCTCGTGCCGCAGTTGAGGCTTTTGAGTTCGACCCTCGTGTACATGAGGTTGCTGATTTGCAGGTAGGAATGTTATTGCCTGGTATTGTTACAAACATAACAAACTTTGGTGCCTTTGTTGACGTTGGTGTTCATCAAGACGGACTTGTGCATATCTCTCAATTGGCCGATCGATACGTTAAGGACCCTAATGAAGTGGTAAAACTTCATCAGCATGTGGTGGTGAGAGTGACAGAAGTGGATAATAAACGACAGAGAATATCGTTGTCGATGAGAGAGTGAGAATAAAGATAGGAGTTAAGAAGTGAGACATTACTTCTTAACTCCTGTTTTTTTATTTCTAATTTATTATATTTTCTCCAATGCTTGCTTGATGTCGTCCAGGATATCCTCAACATCCTCAATTCCTACAGACAGGCGAATAAGGTCTGGTGCAACACCAGCCTCACGCAATTGTTCGTCGGACATCTGACGGTGTGTATGGCTTGCTGGATGTAGGACACAGGTGCGTGCGTCTGCCACGTGTGTCACGATGTTAATCATGTTAAGCGAGTCCATGAATTTTATGGCAGTTTCACGGTCGCCCTTCAGTCCGAAGGCAATTACACCGCAAGAGCCATTTGGAAGATATTTCTTGGCAAGTTCATGATACTCGTCTCCTGGCAGTCCGCTAAAGTGAACCCACGCTACACGTTCGTCAGATTTCAAGAATTCGGCCACACGCTGTGCATTGGTACAATGCTGTTTCATGCGCAAGTGAAGCGACTGTAGTCCAAGGTTCAGTATGAATGAGTTCATAGGGGCTGGTATAGATCCAAGGTCGCGCATCAGTTGTGCCACGAGCTTTGTTATATATCCCATTTTGCCAAATTTCTCTGCATAAGTCAGGCCATGATAGCTTTCGTCTGGTGTGCAAAGTCCTGGAAATTTGTCGGCATGTTCCATCCAGTTGAAGTTGCCGCTATCAACCACGCAACCGCCAACCTGACTTGCCGTACCGTCCATATATTTTGTAGTGCTGTGTGTTACGATATCGGCTCCCCATTCAAATGGTCGACAGTTGATAGGGGTAGCAAAGGTATTGTCTACGATAAGAGGTACGCCATTCTTGTGTGCTATGCGTGCAAACTTCTCTATATCAAGCACTGCGCATCCGGGGTTGCTGATAGTCTCTCCGAACACCACCTTAGTGTTAGGTCTGAAAGCCTTCTGTATTTCTTCTTCTGAATCATTAGGATTAACGAATGTGCACTCGATGCCCAATTTCTTCAGCGTAACACCAAACAGGTTGAATGTTCCTCCATAAATCTCGTTGCTTGTAACGATGTGGTCGCCAGCCTCGCAGATATTGAATACGGCATAGAAGTTGGCAGCCTGTCCGCTGCTTGTAAGTACAGCGCCCACACCTCCTTCGAGTTGTGCTATCTTCTGTGCCACTGCATCGTTTGTAGGATTTTGTAATCGGGTATAGAAATAGCCCTCTTTCTTAAGGTCGAAGAGCATAGCCATCTCTTCCGAGTTGTCATACTTAAACGTGGTGCTCTGAATGATGGGCACCTCGATAGGTTCTCCGTTTTTTGCCTCATAGCCTCCCTGTACGCAGATGGAAGCTGTTCTAAGATTTTTCTTCATCAAATTTCTTTTATTGTGGTTTTATATTGTTTTATTAGGATTTCTAAAAGCGAAGGTACAAATAATATCACGACTTTGCTAACTTTTTATTGCATTTTTTTTGGAATTAATCTAAAGCAGACTACCTTTGCAACGAATTTGAATATTAATAGATATTTATAAAGAATGAAAAAGATACTATTTGTTTTGCTGGCTATGATATTGGCCACTATGATAGGTATGACGACAGTCTGTTGTTTTGCCCCATCGTATAAAGATGGCGACACGGTTGCAGCTTCCGAGTTTGAGCCTACCGACACCTCGTTGTTGTCAAAGAAGAAGCTTGCCGACTCTATAAAGCTTGGTGGTAAGTCTGCAGTGGTTGACAGTGTAGGTATATATTATGTAGGAACAGGGTCCACAAAGCAGTTTCTTCAACTTGTCTCTTATCCTTCAAGGCGTGACACGCTTGTCTATGGCAAGACACGTCATGTAAAGGTTAAGGGTAGTGCCGACTTTAATAGTGTTGTGCGCGTAAAGTTCTATCTCCTTAATGGCAAGGACTCGCTTGTAAGCGCCGTAGAGCAGGTCGTGGTAGAGTAGGGCGTACCTGTAAAAACAATTAGTCAAATCCATAGGATAATGGTGTCAAAGCGTAAAATTGACATCAACAGGATTATAATGATAAAACAATAAAAGGGGAAAGCCATACTACAGCTTTCCCCTTTTATTATATATGTGTTACACAATCAAATATGTATAGGATTATGTATTGATGTCTTGTTATACAAGATACTGTGAGCTGATACTCTTGTTGCTGATTACGCGGCGGATAGTCTCGGCGAACATGTCGGCAACCGACAACTGCTTAACCTTAGCGCAACGGTTAGAGTAAGGAATAGAGTCAGTGAATACAATCTCCTCAAGAGCAGAGTTCTGAACGCGTTCAGAAGCAGGGCCAGACATAACGCAGTGAGAAGCGCAAGCACGAACGCTCAATGCACCAGCAGCTTTCATAACGTCGGCCGCCTTGGTGATTGTGCCAGCTGTGTCAACCATATCGTCAACAATTACAACATGCTTGTCCTTTACATCACCGATAATCTGGATGCTCTCAACCACATTGGCACGTGCACGTGTCTTGTTGCAGAGAACGAGTGGACATCCAAGATACTTGGCGTATGTACTTGCACGCTTTGAGCCGCCAACGTCAGGCGATGCAATTACAAGCTCGTCTGTGTTGAGGTTGAGGCTCTGTAGATAAGGCAGGATAACACCAGATGCATAAAGGTGATCAACAGGTACATCGAAGAAACCCTGAATCTGGTCAGCGTGAAGGTCCATAGTGATAAGACGATCGATGCCTGCTGCTGAGAGAAGATCAGCAACAAGTTTAGCGCCGATGCTTACACGTGGCTTGTCCTTACGGTCCTGGCGTGCCCATCCGAAGTAAGGAATTACTGCGATGATATGACGTGCAGAAGCGCGCTTTGCTGCGTCAATCATCAGGAGAAGCTCCATGAGGTTGTCTGAGTTAGGGAATGTGCTCTGAACGAGAAATACGTCGCGGCCACGGATTGATTCCTCATAAGACACGGCAAACTCGCCGTCAGAGAACCTGGTTACAACCAAATTGCCTAACGGACAGCCCAGGCTTTGGCAGATTTTCTCTGCAAGGTATCTCGTGTTAGTACCAGAGAATACCAAAAAAGAGTTTTGTTCACTCATTTTTATTGTTGTTATATGTTACGTAATAAAGTGCTTACTATATTAGTATACCAATTTCTTTAGTCTTTCAAAGTGTGCGATAAGCTCCTTGAAGTCGCTTTGGTTGTGTATGTCAAAGCGGTTCCATAGGTCATCGCCTATTACAACGCCTCCGAATCCTAATTCGCGTGCAAGCCGGATATTGTCGGCATTCATGCCTCCAATGGCAAATACCTTCTTGTCGATAAGTCCTTTGTCCGATGCGTTCTCAAGTTCGTTCATATTGAGGCATGGAAGCTCCAAGTCGCTTGATTCGCCGAAAACGTTTCCAAGAAATACGTACGCCGACTGCTTCTTAGTATCTTTTAATGTATATATGTCGTTGCAGGTGCGACTTATGCGTCCTTTGTAGCCTAAAGGAGGTTGTTCGGATGCTGTGTCAAGGTGTATTCCTGCAAGTCGATACTCGTCTTTCAAGTAGAAATTGTTGTGTACTGTAATCTTGTCGTATGTAGTGTCTGGAAGCAGCGATAACAGGCGCTCTGAGTAAATCGGAGATGATCCAGGCTTATAAAGATGCAAGTTGTCCAACCCTGCCTCAAACAGGGTAGCAAGTATCTTGTCTTCTTCCACGAAGAACGTGGATTTAGTCATGATTGCTAACTTCATAGTCTGTTGTATTCTTGTTTTTAACTGCAAATGTACACATCTTTTCTCAAACCTACAATTTTAAAGCCTATAAATCGCTCATAAAATGTAATACAATCTTAATTTAGGGTTGTATAATAGCAGTAAATGGCTTATTTTGCTTTTTTTGACGGCTTTTAATATTGCCGAACCAGCATTTTTTTGTACCTTTACAACTTGAAATTGAAGGCAAGAATCGCTTAGAAGCAAAATAAACGGCATTTTGAGCGATTGCACGCCTTTTTTAGAGAGATTATATCAATAATGTTTTAAATAAGAAATGGACGAAAATCAGACAATCGACCAGGATAGAATCCTGAAGATTAACATTGAGGAGGAAATGAAGAAGTCTTATATCGACTACAGTATGTCGGTTATAGTTTCTCGTGCTCTTCCTGATGTGCGTGACGGATTCAAGCCTGTTCACCGCCGAATACTATATGGTATGCTCGGCATCGGAAACACAAGCTCAAACCCTTATAAGAAATGTGCGCGCGTAGTTGGTGAGGTACTTGGTAAGTATCACCCGCACGGCGACTCTTCTGTTTATGGCGCATTGGTGCGTATGGGACAGGACTGGAACATGCGTTATATGCTTGTTGACGGTCAGGGTAACTTTGGTTCTGTAGACGGCGACTCTCCTGCCGCTATGCGTTACACCGAGTGCCGACTATCAAAGATGGGTGAGCACATTATGGACGACCTTGATAAGGATACTGTCGATATGGACCCCAACTTCGACGATACTCTTTTTGAGCCGTCGGTTATGCCTACAAAGATTCCTAACCTATTGGTTAATGGCGGTAATGGTATTGCCGTAGGTATGGCTACCAACATTCCTACACACAACCTTGGTGAGGTAATAGACGGATGTTGCGCCTATATCGACAATCCAGATATCGATACCGATGAACTTATGGAGCACATCAAGGCTCCTGATTTCCCTACCGGTGCATATATATATGGTCTGGCTGGAGTTAAACAGGCTTACGAGACTGGTCGCGGACGCATTATGATGCGTGCCAAGAGCGAAATCGAGAGCGGCGATTCTCACGACAAGATTGTAGTAACCGAGATACCTTATGGTGTAAACAAGGCCGACCTCGTTGCTGGCATTGCCGACCTTGTTAAGGAAGGCAAGATTACCGGCATATCTAATGTAAACGACGAGTCGGGACGTCAGGGTATGCGCATTGTTGTAGATGTAAAGCGCGATGCCAATGCCAATGTTATCCTTAACAAGCTCTACAAGATGACAGCCATGCAGTCGTCGTTCTCTGTCAACTGCATTGCATTGGTCAATGGCCGTCCACGCCTGCTTACTCTTAAGGAATGTGTTAAGTACTTTGTAGAGCATCGTCATGACGTTACAATACGTCGCACCAAATTCGACCTTAAGAAGGCACAGGAACGTGCACATATCCTTGAAGGACTCATCATTGCATGCGACAATATCGACGAGGTGGTTCATATTATCCGTGCCTCGAAGACACCAAGCGACGCACAGCGCAACTTGGAGAAACGATTCGAGCTCGACGAAATCCAGTCGAAGGCTATTGTAGACATGCGCTTGGCTCAGCTTACTGGTCTGCGTATGGATCAGTTGCATGCCGAGTACGAGGAACTTGAGCGTCAGATAGCTTACTTGCAGTCTATCCTCGACGACCCAGAGCTTTGCAAGAAGGTGATGAAGGACGAGCTTAACGAGGTTAAGGATAAGTATGGCGACGAACGTCGTACAGAAATCAAGCCTTTCGAGCATGAGTTCAATGCAGAAGACTTCTATCCTAACGACCCTGTTGTGATAACCGTAAGCCACATGGGATATATCAAGCGTACACCGCTTAGTGAGTTCCGCGAGCAGGCACGTGGTGGAGTAGGTTCAAAGGGAGCACGCACACGCGAGCAAGACTTTACCGAGTACATCTATCCTGCAACAATGCACCAGACCATGCTGTTCTTTACACGCAAGGGACGTTGTTATTGGCTTAAGTGTTACGAAATACCCGAGGGCGACAAGAATTTCAAGGGACGTGCTATACAGAATATGCTCAACATCGAGTCGGATGATTCTGTAAACGCTCTTCTGCGCTTGCGCGGACTTAACGACGAAGAGTTTGTCAAGTCTCACTATGTAGTATTTGCTACCAAGAATGGTACAGTTAAGAAGACATGCCTTGAGGCTTATTCGCGTCCACGTGCCAACGGTGTCAATGCTATCAATATCCTTGATGGCGACGAGGTTGTAGACGTACGTCTTACAAATGGTAAGAATGAGATAATTCTTGCCAATCGCAATGGACGTGCAGTACGTTTTGACGAGAATGCAGTACGAGCAATGGGTAGAGTGTCTACCGGTGTGCGTGGCATGCAGCTTGATGGTGACGACGACCAGGTAGTGGGCATGATAATTGTCAACAATGCCGATACCGAGACCGTTATGGTAGTATCCGAGAATGGTTATGGCAAGCGCTCGCAGGTTGAGGATTATCGCAAAACCAACCGTGGTGGCAAGGGTGTCAAGACATTCTCTATCACAGAGAAGACGGGTAGACTTGTGGCTATCAAGAACGTAACTGACGACAACGACCTTATGATTATCAACAAGAGTGGCATAGCCATTCGTCTTGCCGTGAGCGACTGTCGTGTTATGGGACGTGCCACACAGGGTGTGCGTCTTATCAATCTCTCTAAGAAGAACGATGTTATAGCAAGTGTATGCAAGGTAATGAGTTCGGAACTTGAGGCTAAACTTGCCGACGATCAGAATACAACTGGCGAACAAGATTCAGACGCTGTACAGCCTGTTGCAGATAATGCACAGAATACAGACAGCACCGAGCAGGCAAATACTACAGAACAGGAATAATACTTATTAATAACAAATTTTTAAAGTACTTATGAAAAAGTTATTCATTATGGCGTTGATGGCAGTAGCTGCCTCATCGTCTTTCGCACAGGATGTAAAGAGCATCCTTAAGGCAAAGGATTATGCCGAGGCTAAGAGCATGCTTCAGTCGTGCGAGTCTACCTTAAGCAACGAGGACAAGGCCAAGGCTTACAACAAGCTTGTTCAGCTCTCTTTGGAGAAGGTAAACAAGGAGGCCACAACCATGGGCGAGAACCAAGTTATGAAGCAGATGGGTCAGAAGGAAAAGCCTGTTGATACAGAGGGTATGTATGCTGCTCTTACTAAGGCTTTGAACGATGCTCTCGAGTGCGACAAGTACGACCAGATGCCTAATGCCAAGGGCAAGGTTGCTCCTAAGTTCCACAAGAAGAACCAGGCAGCTCTTTGGCCATTGCGTCTGCACCTTATTAATGCCGGTCAGGATTGCTTGCAGAAGCAGGACAACAAGGGCGCTCTCAACTTCTACGGCACATATGTAGAAAGTGGCACAGCTCCGCTCTTTGCCGATTTCGACAAGACTAAGTCGCCTGATACATATCTTGGCGAGGTTGCACGTGTTGCTGGTGTTATAGCTTATCAGGACAAGAACCTTGATCTTGCCAATAAGTATTGCGACGTAGCTCTTAAGGACACAGCTTCTTACAAGGACGCTCTTAGCCTCAAGATGCTTATGATGCAGCAGCAGATGAAGACAAAGGAAGACTCTGTCAAGTGTCTTAAGGACTTCGAGAATCTTTATGCCAACGACAAGAGCGAGACTATCTTCACAAACCTTGCTACTCTCTACGGCAACCTTGGTATGAAGGAAAAGCAGGCTCAGTTTATTAGCGAGCGTCTTGCACAGGATCCTAATTGCTTCACAGCATGGGCTGTTAAGGGTCAGGCAGAGATGAACGACAGCAAGTGGGACGAGGCTATCGCTGACCTTAAGAAGGCTAACGAGATCAAGCCAAATGCACTCGTGCTCACATGGTTGGGATATTGCAACAATAATAAGGCTGCAAACACTCAGGATGCAAACCAGCAGAAGGCTCTCTTGACAGAAACTCAGGCTTACCTCGAGAAGGCTAAAGAGCTTGATCCAGACCAGAAGGAAGCTAACTGGCGCTACCTTCTCTACAACACCTATTATAACCTCTATGGTGCCGACGACAGCCGTACAAAGGCTATGGATCCAAACAACAAATAAGAATAGCATAATTTAATAGGTATAAGTGTGTGTCAAGACAGGAGCCGCTAATGGCTCCTGTTGACACACACTCTTTTTTAAAAACACTATCAATACAGGATATCATGCTCAAGAAATTGTGTTTCATCGCTGTGCTCCTTATTGCCCCTCTGACGATGATAAATGCTCAAAAGAAAGAAATAGCACAAGCCAAAGACAATGTCAAGGCTGGCAAGGCGCTTGCCGAGGCCGAGGCATCTATGCGCAAATTACTGAACGATTCGTCGAACAAGACGAACGAGAAGATTTGGCTTGTGCTTTTCGATGCCGTTAGAAAGCAATATGAGAAGATAAACGAACAGATGTATCTCAAGCAAAAGGTAGATACAGCCAATCTCTTCGACATTACCAACCGAATGTTTGGATTGTTGGAGGGACTCGATTCTCTTGATGCAATGCCCGACCATAAGGGGCGTGTTAAGCTTAACTATCGCAAGCGCAACGCCGAATACCTTAATGCCTTTCGACCTAATCTTTACAATGGTGGAATGTTCTATGTTGCAAAGAAGGAGTATCGCAAGGCTTTCAACATCTTTGCCACATACATCGACTGTGCCAAGCAACCGTTGTTCGAGTCGTACAAGTATGCGTCTACCGACAAGCGTCTACCTAATGCTGCATTCTATGCTGTCTATTCAGGCTTCAAGCTTAACGATGCCAACCTTACCTTGCGCTATGCCGACATAGCACAGCAGGATACGGCCTGGCTGTCTACCACATATCAGTATATGGCCGAGACCTATCGTGCCGAGAAGGACTCGCTTAAGTTCTTTGAAGTTCTGCAGAGTGGTTTTGTGCGTTATCCACGCTCTAAATACTTCTTCACCCATTTGTTCGACTATTATTTCAAACGTGGTGAGATTGAGCAGTCGAAAGCTCTGTGCGATGATGCTATAGAGGCCGACTCGGTTAATATTATTGCCTTGTTTGCTAAGTCTACAGTATTGTTGGCGCAGAAAGATTACGACAACTGCATATCTCTGTGCGACAAAATCATCTCGCTCGACAATAATCATGCTGAGGCTTACCTCAATGCAGCCCTCGCTTACTTCAACCAGGCTGTAAAGATTGATAATTCAAAGAACCGCTCACGCGAGAAGCGCTCGCAGATGATAGCTCTATACCGCAAGGCTTTGCCTTACATGCAGACTTATCGCAAGCTTGCGCCCAACGCCAAGGAGCAGTGGGCAATGCCTCTCTACACCATTTACCTCAACCTTAATATGGGTAAGGAGTTTGATGAGGTGGATGCTATTGTTAAGGGTATGTAATAGGGCTATTTCACTCTAAGAGGGACAAATCTTACGAATATTTCCCTCAATGAGGTACGTTTTGCACTATAAAAATAACAGTGTAAGTATAAACTTAATACTTATTTTGCCACCTTAGATGAATGTTTTTGGTGGAATCATTGATACAGTAGAACGTTTCTCTGATATAGCTCATATATTTTAAAGTAAGTACAGTGTATGAATATAATTAAAAAATGAACAATATGAAGAATTTAAAATTACTTTCTTTATGCATCGTTTCTATGTTAGTTGCATGCTCTGATGATGTTGATATTGTGGACTAGTACTTTCCCAGAGAAAAGTATTTCTATGTCGATGTTAGCAAATTCATATACTATTATTGGTCTTTAGATATGGTACAGTCTATAATTCTCTTTAAAACAATTTATTATGAAATATCTATGAGATAAAAAATCACCCCAGAGCGAATGTAAATTGGGAATAGTATGCAATATTTGTTGAGTATAACCAACATTGCATGATTATGGCTAACATTATATTTCCTCAGTTGATCCAGGGAGGCTACGGTATCTGTTTTGATAGATATGCTTTGCGAAGGTCATAAGTTAACAATGACTGACATTAAAAGTGTATATCACAAGAAACTGTCGGCTAGTCCGCAAGAGTTGTTGGAGGCTTGTACGGGCTTTGTCGAAGAGCACCATGTATATTTCTTAGCTGTTACAGAAAAAAGCCCTACTTTACAGTCGCACTTATAGATATTATGAGTGCTATTCTTTCTTGTGTCTAATACTCACGTAAATATAAATACAGTTTAAATATATGTCCTACAGTAATGTAAGACGATAATTATCTACATATGAAATATCCATTGTATATTATAGCATTATTATCATGCATTCTGTTTCTATCATGTGATAAGACAAAACATGAAGATACTTGGTGGTTTGACAACGAAACTGAGAATCTTTTTACAAACGGTTTGTTTGTCAATTATGAGTCAACATGTCGGGTTATAACTATTGGCTGTAACTCAGACAGTTGGATTGCGACGATGAATAATAATGACAACCAGAACGATAGTTGGATTACTATCAATAAAGAAGAAGGGAATGATGGTGTTAGCTATTGTTCTATTAAAATTTCAGAGAACAAAGGATGGAACGAAAGGTGCGCATATGTCAAATTTACTAATGGTAATGACATCAGACTCCTAACAATAAAACAGGAGGCAGAGAAACGTGTATATATTCCGTATAAACTTGTGCAGATAACACGTGAAGGTGGAATGGTTGAAGTATCTTTTGAAGCAAATGTCAATTGTGAATGTAGTATAAGTAGAATAGGTTGGAATCCTTCTTGGATTGAAATGGTTTCTCACGAAAAAGACGGACAAACGAATAAAGTCGTTCTTAAAGTTGATGAAAATTTATCTTTGGGTAGACAGGCCATCCTCGATATTTCTATAGCAGAAATAGGAACTACCGAGCATATTACTTTGCAACAAGAGCCCCGTTTGTTTAATGAAAATGAAAATATAAATATATATAGAGAGGGTACACTTGGGACTCTTCTGGGTTCTGATATTGCAAACTGTCGTAATATAAGAACATTAACATTATCAGGAAGGTTAAATGTGAGTGATATGATTTGTCTATATAGATTGACTAATGGACCGAACAGTTCCATAAAGAATCTTAATATGTTCTCGTGCACTACAGATGCATCTGGAAATACAATACTTGATGAGATGTTTAGTAATTCAAATATAGAAAGGGTAAATTTACCAGGAGACTTGAAATGCATTCCATACAAAGCGTTCTATCGTTGTACATCTTTAGATAGTATAAACGTAGAAGCAAATATTAAGAAAATAGACATACTGGCATTTGCGGGTTGCTCCAGTTTAAAAAGCATATCTTTTGATAGTTACTGTCAATTGGCTGAGATTGGAATGGGGGCTTTTAATACTAAATCGGTAATAGAAGATTTAGTTCTTCCTACTTTCAATGTAAAAATGCCTCCAAGTGCATTATATGGATGCACTATAAAACGGTTGCACCTTACAGAAGAGGTTCCTCCTATATTAGTAGGTGAAGGTAAGGGCTTGCAGAATACAATTCTTTATGTTCCTGCAGAGAGTGTCGAATTATACAAAAAGGCCAAATTTTGGAGGGATTTTAAGGAAATCTGTCCACAACAGACCTATTAATACGATTTCTATTAAGGTTTCCAAAGACGAAGAGCAAATGTTTAGTTCGATTTATAAGATGTAAATGGATTTAATGTAAGAAGGTATTTTTTGCTACAATAGGTGTGTTCTGAGACAGGATGATATCCGGTATTGGCTATATTTGATAGATTTCAGTCGTAGCTTTTAAAGAGATGGTGGCAGACCCATCGCATTCGGCATGCAGGTGCTGATAGCAAACCACTTTGTGCTGCTCTGATGGAAACAGATGGGTAGTGAACGACAATTGAAAGTCTTCCGTAAGGTTGGCAAGGTATGCGTCAAGGAGATGAACACAAGTGAACCATTGACGAAGCATCGTTAGCAAAATTTAGCAAGTCACATCAAAACAAAGGTGTTAATTTAATCTTGGGATAATGGCAGAAGAAACCTGTTTACTGTCTGATTGGTGTGCGGTATATAGGTGGCATGAACTTGACATGGGCTCTTTAGAGGAATAGGAGAAATGTCAGCACGGCAAACAAAGAAAAGTCCTTGGCAGTATAGTCTTGAAGCATTTCAAGGCATACCGCCAAGGATTTTTCTTGCCGTGCCATAGTCGGAGGAAGTT
>OLSX01000271.1_pt1 | contig 52829 bp, 47 predicted proteins | sample 1673141 | NCBI WGS metagenome assembly OLSX01 (sample SAMEA3136759, study PRJEB25190) | human gut metagenome | biome: human gut; feature: human-associated habitat; material: faeces | place: Austria | collected 2013 | reverse complement strand
TTAAATTTTGTGATAACATGTTTACCTTTTAAAAATTCTTGTCCGATGGAATCAAATCCAGATACAATCACTTGGTTAAATTGGTTGTTTTCTTGTATTTGTTCTTTAGTGATTTGAAGTAAAATGAACATACAAGTTCTTTGGATACGAGCTTTTGTATAAGTTTTAGAAATAGATGCAGATAGAAAACTTTCCCAGTCATGATGTTTTTTTGCGTTTTCTTTTAAGCGATATTCAATACCTTCGTTAACTAGAAAATAGTTTGATAAAACATTTGTGTCGGTAAGAATTAAAAATTTTCTAAGATAAGTATAATAATAGTCCCATGTTTGATTTTTTAAAAAATATTGGTCGTTAAATTGGGCAATACCATTAAAATACTCCTTGCGTGTTTGTGTCGCACTTTTAAATGATTCGTTTCGAGAAATACAAAGGGGATTTATATTGTTCTTTTCACAATTCTTAATATATTGAATTCCTAGGATATCGTTAGGAAGAATATTTTTTTTGTAGAGATTTTGATTCATACTAAGGGATGGATCTTTTTGGATTTGATCCATTGTGTTTGAATATTCTTTTAATGTTTTGATATTGTTTGTTTCTGAACCAAAGCAGATTTGATCAACATTTAGTTCGTGCAGTGATTCAATAGCGTATTTGGCAAAATAATCGGCGCTTTGTGCTGCATAACATGGTGGTAATTCAATTACAAGGTTGCATCCTGATTCTAATGCTAATTGAGTCTTATCTTCCATGCTTAATAAGCTTGGCAGGCCTCTTTGTGTAAAATGATTAGAAACTATCGCAATTAAACAATCGCATTGTGTTAATTCTTTTGTTTTTTTGATATGATAGATATGTCCTTGATGGAAAGGATTATATTCTGTAATAATTCCACATGTTTTCATAATTACTATGATAACAGAATCTTTTTCTTGTGGAAATATTGACTTTATGAATTACTTTTATTATAATATCAAATGCGACATGAGGTGAAGATCGTGAAATTTAATAGAAAAGACTTCTTAAATGCAAATAACCATATTATTGATATCGATGAATGGATTGCGGTTGAAGAAAACGATCTGCTTCATCATACTTCTGTCAAGTCTATTCCAGATGTACATGTTACGGGTACATTAGAGTTTGACGGAATGAATTTCGTATCGAGTGATTTGAGAATGGACGGGACAATGATTGTTCTAGATTCTATCACAAATGAAGATATTGATTTTCCATTTGAGGCGGAGTCGCAACAAACGTATTCTTTTGCTCCAGTACAGGATGCAGAGGATCAGGAAATTATCGTGGTGAAAAAAGATACAATCGATATTAACCCAGAGATTTTCCAAGCGATATTATATGAGGCTCCAATGAGTATCACTCGTTTACCTCGTGATCAATATCCAAAGGGAGATGGTTGGCAACTTTTATCGGATCAAGATAAAGAAGAGCCAAAAATTGATCCACGATGGGAAAAGTTAAATGATTTCAAACTGGATGATGACTAGGAGGTGCAAGCATGGCAGTTCAACAGAGAAGAAATTCAAAAACACGTAAAGCAAAACGTAGAACACATTACAAATTGGTAAAACCAGCGTTGACTCGTTGTCCAAATTGTGGTGAATATAAACTTGCTCACAAGATGTGCTCTTGTGGCGAATACAACGGCAAACAAATCGTTGAAAAGTAATAATGTAGCCAGGGTATCCTGGCTTTTTCTATAGTATGGAGGATTATATGATTGAGATTTTAAAATCGATATTGTATGGAGTTGTCGAAGGGATTACCGAATGGCTACCAGTGAGTTCAACGGGACATATGATTTTATTAGAAGAAATCATGCCTATGAATGTATCGGATTCATTTTGGAATATGTTTTTAGTGGTTATTCAGTTAGGTGCAATTCTTGCAGTTGTTTTATTGTATTGGAACAAAATATTTCCTTTTAGGAAAAATAAAGAAGGGAAATATATTCCAGTTAAATCCATTTGGATCTTATGGTCAAAAATTTTAGTGGCTACATTGCCTGCTGCAATTATCGGATTATTGTTAGATGATTGGATTGATGAACATCTATATAATGGCTTTGTAGTTGCAGTGATGTTGATTTTAGTGGGTGTTGCATTTATTTATATTGAAAATCGTAATAAGAATATGCGTCCAAGCGTTAATAGTTTAGCTGCCATATCTTATAAAGATGCTTTGATTATTGGTTTATTTCAAGTTGTGGCTGCTGTTTTGCCAGGAACATCTAGATCGGGTTCAACGATTATTGGTGGACTAATGATTGGTGTAAGTCGTGCTGTTGTTGCTGAATTTACTTTCTTTTTGGCAATTCCTGTTATGTTTGGGGCAAGTCTTTTAAAATTGATAAAATTCGGTTTCTCTTTTAGTTTGTTAGAATTTTTTATTCTTGCATTTGGGATGATTGTAGCCTTTATCGTATCAATTTTTGTGATTCGTTTCTTGATGTCTTATATTAAAAAACATGATTTCAAAGTATTTGGATGGTATCGTATTGTATTAGGGGTCATAGTTTTGGTATTCTTTGTGGTTCGTACAATTTTATAAGGTGTTTGTTAAGACAAACATCTTTTATTTTAGAATTTGACACAATAGACTTTATACTTATTTTCGTGTATAATATTTTTGGTTTTACCTAGAACAAAGGACGAAAAGGAGGAAATAGTATGGATGTACTATGGATCGTTTTGTCTGGTGTCGCAGGTCTTGCAATTGGGTCTGGTTGTATGGTCGGACTATCAAAAGCAGGTTTAAATAAGAATCAGCAAAAAGTAGAACAGATTTTAAAAGAAGCTCAAAATGAAGCGGAATCTCGCGTGAAACAAGCTGTGCTAGACGGAAAGACACAAGCTCATGATTTGCGTGTAGAAGCTGAAAAAGAAATTAAAGAACGTAAACAAGAATCAATGGAATTAGAAAACAAGTTATTACGTAGAGAAGATAACTTGAATTTTCGTGATGAAGCGTTAAATCAAAAAGAGCGTCAGATTAATGAAAAGATGAAGAGTGTTGCTGACAAACTGACATCATTAGACGAAAAAGAAAAGAAATTACAAGAAGAAATCGACAAGCAAGTTGTTGTTTTAGAAAATGTTGCCAAAATGTCGAGTCAGGCAGCTAAAGATGAGTTATTTGCGATTGTAGAAAAGAAAATGGAACATGAAACAATTGCATATATCAAAGATAAAGAGGATGAGGCAAAAGCAACGGCTAACGAAAAAGCGCAGAATATTATTGCTTTAGCAATCGAACGTATGTCTCAACAAGAAACACAAGAAAAGACAGTTAGTGTTGTATCTTTACCTGGTGAAGAAATGAAAGGTCGTATTATTGGGCGTGAAGGTCGTAACATTCGTTGCTTTGAACAAGCAACAGGTGTTGAATTAAACATTGATGATACACCGGATTTGATTACGATTACATGCTTTAATCCAGTACGTCGTGAAGTTGCTCGCTTAGCTTTGGAACATTTGATTCGTGATGGAAGAATTCAACCTGGACGTATTGAAGATGTTGTTAAAAAATACCAGAGCGAAATCGATCAAGAAATCATGAAGGCTGGTGAAGATGCTATCTTCAAATTGGGTATTGGCCGAATTGATCGTGAAATTGTGAAATTGATTGGTACTTTGAAGTATCGATATTCTTATGGACAGAATGCATTACAGCATTCTATGGAAGTAGCTTATATTGCTGGATGCATGGCTGCTGAACTAGGATTAAATCAACAAATTGCCAAACGTGCTGGTTTGTTACACGATATTGGTAAAGCATTGAATATTGAACAGCAAGATGGTTCTCATGTTGAATTGGGATACAAATTCTGTAAAAAACATGGAGAAAAAGAAATTGTATTAAATGCAATCCATTCTCACCATGGTGATGTAGAACCTAAGTTCTTAACAAGTCATTTGGTTATCGCAGCGGATACAATTAGTGCTGCAAGACCTGGTGCGCGTAAAGAAAGTGCTCAGGCTTATATTAACCGTCTTGAAAACTTAGAGAAGATTGCGAATGGATTTGAAGGCGTTTCAAATGCATTTGCGATTCAGGCAGGTCGTGAAATTCGTGTTCTAGTTAATCCAGAACATGTTGATGATTTGACTTGTGTAAAATTAGCTCGTGACATTCGTGATAAGATTGAATCTGAATTGACATATCCAGGTCAAATTAAGGTAAATGTTATTCGTGAGACACGTGCCCAGGAATACGCAAAATAAAAATGTCGGGCTTTAGTCCCGACTTCAATTTTTTAGTTTGGTAAATGAATTACGGTAAGCCTGCACTTACTAAACTGTCTTGATTCACTTCTAGGATATAGTATAATTTGAGTATAAATTATTAAACAAGGAGGAAATAACAATGGCAGTAAATATCGATAAAGATGCTTGCATCGGATGTGGTGCTTGTGTAGGAGGATGTCCAGTTGGAGCTCTTTCATTAGATGATGAAGGAAAATCAGTTTGTGACGAAGGAACTTGCATCGATTGCGGTTCATGCGTAGGAACTTGCCCAGTTGGAGCAATCAACCAGTAATTCAAATTAAAAACATTTGCCAAGCTTAATGCTTGGCATTTTTTTTCGAAAGGAGAACATATGAAACAAAAACCAGGATGGGTTTTACCCGATTTAAAAGAAGCACAAAAACGTACTACAAATACAATTGATCGTATTGATACTTTTACAATTCCTGAAGCAGCTCGTATGATGGGAAGAGGAAAAACATATTTTATTTCAACATATGGTTGCCAGGCAAATGAGCGTGACAGTGAAACTATTGCAGGTATTTTGGATGAATTAGGATTTACACCTAATGAAACACCAGAAAATAGTGATGTGATTATCATCAATACTTGTGCAATTCGTCAAAATGCTGAAGAAAAAGTATTAGGTGAGATTGGTAACTTTAAACGTCTATATCGCGAAAATAAAGATTTAATTATTGGTGTTTGTGGTTGTATGGCACAAGAAGAAGGTTTAGTAGAAACTTTATTAACTAAATATCCACAAGTTCGATTGTTATTTGGAACTCATAATATTCAAGAACTACCTAGCATGCTTTATAGTTGTATGTATGATGGTAAAAAGATTGTAAAAATTTACTCAAAAGAAGGAGAAGTTTACGAAAATCTGCCGGTACATCGTTTTGGCACATTCAAAGCTTGGGTCAACATTATGTATGGTTGTGATAAATTCTGTACATATTGCATTGTTCCATATACACGTGGAAAACAGCGTTCGAGAAAAATGTCAGAAATCTTAAAAGAAGTTCAACAACTTAAGGATGAGGGATATAAAGAAATCACATTGCTTGGGCAAAATGTAAATGCGTATGGAAAAGATATGGATAATGAACAGGATTTTGCGACTTTATTAGAAGAAGTAGCAAAAATTGGTATTCCTCGTGTTCGTTTCACTACAAGTCATCCTTGGGATTTTTCTGAAAAGATGATTGATATCATCGCAAAATATGATAATATCATGCCATTTATCCACTTACCATTACAATCAGGGGATGATGATGTTTTAAAATTGATGGGACGTCGTTATACAAAAGAATCTTATTTAGCTTTATATGATAAAATTATCAATACAATTCCAAATGTTTCAGTTTCAACTGACATCATTGTGGGATTCCCAAATGAAACAGACGAACAATTTGAACATACTCTAGATGTTGTTCGTTATTGTAAATATGACAATGCGTTTACTTTTATCTTCTCAGCTAGACCTGGTACACCAGCCAGTCGTATGAAAGATTCCATTGATATGGAGACAAAAAGAAAACGTTTGGCTAAATTAAATAAGACATGGAATGATTTAGCATTAGAGAAGAACAAGGCTTATGTTGGTCGTACAGTAACTGTATTAGTGGATGGCCCTAGTAAAAAAGATGAAAATGTATATTCGGGATATACAGATACACAAAAGCTAGTTAACTTTAAAGGAGAAAACATTCAACCTGGAGATTTTGTTGAAGTAAAAATCTTAGATGCGAAAACTTTCTCTTTAGATGGCGTAGCAGTGTGATATAATTTAGAAAAAAATAATAATATTAAAAGGAGATAATATGAGAGAAGAAAAAATGCCTTCATTGACGGAAAAGATTCGTATCTTCGCCCTTGGTGGTTTAGATGAAGATGGAAAAAACTTGTTCTGTGTGGAGGTGGATGAATCCATCTATGTAATTGAGGCTGGAATCAAGTTTCCAGATAATAAAGAATCATTAGGTATCGAATTTATAATCCAGGATTTTACATATTTAGTTGAAAACAAAGATCGTGTTGTTGGTATTTTTATTACACATGGTCATGATGATGTTATGGGAGCTTTACCATATTTATTAAAACAAGTCCCTTGTGATGTATATACAGCTCCACTTGCTGTTAAAGAAGTACAAAAAATGATTCGCCAAGAACATATTACAGGCGTGCGTGTACATGCTGTAAAGCGGAATGATAAAAAACGTATTGGTAAACGTAGGGTGGTCTTTTTTCCAATTACACACGCATATCCAGGAACGTTTGGTCTTGCGATTGGAACAGATCAAGGATATATTGTATATTCAGGAGAGTTCATTGAGGACTACGATGATTTAGAAGATGCTTATAGAGCTGATTTTACAACAGTTTCTGAACTTGGCAACGAAGGTGTATTGGTGCTACTCCAAGAAAGTAAGGGCGCTGAAAGAAGTGGTCACACTTCACCAAGTCATCGTATTTCACCAAAATTTTTGCAGGTTCTAGAATTACATGAGAATCAACGTGTCTTTGTCAGTGTTTATACACAAAGTGTATATCGTATTCAGGAAATCATTGATTGTTGTATGACAAGTCATCGTAAAATGGTATTTTACTCAAAAGAATTATGTGATTTAGTAGAACGCTTAAAAGAAATTGGATATGAAGTAGATCCATCACTTGTGATTGATCCGAATGAATTTGATAATTCTATGAAAGATGTTGTTGTGATCATTTCTGGACAAGGTAAATCTTTGTTTAAAACAATCAATAACATTGCTAATAACGAATTAGAATCGATTGTATTTGATCAGGATGATGTTATTGTAGTTGCAAGTCCAGTGATTCCGGGTGTTGAAAATGAATTTAAGAGCATGGAGAATGATATCTATAAAAAAGAAGGGGAAATCATTGTCTTAGATAAAAATGTTTTGACTATGCATCCTAGTAAAGAAGACTTAAAAATGATGATTTTCCTTACAAAGCCAAAATACTATATTCCAATCAAAGGTGAATATCGTTTATTGCACATGAATTCTCAGATTGCAGTAGAAATGGGCTACGATCCAAGTCGTATTATCATTTTAGATAATGGTCAGGTTGCCACTTTTGAAAATCGCAAATTAGTTTCTTGTTCTATGGAATTGGAATTACATGAAACTATGATTGATGGAAAAGAAAACTGGGATATGGCTGGTGTTGTATTAAAAGATCGTGAAACATTAAGTACCGATGGTGTAATGATTTTGGCAATTGGTATTAATGCCAAAACAAAGAAAATTATTAATGGTCCTGATGTTCAAAGTCGTGGACTGATCTATTTGCGTGACGCAGAATATATTACTGGTGATGTTGCAAAAATCATGGAGGATACAATTACAGAAGCGGTTGAGAATAAAACTTATGATAACTTAGAAACGAGAAATGTGATTCGTGATAGAGTTTCTAAATATCTTTATAAACAAACCGCAAAAAGACCGATGATTTTACCGGTTATTTTAGAAATCAACTTAAATAAGTAGAAAGTGGGGTAGAGTATGGCTAAAGCCAGAAAAAAAACAACACGACGAAAATCTACGAAAAAGAAAACACAAACGTCTTGGTTGCATTCAAACTTATTTCGTTTGTGTTTCCTTATTTGTATGATATGTATTAGTATTATTGCCGTTTTAGAATTTGGCGTTGTGGGAGCCTTTTTAAAACATTTCTTTGAATTTTTATTTGGAGCTTTGACAAATGGATTTTTTATATTAATAGCTACGTATTGTTCTGTGCTAATATTCCATAAAGACAAGTCTTTCATTCGTAAACGTTATTTGTTTGGAATCTTGTTTTTAGCACTTGGATTAAGTTTGATTTCTTCAATTTTAGAATTCAAACCTCATCCAGGCAGTTACGGACTAGAATATGTCATGAAAAATGCCGCTAGTATTATTATGGGGCATTTAAAAACATATTCTGGTTTAGTTGGAGCTTTGTTGCTGTGTATTTTCCAGTCTTTATTTGATTATTCTGGAACCTATATTATGGTACTGTTGTTTTTTATATTAGCCATTTTGATGTTTGGTTATGAGAAAGTCACTGGCTATGAAAGAAAACCAAAAAAGGTGATGAAAAGTACGCCAGTTAAAGAAACTGCAGTATCTATTGATCGAAAAAATTTTATTTTTGAAGATGAAGATACTAATGAATCAAGTTTTCAAATTATCAATGCGGATCCAATCAAACCAGTAACATTGGATCCAGTAAATGAAGAAAAGGAAAAAGAACCATTAATTATTGGTGATTTAGAACCTAGAAAACCTACTTTTATGGTGGATGTAGATGATGAGTCGAAAGGGAAAGTGGTTGAAAAAAAAGAGTCACCAGTTATTAATGAGAATGTTGTAGAGAAGGCTTCACCAAAACATTATGTGGTAGATGAAAATTCAGATTTTAAAAACTATAAACTTCCTAAGTTGAATGTCTTGGATGATATGGAAAGAAAGTCAAGATCCAATGCGAATGTAACAACAGCTAAGGAAAAAGGTGAAAAGCTGATTGAAATTTTGCATGAATTTGGTGTTGAAGCAAATCTAGTACAGATTCATATTGGGCCAAGTGTAACTAAGTTTGAAATTAAACCTGAATTGGGTGTTCGTGTTAATAAAATTAGTAACCTACAGAATGATATTAAAATGGGGCTTGCAGCTAAAGATATTCGTATTGAAGCTCCAATTCCAGGTAAGGCAAGTGTAGGAATTGAAATTCCAAATGTCGAAAAGACAAGTGTACAGATGAAGGATTTGATGCGTACAATTCCTGAATCTATGAAAGACAAGAAGTTGCTTTTCTGTTTAGGAAAAGATTTAATGGGAAATAATGTATATGGCGAATTAAATCGTATGCCTCATTTATTAATTGCGGGTGCTACAGGTAGTGGTAAATCAGTATGTGTAAATGCGATTATTTCTTCAATATTAATGCGTACAAAACCAGATGAGGTAAAATTGGTTTTGATTGATCCTAAAAAAGTAGAGTTTACACCCTATAATGATGTACCACATTTATTATCTCCAGTCATCACAGATGGAGATCTTGCCAATAAAGCTTTAAAAGTTATCGTCGAAATGATGGATCGTCGTTATGATTTATTTGGTGAGTTAGGAGTTCGAAATATCACGGCTTATAATGAATATGTTTTATCGCATAATGATGAACATTTAAAAGTTTTACCTCGTATTGTCATTATTATTGATGAGCTTGCCGATTTGATGTTGGTGGCTGCTAAAGAAGTAGAAGCGAGCATTCAAAGAATTACACAACTTGCACGTGCAGCAGGTATTCATTTGATTGTTGCCACACAAAGACCGAGTGTGGATGTCATTACAGGTGTGATTAAGGCAAATATTCCTAGTCGTATTGCCTTTGCGGTATCACAAGCTGTGGATTCAAGAACGATTTTGGATCAAGCTGGTGCTGAGCGTTTGCTTGGAAATGGAGATATGTTGTATTTGCCAAATGGTGAAACAAGTCCTCGACGTATTCAAGGTGTTTTCATCAAGGATGATGAAGTCAATAACATCTGTGCCTTTGTAAAGTCACAAGCTATGCCTAAATATGATGATGCTTTTATTCAATTAAAAGATTTGCAGAATCAAGGAAATGAAGCAGGAAATGTAACGGCAGATCCTTTATATGAGGAAGTGAAACGTTTTGTGATTGCATCTAGAAAGGCAAGTACATCTTTGATTCAAAGAAAATTTTCTGTAGGTTATTCAAGAGCAGCTAGATTAATGGATGTTTTAGAGGCGAATGGCATTATTGGTCCTTCAAGAGGTAGTAAGCCTAGAGAAATTTTAGTGCAAAATACTTTAGAAGATGATATAGATTCTATATAATAGAATAAGAAAGGAATTTTAACTATGAATATATTTTTAAAATCAGCAGGAAAACAAGAAGGAACACCATGTGTTTCAAATATGGTTCAATTGGGAGACTTCTTTTATTTAAGTGGTCAAACAGGTTTAGGAGAAAGCATTCAGGAACAAACAATTACAGCTATCAATAAAGTAATTGATGTTTTATCAAACTATGGTTTACAGCTTCATCATGTTGTGAAGTTTACAGTATATTTAAAGAATATCGAGGATAAAGATGCATTCTTGAATACATTTAAAAACTTTGTGGATGAACCATTCCCAGCATGTACAATCGTAGAAGTATCGAATTTAACAGATAATGCTACTGTATGCATTGAGGGACTTGGTGTAAATACACTTCGTCATGAAGAACAAATGCAACAATCAAGTTGTTCACATGATTGCTCATCATGTGGCGGAGGATGCCACTAACACACCGTTTAAAACGGTGCGTTTTTATTTAAAAAGCGAAAGATGAGATGTATGGAGTTGCGAATTCTTTTGGGATGGTCGCAATCTAAGAAGGTACCATCCTTAAAAGAAATTCTACAATAGGAATGATAGTACATGACATTTTGTATATTGGCATAATTAATCCATATACAGTCATGTGCTTTTTTTGATTTGTTTGGAAAGTAGACTTCATGTTTTGAAATATTCACAACAACGGGAATGAATTTTTTGGTCTTCATTTGATAGATAAAGGCTTCTTGCCTTCCTTTTAGGCTAGATCCATTCATAAGACACATTTCATTTAAGTAATTATGTGTGCTTAAACAAGCATGATACATTCTTTCATCTTCTTTTACAGTACAGACCTGGCTTGATTTATGTTCATAGTATAAATAGTTCATATTATCTATGATACGGGTTCAATGTGAAAAAGACATAAAAAAAGAAAGTTTATTAAAAAACTTTCTATAACCACGAGATTGTATTTTCTGTACCCTTTTTGATTTTTTCAATATTTGTACGATGTCTGTAAATCACAAGGACTGTCATTAACCAGCTTGCGATAATAACAGAAATGCTTTCAACATTGAATCCAAGCATAAGTGCTGTAATGTATAAACTACTTGAAATGGCTGCACACATACTAGCTAGAGATACATATTTAAATAAGTATAGGATAATTATAAACATGCCAAATGGTACAAGTAAGTAGCTTGCATCTTGAAATAAGAAAATGCTTGTAGAAAACAAGAAGCCAAACATTGTGCTTACAGCTTTTCCTCCATGGAATTTTGCGAAAATAGGATAACAATGTCCGATGCAGCATGCAAGTCCTGTCCAGATTCCTGCAACCTTAGATACTTGTGTCGCAATCGCAATCGCAAGTACTACTTTTAAAACATCAAATACAATAACAGAAATGCCGGCTTTCTTACCTAGAACTCTTCCGGCGTTTGTTCCACCTAAATTGCCTGAGCCATATTGGCGTATGTCTGTATGATAGAAAACTTTACCAATAATCAATGCGAAGGGTAAAGATCCTAATAAGTAACCTAATAAAATACATAGAATAGTTTTCATTTCTTCCACCTCGAAACTTATTTTAGCAGTTTTGATCTACTTAGTCGAGAATTGGATGAAAAAATTAATGATTTGATGCAATGAGTGTGGATAAAAAAACGTATACGAATAAGGGTAGAATTCTTAGGTGCAAAGTCTAAAACGAATCACAAACAAAATCGAATAAACGTGGATAATGTTTTTTAAAAGGTATTGAGTTACAAAAAATGAACAATGGATTAAATCATATGATGAATATATTTTTAATCAAATATTTGGATGTGTTAAAGATTTTAGCTGTATCTAAGCGTATTTCTAAATTATTGAAAGCAGGGATTATGGAATTTGTCAAAAGATGTGGAAAAGGTAAATATAAGTTTAAGCATAAGATGTGAAAAACATCTTTTTAATTTGACATGAATAGTGTATATATAGCGTGTATAATCAAATTGATCTGAAGGAATTTGTGTGCACTTTTTTTGATTTGTTGATATAATAAAGATTACGTTGGAAAGTAGGGATAGTATGCCAAAACAACAATATGATGAAAGTAGTATCGTTATTTTAGAAGGCTTGGATGCCGTAAGAAAGCGTCCAGGTATGTATATTGGATCTACGGATTCAAAAGGTTTACATCATCTTGTATGGGAAATTGTTGATAATGCGATTGACGAAGCTTTGAATGGCTATGGCAACGAAATTACAATTACCCTAGAAAAAGATGGCAGTGTAACAGTAGAAGATCATGGGCGTGGAATGCCTGTTGGAAAACATAAATCAGGAGTAAGTACACTTCAAGTAATTTTTACTATTTTACATGCAGGTGGTAAATTTACAAGTCATGGAGGATATACAAGTGCTGGAGGATTACATGGTGTAGGTGCAAGTGTTGTAAATGCTCTATGTACATGGTGTAAAGTTACAGTACATGATGGAAAAGATATTTGGAGTATGACATTTGAAGATGGGGGAAGCAAGATTGGAAAACTTGAAAAAGTAGGAAAAACCAATCGTACTGGAAGTACGGTAACCTTTAAACCGGATCCGACTATCTTTAAGACGGTTCATTTTTCATATTCTACTATTTGTGAAAGAGCTCAAGAAGATGCCTTTTTATTGAAGGGATTAAAAATGATTGTTCGTGATAAGCGCAAAGAAGAAAAAGAAGTTATATATCAATATGAAGATGGATTAAAAGCATTTATTGACGAAGTAAATCAAGATCATACACCGATGCATGATTCAGTAAGTTTTAGAGGGGAAAGTAATCAAATCGTTGTTGAAGGATGTTTCCAATATACAGATGAGTATCAGGAAAACATTTTCTCATTCACGAACATGGTACGTACTCGCGATGGAGGATCTCATGAAACGGGTGCTAAACAAGCTTTCACGAAAGTATTTAATGAATATGCACGTAAAAATGGTTTCTTAAAAGAAAAAGATAAAGGTTTTGATGGAAATGATGTTAGGGAAGGTTTGACATTGGTTATTAATTTAACCATTCCAGAAGATTATTTACAATTTGAAGGTCAGACTAAAGAAAAATTAGGTACGCCAGAGGCAAAACCGGCTACTGAAGCAGTAGTATCTGAAAATCTTCGTTATTTTTTAGAAGAAAATAAAGAGATTGCCAATGCTCTAGTACGTAAAATCATCAAAGCAGCACAAGCTCGTAATGCAGCAAGGAAAGCACGTGCTGACATTCGTAACGGAAAAGGAAAGAATCGTTCAGAAAGAGTTTTGTCTGGAAAACTAGCATCTGCTCAAAGTAAGGATGCTAGAAGAAAAGAATTATACTTAGTCGAAGGGGATTCTGCGGGTGGTTCTGCAAAGCAGGGGCGTGATTCAAAGTATCAAGCGATCTTGCCTTTGCGTGGAAAAGTTTTAAATACAGAGAAGGCAAGTCTTGAAGCGATTGAAAAGAATGAAGAATTGAATACCATCATTCATGCCTTAGGTGCAGGTGTAGGTGCTAATTTTACGGCTGAAGATTCAAACTACTATAAAGTTATCATCATGACCGATGCCGATGATGATGGAGCACATATTCAAAACTTATTATTAACGTTCTTCTATCGTTATATGCGTGAGCTAATCACTCATGAAATGTTGTATATTGCTCTTCCACCGCTATATCGAATTGCGAAAGGTGGAAAAGAATATTATCTATATACAAACGAAGAATTGGATGAGAAAAAAGCAGAATTAAAAAATGGCTATACCATTACGCGATACAAAGGTCTTGGTGAAATGAATGCCACTCAACTTTGGGATACGACAATGAATCCAGAATCTAGAACATTACTTTGTGTGACCATTGAAAATGCGATGATGGCAGAAAAAAGAGTTACAGAATTGATGGGCGATAAAGCTGAACTTCGAAGAAATTGGATTGAAGATAATGTCGTGTTTACACTAGAAGATGATTATAAGGAGGTAAGTGCGTGAAAGAAAAAGAAATAAAACATAATGTTTTAAAGAATTCTTTAGAAGATATCATGGCCGATCGTTTTGCCAGATATTCAAAATATATTATTCAAGAACGTGCATTACCAGATGCTAGAGATGGCTTAAAACCAGTTCAAAGACGTATTTTATATGCAATGTATGAAGATGGTAATACATACAATAAGCCGTACCATAAATCGGCAAAAACCGTTGGTAATGTGATTGGTAACTATCATCCTCATGGAGATAGCTCTGTTTATGCTACGATGGTTCGTATGTCACAAAATTGGAAGATTACCAATCCTTTAATTGATATGCAAGGTAATAATGGATCTATCGATGATGATCCAGCTGCTGCGATGCGTTATACAGAGGCGCGTCTGGCAAAAATTAGTGACTATTTATTGCAGGATATTGATAAAGATACAGTAGAATGGGCACCTAACTTTTCCGATGAGAAAATGGAACCAACTGTACTTCCTGCACGCTTTCCTAACTTATTAGTCAATGGAATTACAGGTATTGCGGCAGGATATGCCACAAATATTCCTCCACATAATTTAAACGAAGTTATTCAAGCAAGTATTTATCGTATCTCACATCCTGACTGTTCTTTAGAAGAGTTGATGCAGTTTGTGAAAGGTCCAGACTTTCCAACTGGCGGAATTGTGATGGGACTTGATGGAATTAAACAAGCTTTTCAAACAGGTCGTGGACGTGTATTGATTCGTTCTAAAGTTGAAGTTGTGCCGACACGTACAATCAAACAAATTATTGTTCATGAAATTCCATATGAAGTTATCAAATCAAACCTTGTAAAGAAAATTGATGAGATTCGGTTGAATAAAAAAATCGATGGTATATTAGATGTTCGTGATGAAAGTGATCGTACAGGATTAAGAATTGTAGTTGATCTAAAAAAAGATAGTAATGATGAACAAATTTTGAACTATTTGTATAAAAACACAGATCTTCAAATTTCATATAACTACAACGTCATCGCCATTGTGAATAAAGCACCTGTACAGATGTCTTTAGCAATGATGCTCGATGCTTTTATCGCGCATCGTGAAGATGTAGTAATTCGTAGAAGTAAATATGATTTATCTGCGAAAAAGGAGCGCGCCCATATTTTAGAAGGTTTGATCAAAGCGGTGAGTGTTATGGATGAAATTATCCATATTATTCGTAAGTCAAAAGATAAGACACATGCCAAGAAAAATTTGATTGAGCGTTTTGATTTTACCGAAAAACAAGCAGAAGCTATTGTCGTTATGCGTTTATATCGCCTGACAAATACGGATGTAAAAGAATTGAAGGCAGAGTTTAAACAACTTCTAAGTGATATTGCCGAATTAGAAAAGATTATTAGCGATAAATCTGAATTACATAAAGTGATGGTTGAAGAACTTGAGAAGGTGAATGCAGAATTTAATACGCCTAGACTTTCTAAAATCGTTAATAAAGTTAAGGAAATTGTGATTGATGAAAAGGCGATGATCTCAAAAGAAGAATGTATGATCACTGTAACTCGTGATGGATATATTAAACGTGTTTCTATGCGTAGCTATAATGCATCAAGTGATTCAATGACACAAAGAAAAGATACAGATTCTTTGGTTTGTTACGGGGCAAGTCATACATTACAGACTTTGATTTTCTTCACAAATCGAGGAACATATGGATATATTCCTGTATATCAGATTGAAGAAGCAAAATGGAAAGATTTGGGAAGTCATATCTCAAATTATATTAAGATGGATTCAAGTGAAAAAATCATTGCTGCTTATGTATTGGATTCATTTAAGACAGGCGTTCATGTTGTAACTACAAGTCGTCATGGAATGATCAAACGTACGGAATTAAAAGAGTTCGAAGTTTCTCGTTCAAATAAAACAATGACTTGTATGAAAATTGGTGATATGGATGAAATGATATGTGCAAATCTTTCATATAAATCTGATGATCAGGTGATTTTAGTTAGTGAACAAGGTTATGGTTTAATGTATCCGGTTGAACAGATTCCGTTAGTATCAAATAAATCAAAAGGTGTAAAGGCAATGAACTTATCCAAAGATGATTGTATAGCTTCTATTTGTATCAATAGAAATAGTGATGAACAGGTTCTTATTTCAACATCAACACTTTCTTTAAAGCGTATGAAACAACATGAAATTGCACCATTAAATCGTCCGGCAAAAGGAAATCGTATTTGTAAGCTTGTGAAGTCAAATCCAAATATAATTTTGAATGTACATATGGTAGATTTAAACACAAAATTTGAAATATATGCAGATGATATTCTTCGTTTTGAGGCTAAGGAAATTAGTTTAATGAATGCGCAATCAACATTCTCTTCACCATTTGGAAAAGTCGATCGTTTTGAGTGGATCCATTCGCTTGAAAATGTTGAAGATGGATTTTGGGTCAAACAGGAAGATTTTGAACAACCATCTTTATTTGAGGAGAATAACGCATGAGTAAAAAACAAGCAAATTTAGTTTGCTTAATTGTTGCAGCCATTTGGGGTGGTGGATTCATTGCCACAGATGCTGCTTTACAAACGTTTGATCCTTTAACCGTTTTAATGATTCGCTTTATTGGTGCAAGCCTAGTTAGTATTGTGGTTTGTCTTTGTAGTCATGTTAAAGTTTCAAAACAAGCACTATTTCGAGGAAGTATTTCAGGGGTGTTAATGTATTTGGCATTCGCATTTCAAACTTTTGGCTTGGCCATGACAAATACGGGTCAAAATGCATTTTTGACAGCTGTCAATGTAGTGCTTGTTCCATATATTGTATGGCTTTTATGGAAAAAGAAGCCAAGTAAAAGACAACTTGGCGCTAGTGTAATATGCTTGCTAGGCATTGCTTGTTTAAGCTTATCAAAAGGCTATTTCCAATTTAGTTTTGGAGATTGTTTATCTTTGATATGTGCCTTGTTCTTTGCGTGTCACATTATTTCTTTGGAGTATGCAACCGAAAATTCCAATTCTATTACGATCAATGCTGTACAGATGAGTGTTGCTGCTTTACTTTCAATTCCTTTCGCATTGTCTTTGGAGACAATTCCACAAAATATTTCAATGCATGCTTACATGAGTTGTGGCTATATGATTTTAGTGGCAACATTCTTGGCATTTCAATTACAGACCTTGGCACAAAAGTATACAGATGCATCGAGTGCAAGTGTACTTTTATGCACAGAATCTTTATTTGCGAATGTATTTGGCTTTGTTCTGCTTCATGAAGCAAAGAGTCCAATTATGATTTTAGGTGGACTTTTGATTTTCTTTTCAGTGATTTTAACTGAATATAGTGGACAATTCGTATTGTCAAAAGCTTAAAAAGATAGTAGAATAGATGAGTAGATAGTGAGGTTGACTAAAACATGTTAGAATCAATTTTATATACGATAGTGGGAGCCATCGTTGGAGGTTTGGTTACTTTCTACTTCACTCGTAAGAAGTTTGAAAAAGAAATTAAAGAAAATCCACCTATTAATGAAAAGATGATTCGTGCAATGTTCTTACAAATGGGACGTAAACCTAGTGAAGCACAGATTCGTCAAATCATGAAATCGGTAAACGCAAACCGTAAATAATGATAAAGTGTCGAAAGACACTTTTTTTCACTTTATGGGTTCGTTGCTTAAATTTAATTTTGGTTATATAATATTTTAGGTTAGTTATATATTTTTAGAAGAGGGTTATTATGAGAGATTTTGATTCAAATCGCATCTATAAAATACTAGGCGAAGAATTTAAAAACATCTATATTGTTGATTGCAAAACTCAACAGATTCATGCTTTTAAGGAAACAGATGTATTGCCTGGTTTTTCTGCACATATGCTTTATAATGACGCGATGAATCAATATATTGATCATTGTGTATACGAAAAGAATCGTGATATGTTACGTATTGCACTTTCGTTTAATTCCCTTTATACTCGTCTAGAAAATGCGGAACATTTTAATATTCATTATCAATCTAAAACGGATTCCGAAATTCATTTTATGTATACACACTTTGGTTGTATTAAAGATCATGATAAAATTACTCAAATTGTCATTGGTTTTGCGAATGAAGATTTGGATATTCGTAGAAATAATTTGGACATGATCAACAATGTGATTACACCAAGTGGTTTGAGAAGAAAAGTTTTAATTGTTGAAGATAATGAATTAAATCGAGAAATGTTAAAGGCTACTTTAGAAGATGAATATGATGTATTAGAAGCTGTAAATGGGGAAGATGGTTTGCAAATTCTATCTCAGAATTATAAAGATATTTCAATTATTTTATTAGATGTTGTAATGCCTGTGTGTGATGGATTTGAATTCTTAACTCGTCAAAAATCAGATTCTTTGTTAGCTAGTGTTCCAGTCATTGTGACAACGGGAAATAATTCGCAGGAAGATGAATTGAAATGTTTAGGTTTAGGTGCTGTTGATTTCATCACAAAGCCCTATAATACAAGAATTGTAATGAGTCGAATTGATAGTGTTATTAAGTTAAGAGAATCAAGTATGACTTTGGCAGCCATTGAAAAAGATAAGTTGACAGGTTTATATACAAGACAGGCTTTTTATCATCATGCTCATACATTGACTAATTTTATGACAGATGAAATTTTTAATATCGTTGTTTTAGATGTGGCTGATTTTAAATTGATCAATGGTACATATGGAACAAAGAAGGGAAATGAAGTTTTGATTTACCTTGCGAATGCGTTTAAATACTATATCAAAAATGGATTGTTGACACGCTATGAGGGAGATCAATTATTAGCTTTATTCCATAGTAAAGAAAAAATTGATGTGGATCGTATCGAAAACAATTTAAATAAGATTATGGAAGAAGCACCTATTCCAAATATTCGTGTGAAATTAGGAATTTATGAAAATGTAGATACAAGTCTTCAGATACCAATCATGTGTGATCGTGCATTAATGGCTGTGAAGAGTATTTCAAAAGATTTTAAACAGAATATCGCCTTCTTTACGCAGGAAATGAATCAAAAATTACTTGTGCAAAGACAAATGGAAAATGATTTTAAAGATGCAATTAAAAATAGAGAGTTTGTAGTCTATTTTCAACCAAAATATGATGTTTCATCTGAACAAATTGTTGGTGCAGAAGCACTTGTTCGTTGGCAAAAAGAAGATGGAACATTGATTTCACCAGGTTTATTTATTCCATTATTTGAAAGTGATGGTTTAGTTGTTCAACTTGATGAATATGTATTTGAAACCGTATGTCGATTCCAACAAGATCGAATGAAACAAGGTTTACCAATCCTTCCTATTTCTGTCAATCTATCTCGTGCAAGTATTCACTTTAGTGATGTGGTACAAAGATATATCAATATCATAAAAGAGAATGAAATTCCTTTTAGTTGTGTTCCGATTGAATTGACGGAATCGGCAGCCTTATATTCGCAACAAATTCTTGAAATTACAGATCAAATGGTCAATGCAGGCTTTAAATTGCATATGGATGATTTTGGATCCGGATATTCTTCATTAACAACTTTAAATGAATTGAAATTCACAACGGTTAAATTGGATAAGAGTTTAATTGACTATATTGCCAAACCACGTGGAATGAAAATTGTGCGACAAACGATTGATTTGGGGCATGGTTTAGATATGAAAGTAGTTGCGGAAGGTGTTGAAACCAAAGAACAAAGGGATTGTTTGATCAAAATGAATTGTGATGAAATTCAGGGCTTCTATTATTCAAAGCCTTTAAAACAAGATGATTTTATCGAAAAACTAAGAGCTTAATAAAGCTCTTTTGTTGTATAGGAGGGCTTATGCCAATAAAAATAATTCGTCAGGATATCACAAAATTAAAAGTGGATGCGATTGTGAATACGACAAATCCAAGTTTTGATGCGACTGGTGGCTTAGATCATTACATACATCAACTTGCGGGTAAAGAATTAGATGTAGAGTGTAGAAGAATAGGAAAATTGAAAGTAGGACAAGCTTGTCTTACAAGTGGATATAAATTGTGTAAGTATATTATTCATACGGCAAGTCCTGTATGGAATATACAAAATAAGAATAATGAAGCTTTGTTGAAATCTTGTTACTTGTCGAGCTTGATGTTAGCAAATGAATATAAGCTTAAATCAATCGCATTTCCATTGATTTCATCAGGAACGAATCAATTCCCAAAAGAGTTAGCTTTACAAGTGGCAATGCATAGTATTGTCTCTTTTCTAACAGATCATGAAATGATGGTGTATTTAGTTGTTTATGATCGAAATTCATATAAAATCAGTAGTGAATTATTTGATTCCATCGAAGCTTATATTGATGATTATTATGAGAATGAGCATATGTTGGTATGCAATTCCATCATTGCTCCAAGATTTTCTTTAATAGATGCTTTAAATCAAATGGATGAAAGTTTTTCAACGATGCTTTTAAGAAAAATAGATGAGAGCGGTATGAGTGATGTAGAGTGCTATAAGAAAGCTAACATTGATCGTAAATTGTTTTCTAAGATTCGATCAAATCCCAACTACAAACCTTCTAAACAAACTGTGATTGCCTTTGCGCTAGCTTTAGAATTATCGCTTGATGATATGGAAGATATGTTAAATAAGGCAGGGTTTAGTTTATCGCATTCAAATAAGTTTGATATTATTGTTGAATATTTTGTATCACAAGGAAATTATAATGTTTTTGAAATCAATGAAGCGTTGTTTGCGTTTGATCAAAGTTTAATTGGCGTATAAATGTCGCTTTTAAGGCGACCATTTTGATGGGGATAAAAACTATACTGTAATCAATCAAGGAGGATACAGTGATGAAAAAGAATTGTACAGAAGTAGTTTTTGTTTTAGATCGAAGTGGATCAATGTGTGGTTTAGAAAAGGATACAATTGGAGGGTTTAATTCTCTAATCAACAAACAGAAGAAACAAGACGGAGAAGTTTTAGTTTCGACAGTATTATTTAATGATTCAAGTGTGGTCATTCATGATCGTAAACCGATTGATGAAGTTAGACTTATGACAAGCAAGGATTATGAGGTTTATGGGTGCACCGCATTATTAGATGCATTAGGTTCAAGTATTCGCCATATTGGAAACATTCACAAATATGCTCGGATCGAGGATGTTCCAGAGCATACGATGTTTGTGATTATTACGGATGGAATGGAAAATGCGAGTCGATATTATTCAAAGGAAAGAGTCAAGTCTATGATTGAATATGAGAAAGAAAAATATGGCTGGGAATTCTTATTTCTTGCAGCCAATATTGATGCGATTGATACGGCAAGTCAATATGGAATCGATAAGGATCATGCGGTAAATTATCAATGTGATTCTGTTGGTACTCGTTTGAATTATGAAGTATTGGATGAAGCCATTCAGTGTATATGCTCGGGTGTACCTTTGTCGAAATCTTGGAAATCGAAAATAGAAAAGCGTAAGTAAGAACCATACTATGTGGTTCTTTTCTTGTTTAATTGACTAAATTTTTATAAAATATAACTGATATATAACCGTTTAAAAGATATAATGTGGTTAGATAATTGAGATGTTTCTTAAAGAAAGGCAGGTAACTTATGCAGGCAATTATGCGCTGTGAATTGGTCATCAATGAAGCATTACGTTCTGCACTTATGTTGGATACACCGGATGAGCAGATCAATGAGTTTATTCGTTTTTTTGGAAAACACATTGGGTGTGATCGCATTTATATTTTTGAAGATAATAAAAAAAAGTATGTGACAAATAATACTTATGAATGGTGTAGTGAAGGTATTCAACCGGAAATTGATTTTCTACAGGGTGTGGACATGGATATTATTGATTGGTGGTATAAAGCTTTTGACAAGAAAGAAAATGTGATCATTCAAGATGTAGAAACGATTAAAAAGGATCATGCGTATACGTATAATACGTTGAAAGTACAAAATGTTACACGTCTAGTTGTTTGTCCTATTCGCTATAAAGATGAAATTAGTGGATTCTTTGGCGTTGATAATCCGCCGATTGATAATCATTCAAGTTTGACAACATTTTTGGATATGATCGCAACGTTGGTTGTATCTTTTTTAAAGATTCGTAATTCACAAAATAAGTCAAAAAAAGAGGCTAAATTGAGTGGATATTCGGCATTGGCCCAAATTTATATTTCAATGCACTATATTAATGTAAAGACGCAAAAATATCATATTGTGAAAACGGAACCGGAAATTCTTAAATATTTACAAGTCGACAAAACAAATGATATAGAGGATTGTTTTAGTGATCATATTTATAAGATTCATAAAGAGTTTTGTCAGGAAGATTATTTGGCTCGAGAAATTGAGTTTATGGATCTAGAAACATTGGATGAAAGACTTCAGAATAAGAAATCAATCGATAGTGTTTTCTATGGTAATATTTCTGGTTGGTGTCGTGGACGTTATATTCCGGTAGACTATGATGAGGATGGTCATTTATTACATGTTTTATATTGTGTGGAATGTATTGATGAACAAAAGAGAAGAGAAGATAAATTATTATATTTAGCTCAAACCGATACGATGACGGGCGTTTCAAATCGTCGAAGTGGAGAAAAGATGATTGAGCGTGTTTTGAATAATAAAATTAGTGGAATGATGTGTCTAGTAGATTGTGATAAATTTAAATTGATTAATGATACATATGGACATATGGCAGAGGATGAGGTTATTGTTGCGATTGCGCATACGCTTCAAAAATCATGTCGTGATAAAGATATAGTGATGCGTTTGGGTGGAGATGAGTTTGCACTATATATTCCGGGAGTTACAAATCGTAAGTGTGCAAATTCTTTCTTTAAACGTTTATTTGAAAATTTGAAACAGATCCATGTTGAATCGATAGATAATCATCCGGTTGTATTAAGTCTTGGTGCCTGTTTCTTTGATGGGAAAGAAGATTTAAGTTTTGATGAATTATATTGTAGAGCGGACTCAGCTATGTATGAAAGTAAAAAAATGGATGGCTTTAGTGCAACTATTTTCAGAAAAAAATAGACTCTTTGTGAACAGAAAGGCTAATTTGTGTTTATAATACGCACAAGTGTTAAAAAATAATAAACATTTTGTTGTTTTTGTGGTATTATACCCGAAACGGAGGGAAATATATATGCAGAAGTATGTAGAAATCAAGCGAGATGATTTAACACTTCGTGGTATGCTTCATATTCCAAATGATGTAAGTCAAAAAGTGCCTATGGTCATTCTTCTTCATGGTTTTTGTGATGATCGAAATGAAATTAATTTTGTTCATAACGAATTATCGCAACGACTATGCGAATTGGGTATCGCCAGTGTTCGTTTTGACATGAATGGTAGTGGTGAAAGTGATGGAAAATTTGAAGATATGACGATTTCAAGTGAAATTTTAGATACACAAGCCATGTTGAGATATGTTCGATCCTTGGATTTTGTCGATACTAAAAAAATTGCACTTCATGGATGTAGTTTAGGTGGCTGTGTCGCAAGTATGGTGGCAGGACAATGTAAAGATATGATTCAAGCTTTATCTTTGTGGTGTCCCGCTCCAGATTTAGTTTATAACTTAAAGGAGCATAAGACTTTGTGCAATCAAGATGTTTCGAATATTGAAAAAGATGGATGTGCCGATGTAGAAGGGTTAAAATTGAGCCTAAAGTTTTATCAGGACGCTTGTACATTAGATCCATATAAAGAAGCCAGTTTGTTTGATAAGAATGTATGTACGATACATGGAGATCAAGATATTACGGCTTCTTGTGAGTGTAGTTATAAATATAAAGAAATTTTTAAAGAAAGAGCAAAATGCATTATTGTCAAAGGGGCAGAGCATCGCTTTAAATCGTTTGCGTTTAGAGAAGCTAGAATGCAAGGTGCTCTAAACTTTTTGAAAGAAGAATTATTATAAATGAAAGTGAAGGAATTTGGTATGAATAAAGAAAGAAAACAGCCGACAACATTATTTGCGGTTACATCATTTTTGGCGATTATTGCCGTACTTATTATTATGATAAATATGGGATGTAATACAACTTTATCTGTTTTTGCGGGAGTTATTGTGTCTGTAATTACAACGCGTTTGTTGAATATTCCATGGAATGAAGTTGAACAAAATATGATTAAAACAGCAGCAGAATGTATGCCTACGTTTTTGATTGTCATTATGGTTGGAATGCTTGTAGGAATTTGGATGGCTGCTGGAACGGTACCTAGTTTGATGTATTATGGTATGCAAGTGGTATCACCTAAAATTTTGGTTCCGTTAGCATTTGTGCTTTGTGCTTTAACCAGTGAATTTACAGGAACATCATTTGGTTCTGTAGCCACAATGGGACTTGCGATGGTAGGAATTGCCTCTACGACAAGTATTCCTGTACCATTGGTAGTAGGTGCTGTTGTTTCTGGTGCATGGCTAGGAGATAAGATGTCACCATTATCCGATACGACAAACTTAGCAAGTGGAGTTAGTAAAGTGCCTTTGTATGATCATATTCACTCTATGCAGTATACAACGCTTCCAGCTGCAGTAGTTGCCTTAGTGTTATTTACAATTGCAGGACTTTATTATAGTGGGGGAAGCATGGATCTTGCCCAACAAAAATTGATTATGGATACTTTAAGCAAGCATTTCACAATTAATATCTTATTGATTTTACCAGCTATTTTAGTTATTTTGATTTCTGTATTTAAACTTCCATCTTTATTAGGAATGGGACTTGCCGTGGTTGTATCCGCTGTATTTGCGATGGCTTTTCAAGGTGTAAATTTTGTGGATCTTATGAATTATGCATTTAATGGATTCAGTATTGAGACAGGTGTATCTATAGTAGATCCAATGTTGAACCGTGGTGGTGTTCTTTCAATGTCTGAATTATTAGTTACATTTATGGTGGCTAGTGTAATGGGAGCTGTAATTACTTCAACAGGTATTTTGGATGTTTTAGCTAAAAATGTATTATTAAAGTTTATCAAGAATCGTACAATCTTAGTTTTTGTTACTTTAGTATATTGCTACATTGTAAATTTCTTGACAGCTGGTGGACAAACGGTTTCAATTATTGTTACAGAACAAACTTTTGAATCTACATATGAAGATATGAATATTTCTCGTAAGGTATTGTCTAGAACACTTGAAGATTCTGGTACTTTATCAGCGCCAATCGTGCCTTGGGGTGTTGCTACAATTTATGTAATGGGGGTTCTTGGATGCTCTATCGCATATATTCCATACGCGTGGTTTATCTTTATTGTTCCAATTTTCTCAATGATTTGTGCAATTACTGGTATTGGTGTTTGGGATAAGGATGGAAATCCTGTTCGAAAATAATGTTATATGTCTTTACTATCTTTTAAAATTGATGTATAACTTACTTGTAAAATAAAAAAAGGGAGCTTGTACTACAGGCTGAGAGGAAAGTATGACTTTCGACCTAGAACCTGATTTGGATAATGCCAACGTAGGGGAATACTTTGTTTTTTATCGTGAGTATACCTATATTGGTTGCTCACTTTTTTTATGTGGCAAAATGGGAGCACCACTTTTTGTCACTTAAAAAATCATTTGGTAAAGGAGAATTAAAATGAACACAAATGAAAGTACAGTAAGTACAGGCGCTACATATACGACTCAGATGGACGCTGCGCGTAAAGGCATTATTACGCCAGAAATGAAAATTGTAGCCCAAAAAGAAAAAATGACAGAGGAAGAACTAAGAGCGTTAGTGGCTTGTGGAAAGGTTGTAATTCCGGCAAATAAAAACCACAAATCTTTAGATCCTGAAGGCGTTGGTAGTATGTTACGAACTAAAATCAATGTAAATCTAGGGGTTTCTAGAGATTGTAAAGATTACGATGTAGAAATGAAGAAGGTAATGGCAGCTGTAGACTTAGGCGCTGAATCCATTATGGATCTATCAAGTCATGGAAATACACAGCCATTCCGTCAAAAATTAACATCAGAGTGTCCTGCAATGATTGGTACAGTTCCAGTATATGATAGTGTTATCCACTACCAAAGAGATTTAAATACATTAACCGCAAAAGACTTCTTAGATGTAGTTGAGTTGCATGCCAAAGATGGTGTGGATTTTGTTACTTTACATTGTGGAATTACTAGAAAAACAATAGATCAAATTAAAAAACATAAACGTAAAATGAATATCGTTTCGCGTGGAGGAAGTTTAGTTTTTGCGTGGATGTCGATGACAGGAGAAGAAAATCCATTCTACGAATATTATGATGAAATTCTGGATATTTGTGAAAAATATGATGTAACGATTTCTTTAGGAGATGCTTGTCGTCCAGGATGCTTAGCAGATGCTACAGATGTATGTCAAATTGAAGAATTGGTTCGTTTAGGAGAACTTACAAAACGTGCTTGGGAGCATAATGTACAAGTTATTGTAGAAGGACCTGGACATGTTCCATTAAATCAGGTAGCTGCTAATATGCAAGTACAGCAACAAATTTGTATGGGAGCTCCATTCTACGTGTTAGGACCATTAGTTACAGACATTGCACCTGGTTATGATCATATTACAGCTGCTATTGGTGGTGCCGTTGCTGCTATGTCAGGAGCTGCATTCTTATGTTATGTTACACCTGCTGAACACTTGGCTTTACCAAATGTTGAGGATACAAAACAAGGTATTATTGCTTCAAAAATTGCGGCTCACGCGGCAGACATTGCTAAGGGAGTTCCTGGAGCTAGAGATATAGATGACAAGATGGCAGATGCAAGAAAAAATTTGGATTGGGACGCACAATTTGAATGTGCATTAGATCCTGAGACTGCAAAAGCAATTCGTCAATCTCGTATGCCAGAAGATGATCATAGTGATACTTGTAGTATGTGTGGTAAATTCTGTGCCGTAAGAAGTATGAATAAGGCTTTATCTGGAGAGAATATAGACATCTTATAGAAACGTAGTTTAAACTGCGTTTTTTTCTTGGCAAGGTTGTACATTTTAGTAAGGGTTTGTAAAAATTAACTGATTTTAATCAAGAGTGGATAGGATATGATACATTAAATATGTAGCTTTATTGTTAGATTCATCTATAACAAACGTTAATGAATGACGTATGTTAATCATGATGCAATGGACAACGAGTTAGAAAGGGTAATTTATGAGTGAGTTTGTATTAGATTTTTTTGAGGGGAAGAATCTTGCGACGATCGAAAAAAAGAAACATTCATATTTAATGATAGATGGTCATGATCAGGCAGATATTTATATATTAAAAGATGGAATAGTAAAAACGAGTGTTATATTAAGTGATGGTCGTGAATTTAACATTATGTATTTAAAAGGTTTCGATGTACTTTCACTTTTAAAAGATGAAATAAAAAAGGTTACTTCAGCATCTTTTCATATTCGTATTGAAAGTGATACGGCTGTATTCTATCGTGTGAATCGAAAATTGTTTTCGAAATATTTAAGTGAAAACAAAGAATTAAGAGATTATATGGATGCATATTATCGTAAGAAGTTGTCGGAAGCTATTTATCGTCAGCAATTAATGACTATGAATGGTAAAAATGGTGCCGTGTGTGCTTTTATTTATTATCTGGTTGAATTATTCGGAAGAAAAGTTAAGAAGGGGATCTTTATTGATCTTCAAGTCACAAATGATGATATTGCTGGTTTTTGCGGTGTATCTACAAGAAATAGTGTAAATCGTATCTTACGTGGATTAAGACAACAAGGTGTTATAACAATGGTATATCATAAAATCCTAGTTCTAGATGTGGATTATTTAAAGCGCTATGTATAGTAAAAGGAGCTATTTAGCTCCTTTTGTTGTTTAATAATGTCATGTACATCAATAATTGTTTTCTTGATTTTACACCAAGCTCAAAAAATAAGTTTTACAACTTTTGAATTGTAAAATATAAAAAAGCTCTGAAACCCTTTATATAAAGGGCTTGAGAGCCTTAAATTTCAAACTGGCAGGGGTAGTAGGACTCGAACCCACATCAACGGTTTTGGAGACCGCTATCTTAGCCTTTGGACGATACCCCTAAGTGCCTGTTAATGATAACATGAATTAAATGGTTGTGCAAGCTCTTTTTTTAGAAAATCTCAATTGACAATAATATGAGGGTTACTTATAATTAATTAGGTATTGTAAAGAACATACCTAAAAGGAGGCTCTTATGTCAAGCCAAGTAGTTGTAGGTACCCAATGGGGCGATGAGGGTAAAGGAAAAATCGTCGATGTTTTAGCAGAAAAGGCGGATATGATCGTTCGTTTCCAAGGTGGAGATAACGCAGGTCATACAGTCATTGTAAATGGTAAGAAACATGTATTGCACTTATTACCAAGTGGTGTTTTACACGAAGAAGCAACTTGTATTATTGGTCCAGGAGTTGTTTGTAACCCATTCGTATTATTAAAAGAAATGGAACAATTAGAAAAAGATGGTTTATCAATTAAACACATCATTATTAGTGACCGTGCACAGATGTTAATGCCATATCATCAATATCAAGATGAATTAGAAGAGCAAGCTGCATCTAATAAAATCGGAACTACAAAACGTGGAATTGGTCCATGTTATGCAGATAAGTATGCTCGTCATGGTATTCGTTATCATGAATTTAAGGATTTTGAACATTTTAAAGTTCGTTTAAAAGACTGCTTAGATTTCAAAAACAAATTATTTACTGCCGTATATGGTGGAAAAGCAATGGATTACGATAAGATGGTAGCTGATTTTGAAGCTATTTATGATCGTATTGTCCCTATGATCCAAGAAACAACACACTTAGTCAATGAAGCATTGGATGAAGATAAGACAGTATTGTTTGAAGGGGCCCAGGCAGCTATGCTTGATATCAACTATGGAACTTATCCATATGTAACTTCTTCAAGTCCAACTAGTGCTGGTGTTACTACAGGTGCTTGTATTGCACCAAGTCGTATTCAGACTGTTGTAGGTGTTGTTAAAGCATACTCAACACGTGTAGGAGAAGGACCATTCGTTACTGAATTATTAGATGAACAAGGTGAATGGATTCGTGAACACGGTGGAGAATATGGAGCTACTACAGGTCGTCCTCGTCGTTGTGGATGGTTGGATCTATTAACTGTAAAACACGCAAACTTAATGAGTGGATTAACAGATATCGTTATCACTAAGATTGACGTATTAGACGGTTTAGATGAAATCAAGGTTTGTGTTGGATACGAAATCGATGGTAAAGAATATAACTATATTCCTAGTGATCAGGCAGATGTTGCCAAAGCTAAACCAATCTATAAGACTTTCAAAGGTTGGAAGACAGATATCACTAAGATGACTACAGTCGATCAATTGCCTCAGGAATGTTTAGACTATGTACACTTCATTGAAGAATTCACAGGCGTACGTGTTTCTATGATTTCTGTAGGACCAGATCGTGTTAATAATATTTACGTACATGAGATCAAGTAATTTGATCTCTTTTTTTGTGTTATAATTTGCTTGGTGATTTTATGATACTCGATATTATTCATGGACATATAGAAGAGATTGTATGTGGAAAAAGTGGATTGGCACTAAGCCATGAAATTCGAGATATGGAAGAATATGTTACGAACTTGAGTGGGAAACAAAATTTAAGATGTGATGGTTGTATTGACAAGGGTACAAGAAAGTAGGGAATCGAATGAATAAAAAATATTTTTTCTTTGATATTGATGGCACTTTAACTGATCGAAACACTGGTAAAATCGTACCGAGTGCACAAGTTGCTTTAAATGAACTGCAAAAGAAAGGTCATTTTGTGGCTATTGCGACAGGTCGCGCTCACTATAAAGCACGTAACTTTATGGAAAGTGTGGGCCTTCATGATATGGTTTGTTGCGGCGGTGGAGGTTTAGTCATCAACGATGAATTGATTCAAAATATTCCTTTGGATTTAAACAAATCAAAGGCAATCGCAAAACAAGCATTATCTTTAGGGTATGGTGTTTTATTTGCGCTAGACGATTCAATTAAGGTATATACAAAGGATCATACATTCCAGAATCAAGTTGGAGATCGTAAGGAGCCTACGGAATATATTTATGATGAGAACTTAGATGTAGATGCATTGGATGTAATCTATAAAATGTATATCTCAATCCCTAAAGAGAAAGAATCCGAATTGACTTTAAAGGATACATTAGGAAATATGCGTTTTGTACCCGATTATTTAATGTTTCAATATGATGCTAAGCATCAAGGTATTCTAGATATGATGCAGCATATTGGTGGTGATTTAAAAGATGTGGTTGTCTTTGGGGATGACACCAATGATAAGGTGATGTTTGATCCACAATGGACAAGTGTTGCGATGGGAAATGCGTGTCAGGAATTAAAGAATATCGCAACTTTAGTCACAGATGCCAATGTGGATGATGGAATTTATAATATTTGTAAGAAAATGGAATGGATTTAGCGTCGAAAGGCGCTTTTTTTGCGCATAAATTAAAATTTATTAGAAAAAGTGCATTTTTTTACGTATATGAGTATGTAGGAAATGCCTACTAGAAATGAGGTGCTCATGCGTAGCGCAAATTTATTAAATGATTTCGCCTTTAAGTATGTGTTTGGCGAAGATTGTAAGGAGGCAAACGATGCCTTAAAATCATTACTCACGGTATTTTTGGAAAGAAAGGTGATGAATGTACATGTAACGAATGTGGGGGTTGATCCAATACTTGAAGTTTTTGTAGAATTTGACGACAACACCAAGATGAAACTAGCTATTCTGATAGATCAAAATATAATCAAATTACATCGCTTATCTGAATATTATCTTATGAGGTTGTTTGGATCACAGGAAGAATATGATTTAAACCCATGTCAAGTCATTGCGTTCTATGATGGTAAAGAATGTGAATTTGAAATAGTTCTTCAATTTAGAAATGATAATGGTATTTTGTTTTTTCCGGATGGCATGTTGAAAATATCTGTGTATTCAATACAAAATTTAGATAAGTCTTATGATCAGATGAATGATAAAGAAAAAATGGTATATTACTTTTTGAATTGTCGTGATAATGGTAAAACTAAGATGATAGAAAATGATGAAGTAATTCAAACGGTAGAAAAACGAGTAGAAACCATATCGAATGATTGCTGGACAAAATGGATTGAAGACTTTAGAATACAACAAGAAAATGAACTAAAACTTGAATTTGAAGAAGCTCATAAACGATTAAAGAAAGCTCATAAACGATTAAAGAAAGCGAATAAACGATTAGAGGAAGCAAATAAAAAAGTACAAGAAGCAAATAAACGTGCAAACGAATCAGATTAAAAGATTGCGCAAATGAATCAAGAAATGACATTGATGATCCAAACTATGCTTTCAAATGGTATGAGTGTATCTCAAATTGCGAAGTGTGTATCTAAAAGTGAAGAAGAAATTATGAAATGGATAAAGTAGTCGCCTTTATGGCGGCTTTTTTTCTTGCCACTTTAAGTGGAAAAAGAAGATTTGAGAATTATAATATGAACATTTAGAATATAGATAACAATTTGGTCGACAAAAATTGTATACGAGGAGAGCGAAAATGGAAAAAATTCAAAACGTACTGATGAAGTATTTGATGCCAATTGCGAACAAGCTTGAACAACAAAAACACATTCAAGCTATCAAAGATGGAATCGTTGCTTCAATACCTATTATTATCATTGGTTCATTCTGTACTATTTTCTTAGGTATTGCCAACCTTTTGGGAAGTGGACCTGTTTATGATTTCTTAAGTGCGAATATGGGCGTGTTGACATATGCATCTGCATTCACAAACGATATGCTTGCAGTATATGCAACATACTTTATTGCGAAGACTTTATCTGAAAAATATGATTTAAAGGGAAGCCAACCTGCTGTCACAGCTTTAGTTGTTTTCTTCATTCTTTGTGCTGTAGTCAAAGATGGTCAACTAAATACATCTTATTTAGGATCAACTGGATTATTTACAGGTATTGTTGCAGCCCTATTTACAGTTGAAATTTATCACATTTGTTACGAGCGTAAATGGTATATTAAAATGCCAGAAAGTGTACCACCAATGGTACAAGATAGCTTTGCAGCATTAGTTCCATTAGTATTGAATACAATTATCGCAGTTGCGATCGCAAATCTTTCGTTAACATTTGGTAAGGTAGCCTTCCCACAATTGATTATGAATGTATTAGCACCAGCTGTAACAGGTATGGATACACTACCAGCTTTATTGATTGTGATGTTCTTAACTCAGTTATTATGGTTCTTTGGATTACATGGGCCAAGTATTACTTCTGCTGTATGGGCAACTTTCGCGATTGCGTATGCCGCTGAAAATATTGCAGCATATACAGCAGGACAACCTGTTCAACATATTTTTACGTTTGGATTATTCTATGGTATATTATGCGTAACAGGATCTGGTTTAACATTAGGATTAAATATTTTAATGATGAGATCAAAGGCAAAATCATTGAGTTCAGTAGGTAAAGTATCCATTATTCCAAGCTTGTTTGGAATCAATGAACCATTAATTTTTGGTACACCAATTATCTTAAATCCATTTATGTTTATTCCATTTGTGTTCGGACCATTGATCTGTACAACAATTGTATATTTAACAATGAATTTAGGCTTAGTCGGTAAACCAATTGCCAATCCTCCAGGATTCTTGCCTCCAGGAGTAAGTGCATTCTTAATGACATTAGATTGGAAGGCTGTAGCCCTAGTATTTGTATTGTTAATTCTACAAACTGTGTTCTATTATCCATTCTTCAAGATGATGGAAAAAGAAGAGCTACAAAAAGAACAAGCTTTAGAAAAATAGGAAGAGAAACATGTTAACAGCTAGACAATTAAAAATTATAAAATTGATTATGAATAATCCGGGGATTCATGGAAAAGAAATATCAGAAAATTTAAATGTATCAACACGAACTATACGTAGTGAAATCACATTTATGAATGATGTAACAAACTGTATATTAATACGTTCGAGTACCAAACAAGGATATATGATCAATGATGAGCACCTAGATATTATTCGTAACATAGTCAATCAGGATAATGAAAATGTAGATCTAGCTGTCTATCGTATTTACAAAATTATAGGTAAAATACTATTCTTTGAGGATTGCAGTATATATGATTTATCTGAATTATTAGGTTTATCCGATTCTGTAATCCGCAAAGAAATTAATAAAGTGATTCAGTTTTTGTTGAAAAACTACAATGTGGAATTATTCAAACTAAAAAAAGATGAGTGTGTCATTTTATTAGAAGAAAGTGAAATTCGTGAACTTCTTTTTAAAATCGTAAAAGATATGGCACTCGAAAATCCAGATGCATTAATGGACATTCTTTATATGCTTCTAAGTGATTCGTGGGTTATGAAATATTACAAATCCACAAAGGAAGATGTAATCAAAATCATGAATGGAGAACAAGTCTATTTATCAGAAACGGACTTATCCATTTTTGCAGCATGCATCTTGATATGTCGAGTACGAAATTTAAATGGATACAACCTAGAGGATAATCAAATAAGTTCTCCGGACGATCTTTCCACTCGTGTCATTACTAAATTATGTATGCAGTCACCTTATTTAGAACAGGCTGATATTTCGATTCTATATAACCTTTTACATACATTTAAAATGAAATCAACGGATGAAGTACCTGAAATTACGGATTTTACAGTGCTTGTATTTGATGAATTTTGTAATGAAGTATTCGATAAATATTCAATCAACTTAAAGGAATCGGAAGCTTTATCTAGTAAAATGCTTTTGCACATAGAATTTATGAATCGACGAGTTATTGGCGGATATGAATTAAAAAATCCCATTGTTGATGATGTAAAGACAAAGTTTCCATTTGCGTTTGAAATCAGTATGATGATTGTTCCCATTCTTTTCAAATACAAATGCGTTTATGTTACAGAAGATGAAATTTCATATTTAACTGTATATGTGGCACAATTTTTAGAGAATGAAAATGTAAAACTTAAAACAATCGTTGTCACAAGCCAGCGCCACAGCGTTAAACAATTGTTGACACAATGGCTTGAAATGTATTTTAAAAACCAGATTGCGATTGTGGATATCATAAATAAGGAAGCTTTGAAAAAAATGGATCTTACATCCATTGATCTAGTCATTACGTTGGATTCATTTCTGATCTTAAAAGATGTTGAAGTATTCAGTATGGATAAGCTGCCAGAAATCAAAGATATTGAACGATTGAATTCCATGATCCACATGATTCGTATGAATAAACGTGTTTCTAAAATATTAGATTCTTATATTCAAAAGGAACATGTAAAGGTATATCCAGACACAAAAGAGCTACCTGAACTTTTACAAGAGATGTCTCAAAAGTTACATGAATCAGGATTTATATCCGATACAAAAGGATTTTATGAAGATGTTTTGTTGAGAGAAAAGAATTATCCAACCAATTTAGGATCACAAATGATGGTTCCACATGCCCTGTTTACATTTGCTGATAAAACAGGTATAGAAGTGGCCTTGTTGAAAAAACCATTTGAACATCATGGAAATCAAGTGCAGCTCGTATTCTTATTGGCACTCGAAAAGAAACGAAACGATGAAATGAACTTGTTGTTTCAATTCTTTAACCAAATTGTTTCACACAAAAAATATATGCATGCACTTCTTCAAAGTGAAGATAGCGATGCCTTCATTAAAAACTTATATAGTTTTAAATTGTTAGAGTAAAAAACAATAAAATCAAACATAATATATGTATCAATTTATTGTCTTATGAAAAGAAAGTGAGATAGTAAAATGAAGAAATTTTCAATTGTTATTGCTGGTGGAGGAAGTACATATACTCCAGAAATTATTTTAATGTTGTTAGACAACTTAGATCGTTTACCATTAAGAAGTATCAAATTATATGATAACGATGAAGAACGTCAAAATCATGTCGCAAAGGCGTGCGAAATCTTAATCAAAGAAAAAGATTCTACTATTGAATATGTCGCAACAACAGATCCAGAAGTAGCCTATACAGATGTTGACTTTGTATTAGCACACATTCGTGTAGGTAAACTTGGAATGCGATCTTTAGATGAAAAGATTCCATTGAAGTATGGTGTTGTTGGACAAGAAACATGTGGTCCTGGTGGAATGGCTTATGGATTACGAAGCATTCCGGGAGTATTGGAAAACATTGAATATATGGAAAAATATTCACCAAATGCGTGGATGTTAAATTATTCCAATCCGGCTAGTATTGTAGCAGAAGCATGCCGTCGTTTTAAACCAAACTCAAGAGTTATTAATATTTGCGATATGCCAATTGGTATGGAGCATACAATTGCACGTATTCTAGGTTTCAAAAGCCGTAAAGAAATGTGCATCCGTTATTATGGATTGAATCATTTCGGATGGTGGACATCAATCAAGGATAAGGATGGAAAAGAATATATTCAAGACTTGATTAAACACCAGTTAAAATATGGAAACTGTTTAGCCGATGATGATGCATCAAATTATACAGACAGCTCATGGTTTGATACAGCTAAAAAGGTAAAAGATATTATCGCAATCGATCCAACGATGTGTCCAAATTCATATTTCCAATACTATTTATTTGGAGATGATATGGTGGCACATACAGATCCAAATTATACTCGTGCTGATCAAGTTGTGGATACAAGAGAAAAACGTGTATTTGGTGAATGTGCTCGTATTGAAAAGGCTCAAACAGCTAAAGATACAACGCTAAAAATTGGTATTCATGCTGAATTTATTGTGGATCTAGCAACGGCCTTAGCATTTAATACGCATGAAAGAATGTTGCTGATTGTTCCAAATAACGGAGCGATTTCAAACTTTGAAAAGGATGCTATGGTTGAAATTCCTTGTATTGTTGGAAAAGATGGATATGAACCACTAACTGTGGGTGAAATTCCACATTTCCAAAAGGGATTGATGGAACAACAAGTGAATTGTGAAAAGCTTGTTGTCGATGCGTATGAGCAGCACAGTTATTTAAAAATGTTGCAGGCATTAACTTTAAATAAATGTGTTCCAAATGCCAATGTGGCAAGAAAAATTTTAGATGATTTTATTGAGGCGAATAAAGCATATTGGCCAGAACTAAAATAGAAAGAGGAAATCAAAATGAAAATATTGTTATGCTGTAATGCAGGAATGTCAAGTTCAATTCTTGTGAAAAAAATTAGAGATGTTGCTGAAAAAACAGGTGAAGATATTGAAGTGAGTGCAGTAGCTAATGCTTCAATTAAGAACGAAGTGGGTAAATGGGATGTATGTTTAGTAGGTCCACAATTGGTTTTTGCGGTTGATTCAATTCATCAACAATTAAATATTCCAGTTGCAAGTATTGAACCTAGAGCATACGCGATGGCAGATGGAGCTGCTGCTATTGAAATGGCAAAAAAATTATTGGGGTAATATGGCTAACGTTGAACAAATATCACAAGTTGCTATGCAGGTCATCACATATGCTGGTATGGCAAAGTCAAGTTATTTAGAAGCTCTTAAATATTATCGTGAAAACGATCAAACAACTTATGAACAATCAATGTCAAATGGAGATGAAAGTTTTTCACAAGCTCACGAAGCCCATCTTCAATTGTTACAGCAGGAAATGAATACGCAAGAGCCACAAATCACAATGTTGATGGCGCATGCGGAAGATCAGCTTATGTCAGCAGAAACAATAAAGACTTTGATTCAAGAAATAATTTTATTAATAGAAAGTAGAGGCAAATAAAATGACAATTTGGGCAGACATTCAGACAAAGAATGGCTTTGCATCGGACGAAGTACAATCTTCATTACAGAAGTATATTCGTCGTGCAAAAGTTGAAGAAGCTTGTCAAGCAGCCTATGAATTATATACTTCAGGACCTGTCTTCTTAGACAAAATGTGGTCTCGTTTAGAAACGATTGCAGTTGAAGATGTTGGATTTGGAGATTTAAATGTTCCGGTTTTAATTCATGCACTTGATCAGATGCGTAAAAATTTCCCATACAATGATGGGGATCAACCTATGTATTTTATCCATGCGATTCGCGTGCTTTGTACATGTACAAAGGATCGTTCAAGCGATTATTTGAAAAATATCATTATTAAGGAATCTGCCATGGGAAAAGTGGTAGAAGTACCAGATATCGCATTGGATAAACACACAAAACGTGGACAAGAAATGGGGCGTGGATCAAAACACTTCTTTGAAGAAGCCACAAAAGTGATTCCACAATTAGAAATCGATAATGATTATCGTGAACGCTATGGAAAGATTCTTGAAACATATGATCCGGATCATGTTGTTGAGAATGCATTCAAATATAGTTCAGAACAATATTAATGGAAAGTGAGTGTAAGAGAATATGTCATATAATATTTGGGCTGCCGCAAAAACAAGAAATGGTTTAGCCGCAGATGAAGTGATTTCTACACTTCAAAAAAGCATTCGACGCAATAAAGTAGAAGAAGCATGTCAAGCTGCTTATGAATTATATATCACAGGACCTTTGTTTTTAGATAAGCTATGGCGTCGATTACTAACAATTTCAGTTGAAGATATTGGTTTTGGAAATTTACAAGCTGCTGTGCAAGTCAACACATTAAATGAAGTACGCAAATCATATGCGTATGATGATGGGGATCAGCCAATGTATTTTATCCATGCGATTCGTTTACTTTGTGCAAGTACAAAAGATCGTTCAAGTGATTATTTGAAAAATATTATTATTAAAGAAGCAGCCATGGGAAAAGTCATGGAAGTTCCAGATATTGCTTTGGATAAACACACTAGACGAGGACAAGAAATGGGACGTGGATCAAAACACTTCTTTGAAGAGGGAACAAAGGTCATTCCTCAATTGAAAATTGATAATGATTATCGTGAAAGATATGGTAAGATTTTAGAGAAGTATGATCCAAATCATGTTGTACCGAATGCATTTAAGTATAACCCAGGACAATATTAAGATTGAAAGACCAGCTTTGACTGGTCTTTATTTTAGGAGGAAATTATGTCAACAGCACACAATAGAGCAAATATAGAAGATGTCGCAAAAGTCGTTTTAATGCCAGGTGATCCATTAAGAGCTAAATTGATTGCCGAAATTTTTTTAAAGGATGCCGTATTATTTAATGATGTACGAGGCATGCTTGGATATACAGGTACATATAAAGGAAAACGTGTATCTGTCATGGGAAGCGGAATGGGAATGGCCAGCATGGGAATTTATTCGTATGAACTTTTTAAATTCTATGATGTAGATGCCATTATACGAGTTGGTAGTACAGGAAGTTATTCTATAAAACTACCAATGAAGTCTGTAGCTTTAGTCAAAGGAAGTTATTCAGAATCTACCTATGCCTTAGCACAAAGTGGCGATACAGATACAATGCAATATCCAGATGAAGATTTAAATAAGTTGATTGAAAGCGTAAGTCAAGAAGTTTCAATTCCTGTTGTAAAGACAAATACACATTCGAGTGATGTGTTCTATTATGAAGGGGACTATGAACAACCAGAAAAAATGGTTGAAGAGCATGATGCACTTTGTGTCGAAATGGAGAGTTTTGCCCTATTCCACAATGCCAAGGTATTGAATAAAAAGGCAGCTTGTTTATTGACTGTATCTGATTCTTTATGCACAAATGAACATTTAAGTACTGAAGAAAGACAAACATCCTTTAATGAAATGATTACGCTTGCCTTAGAAAGTGCAATTCGCTTATGAAATACAAAAAAATAGTTTGTGTCGTTATTGATTCTTTTGGGATTGGACAAGCTACAGATGCCAAAGAATTTGATGATGTAGGTGCCGATACTTTTGGACATATCCTAGAATATCGTCCGGATTTAAAGATAGATAATCTATATAAATTGGGCTTAGGAAATCTTCATTCGAGTGGTAAGGTTTTACAATCAAAAGGCTATGCTTGTAAGATGCATGAGGCAAGTTGTTCCAAAGATACAATGACAGGTCATTGGGAAATGATGGGGATTCATACGACAAAGCCATTTAAAACATTTACTGAAAATGGTTTTCCTGATGAATTGGTTCAGGAATTAGAAAGATTAACTGGCCATGTCTTTATTGGAAATAAAAGTGCAAGTGGAACGGAAATTTTAGATGAGTTGGCGATGGAAGAAATTCAATCGAATGGAAAGAAATTAATACTTTATACATCGGCCGACAGTGTTCTACAAATTTGTGGACATGAAGAAGTGACTGGATTAGATGAGCTATATCGTGTATGTCAAATTGCTCGAGAAATAACTCTAAAACCAGAATATAAAGTAGGAAGAGTCATTGCCCGTCCTTATGTAGGAGATTCGGTGGGTCACTTTACACGTACGAGCAATCGTCATGATTATGCATTGTCTCCATCTAGTAAAACCGTTTTAGATGTCTTAAAATCAAATGCATTTGATGTGATTGGCATTGGTAAGATTTCTGATATTTTTAATGGGCAGGGAATCACAAAAAGTATTCATTCGACTTCAAGTCATGAGGGTATGCTTCAAACGATTGAAGAAATGAAAAAAGATTTTACAGGTTTATTATTTACGAACCTTGTGGATTTCGATGCCAAGTGGGGACATCGAAGAAATGTTTCTGGATATGCCGATGAACTTGAAGATTTTGATGTCTTGCTAGGGCAATTACTTTCAGTTCTTGATTCAGATACACTATTGATCATTACGGCCGATCATGGAAATGATCCAACCTATAAAGGAACGGATCATACTCGAGAGTGTGTACCATGTTTAATGTATTCACCTAGTATGAAAGAATATGGAATATTGGATGATTCAAGTTCTTTTGGTGTTCTTGGTGCAAGTGTTTTAGATAATTTTGATTTATCAAAACCATCTGATTTGATTGGTGAGTCTATTCTTGATTTGACAAAATAGAAAAAATATATTAACTTATTTTAGCATTTATTTTCGTTTTGGTATCCCCTATGAAACTGCCAAAACATAGGGGAGGTAATTTTTTATGAATAAAATGGAAAATATGGAAATCAAACAATTGGTGGTTTCTATGAGTTTGCCCATCATCATCTCGATGGTGATTCAAGCTTTATATAATATTGTCGATAGTATCTTTGTTGCCAAAATTTCGAGTGATGCCTTAACCGCTGTATCTTTATGTTATCCGGTACAAACCATTATGATTGCGATTGCATGTGGTACAGCCGTTGGCTTTAACACGTTGCTTGCGCGATACTTAGGTGAAAAGAAATTTGATTATGCGAATAATACAATGATGCATGGAATCTTGTTAGGATTTTTAAATGGACTTGTCTTTTTGATTTTAGGTTTACTATTTTCTAATGTCTTTTTATCTTGGTTTACATCCGATTCAAATGTGGTTTCACTAGCAAATACTTATATTCATATATGTACGATGTTTTCATTTAGTGTCTTTGTACAAATTATTTTTGAACGAATTATGCAGGCAACAGGAAATGCCATTTACAACATGGTTATGCAAGGAACAGGAGCCATTATCAATATTATCCTAGATCCAATCTTGATCTTTGGATGGTTCGGTCTACCTGAAATGGGTGTTACCGGAGCCGCCATTGCGACTGTTATTGGACAGTTTTGTGCCATGCTTATTGGATATGTTATTACGAAGGTAAAAATAAAAGAATTGGATATCCATATGCGTAATTTTTCCTTTTCGATACCTATTCTTTGTAAAATCTATAAAGTAGGTGTACCTGCCATCTTAATGCAGTCCGTATTAAGTTTTATGACTGTTTTTATGAATATGATTCTAGCACCAATCTCGGCTATGGCGATTACCGTCTTTAGTGTTTATTATAAATTACAGAATTTCTTGAATATGGCCGTGCTTGGAATCACCAATGCCTTGATTCCAATTGTTGCCTATAATAATGGGGCCAACAGAAAAGATCGAGCAATTGAAGCTATACAATTTTCTATGATTTTATCGATTTTCATTATGGCTGTAGGAACAATTGTATTTCAATTATTCCCTAAACAATTATTAGCCATGTTTAGTGCGAATGACCAGATGTATGGATTAGGAATACCAGCCTTAAAAATTATTAGCTTAAGCTTTGTGTTTGCCGGTATCAGTATGGTACTATGTGCTGCCTTCCAGGCTTTAAATAAGGCAAATACTTCGTTAGTGATCACTTTGGCTAGACAACTAGTCATCTTAATTCCATTGACATATGGGTTGATGAAATGTTTTGGCATTCAGGTAGGTTGGTATGCTTTTGTGGTTACGGAATTTATATGTGCCATATATTCATTATTTGAATGGAGAAAAATGAAAAGGTAGCATTCGCTACCTTTTTGCGTATTTAAATGTATACATACAAATGGATGTGGCAATGGCCACATTTAGACTTTCAAAAGTTTCCATTTCAATTTTGACAATGTGATTACTTAAATCAATCAATTCCTTGCGCACACCTTGTCCTTCATTGCCAACTAAAATCGCATATTTTTTGCTTGGCTTGATTTCTTGAAGGTCCTTATGGTTGTCATGTAAAGCTGTGGCATATACTTCAACATTTCTTTCTTGGAGTAGTTTGATTTCTTCTTTAAGATCTGTTTGGATCACAGGGATATAGAAGAGTGCACCTTGACTGGATTGAATCGTTTTTGGATTGTAGATATCGGCACAGCCCTTTGACATGTAAATGCAGTCAATGCCAAAAGAATGGGCAGTTCTTAAAATCGTACCTACATTGCCTGGATCTTGTACATTGTCTAGTAATAGAATGTTTTCTTCATTTTTTGGAGTTAAGTTTAATTTTTTACATATACCAATCATCTTTGAATTAGAATTCTGATTTGACAATTTATTTAATACTTGTTGAGTTACCGTTTCATAGTTAAACTCTATTGGACACTCAATCCCTTCAAGGATAAATAGTTCTTGTAGAGCATTTGCGTTAAATGCTTCCTTTACCATATGTTCGCCTTCAACTAGAAATAGATTTGTCTTATCCCTTTCTTTTTTTTGGATGAGTTTGGCGTATTCTTTTATTTTCTTATTGTTTATTGATTGAATCATAGAAAAATATTACCATACTTCGGCTTGAAAAAAAACATGGACTTCGATATAATTTGAACTGTTAAAGCAATGAGAAGACATAGTAGCTATTTAACGCTTAGATAAGAGAGTAAACTGTTTGGTGAAAAGTTTATATGAGTAGGGATAGTGAATTCACCTTTGAGTAAGAGTTAAAACCTCTTCCGTTTCATACGGTTATCATGGTCAATTAAGTGTGTCTATCAAGACGAAGCAAGATGGTAACGCGGCAAAAAGTCGTTCTTGCGTCGTCTTTTTTTTGTTTTTAGGGAAAGGAAGAACAACATGAAAACAATTGAAGAGCTTTTGCAGGAAGCTACACAAAAAATTCAAGATGTCAAAGATTCATCTTCGTTGAATGATTTGCGTGTCTTGTATTTAGGAAAAAAAGGACCCGTTCAAGAGTTGATGAAAGGTATGAAAGATTTGTCAAAAGAGGAAAAACCCATCTTTGGACAAAAGGTTAACCAATTAAAACAAGATCTTTCTAAAATGATTGAAGAAAAGAAAGAGCAATTGGCAGCTTTAGAAATGCAGAAAAAAATCGAATCTGAAAAGATCGATATTACTTTGCCAGGTCGTAAACCTGAATTAGGTAATGCTCACCCATTAAACTTAGTACGCCAAGAATTAGAGGATTTATTTATTGGTTTAGGATATCAAGTTATTGAAGGTGACGATATCGTAGATGATGAATATTGTTTCGAAAGAGCCAATATTCCAAAGGATCACCCAGCACGTGATATGCAGGACTCTTTATATATTGATCCAAATCGTTTATTAAGGACGCATACAACTGCAATTCAGATGGTTGTATTAGAAGAAAGTGCACCAAATCTTCCAATCAAAGTAGTATGCCCTGGTAAGGTATACCGTCGTGATGATGATGATGCGACTCACTCTCACCAGTTCATGCAGATGGAAGGATTGGTTATTGGTGAAAAAGTTACATTAGCTGACTTAAAAGGAACTTTGGAATTCATGGCAAAAAAATTATTTGGTCAAGACCGTCAAATTCGTTTCAGACCAAGTTATTTCCCATTCACTGAACCAAGTGTTGAAGTGGATGTTTCATGTCACATTTGTAACGGAAAAGGATGTCCAACATGTAAAGGCACTGGATGGATTGAAATTCTTGGAGCTGGTGAAGTACATCCAAATGTATTAAAAATGGCTGGATATGATCCAGATAAATGTAGTGGTTTTGCCTTTGGTGTAGGTATTGAGCGTGTTGCGATGTTGAAGTATGGTATTGATGATATTCGTCATTTCTATACAAATGATAAACGATTCAATTCTACATTCAAACGTTATGAGTAGGAGGATTTAAATATGCGTATTTCAAGAAAATGGTTTAATCAATTTATGGATGTACAAGATCTTTCTATTGAAGAAATGGCAAAACGTATTACAGATGCTGGTTTTGAAGTAGAGGGTATTGAACATTTATCTCAAGGAACAAATTTAGTGATCGGTCATGTTGAAACATGTGTTGATCACCCAGATAGTGATCATTTACACTGTACAACTGTAAATGTTGGAAATGAAGTGGTAAATATTGTGTGTGGTGCACCAAATGTGGCTGCAGGACAAAATGTAATTGTTGCACTACCAGGAGCTGTTTTACCTGGTGGAGAAATCAAGAATGGTGTGATTCGCGGTGTTGAAAGTAATGGTATGATTTGTTCATTACTTGAACTAGGGGTGGATCCAGCTAGTTTAGATGAAAATCAAAAGAATGGTATTGAAGTATTACCAGCTGATGCACCTGTAGGAAATACAGATCCACTTGGCTATTTAGGTTTAGATGATGAAGTGTTAGATATTGGTTTAACACCAAATCGTAATGATTGTTTAGCTGCATTTAATATGGCAAAAGAAGCAGGAGCTATTTTAAATCGTGAAGTTAAGCTTCCAGAATATGAAGGTGCAAGTGATGTAGGTACACCAAGTCAGTTGCATGTAGAAAGTACAACATCAAAATGTCCATTATTCTATGGAAAAGTTATTAATCATTTAACAATCAAAGAAAGTCCAAAATGGATGAAGGAATTATTGGCAGCTAGTGGTGTAAAATCTATCAATAATATTGTTGATATTTCAAACATTGTAATGTTAGAAACAGGGCAGCCAATGCACTTCTATGATGCAAAGTCGTTACCTAGCCAAAGTATTGTCGTTGCTGATGGATTTGATGAGGAATATACAGCATTAGATGGTGTAACTTATAAATTACAACCAGAAGACATTGTTATCACAAACCAAGGTAAACCAATCGGTATTGCCGGAGTTATGGGTGGAGATGATTCTAAGATTTTAGATACAACGGATTCAATTATTATTGAATGTGCTATTTTTGATCATGTTGCGATTCGTAATACAGCACGTCGCTTAAATTTATCTACAGAAGCAAGTGTACGCTATCAAAAAGGTATTGAACCACTAGCTAGTAAAAAAGCATTGGATCGTGCCGTTCAATTGTTGATTGAATATGCCAATGCGACTGGAATTGAAGAAACTGTTCAATATGGACAAGTTCCATATGAGCCAAAATCAATTTCTTGTACACTAGAAGCCATCAACAATCGTTTAGGTACAGATTTTAATTTAGATGAAGTTGTGGATGTATTTACACGTTTAGATTTTAAACCAGAAGTTAAAGGCTCAACAATTACTTGCCACATTCCAAGTTCAAGAACTGATATGGAAGGTATGGCTGATTTAAGTGAAGAAGTTATTCGTATGTTAGGTTATGATCGTTTACCTAGTACACTTCCTGTTATGCCTATGACAGAAGGGAAATTAACATATAAACAACAATTAACTCGTCAAGCACGCCAATTCCTATGTTCACAAGGTTTACAAGATTGTTTAACATATACTTTAATTAGTACTGAAAAGAAAGACAATGCAATCCTTAATAAGGACGAAGCGATTGAATTAGCAAGTCCAATGAGTGAAGAACGTCGTTATATTCGTACAAGCATTTTACCTAGTTTGTTAGATGTAATTTCATATAACCGTGCTCGTAATATCAAAGATATTAATGTCTTTGAATTAAGTGATGTAGCAGGTGTTAGTGGGGCTAAGATGCATTTGGCAGTTGCGATGAGTGGAAATTTACAGCAAACTCGTTGGACAAGTGATATGACACCTAGTGATTTCTATACATTAAAAGGTTTGATTGAAGCCTTCTTAGAACAGATTGGTATTGCTGCTCAAAGAGTTTCATTCATAGAAAATGATATGGATACAACACACTTCCATCCATATCGCAGTGCAAAAATTATGTTAGGAAAAGATTGTGTAGGTCTTTTAGGTGATATTCATCCTCAATATGGTAAAAATATTGTGATGGCAGAAATCGACTTTGATGCACTTATTAATGTGAAGAAATCAAAAATCAAATTCAGCCCAGTTTCAAAATATCCAAGTGTAACTCGCGACTTGGCATTTGTTCTAAATCGTACAATGCCAGTACAAAAGGTAGTGGATACAATTAATAAGCAAGGTCGTTTGAATAAAGAAATGATTATTCGTGATGTAGAAGTATTTGATGTTTATGAAGGTGAACATGTAAGTAAGGATGAAAAATCTGTTGCGTTGTCTATTACATTCCAATCAGATACACATACATTAAAAGATGAAGAAATCAACCAAGTGTTTGAAGCAATCCTTGAACATATTCAAAAAGACTGCAATGCAACACTTCGTAGCTAAGAGATGTTTTTGACATCTCTTTTCTTTTGTCTATGAAACCTTGTAAAGGGCTTACAAAAAGATTAGAATAAGACATATAAGGAGATTTTTTCTATGCAGAAATATATTTTAGCAATTGATCACGGAACAACAAGTACACGTGCTGTGTTATTTGATAAGGCGGCGAATGTGGTTGAAATTGCACAAAAAGAAACGACAATATCTTATCCACATCCTGGATGGGTAGAACAAGATGCTAATGAGATATGGCTAGCTTGTTTAGCAGTAATGAGTGAAGTGATATTAAAAAGTAAAATTAGTCCAGAACAGGTATGTGCTATTGGTATTAGTAATCAGCGTGAAACAAGTGTGTTATGGGATGCGAATACGGGACTTCCGGTAAGTCCAGCTATTGTATGGCAATCTAAACAAACAAAGAGTATTTGCGATAGTTGGAAAGAGAATGGATATGAAGAGGTTGTAAAGGCAAAGACTGGACTTCGTATAGATCCTTATTTTTCAGCAAGCAAGATTCGCTTTATTTTTGATCATAATCCAGATGTATATGAAAAGGCAAAGAAGGGTGAAGTTTTATTTGGAACGATGGATAGTTGGATCGTATGGAAATTGTCAGGATCGAATACACATATCACGGATGTATCTAATGCAAGTCGAACATTATTGTTTAATATTCATACGCTTGAATGGGATAATGAATTGTTGAATCTATTTGATATTCCAAGAGAAATCTTACCAGAAGTTAAACCAACATCTTATACATATTGTACAACAGCATCCTATCATTTCTTTGGTCAAGAAGTGCCAATTTGTAGTGTTGTTGGAGATCAACAGGCTGCGCTATTTGGTCAAGGTTGTTTTAGTGCAGGTGGTATCAAAAATACATATGGAACTGGCGGTTTTATGTTGATGAATACAGGAGATAAAATTGTTGAATCCAAGAATGGTTTGTTATCGACTGTGGCATGGCAAATTGGTGATCAAATAAGTTACGCACTTGAAGGAAGTATCTTTGTTTCTGGTAGTTTAATGAAGTGGTTGCGTGATCAGATGCAGCTATTTGAGAATACGAAGGATACGCAGGCTATGGCAGAAAGTGTTAAAGATACAAATGGCGTATATATTGTGCCAGCATTTGTTGGCTTGGGTGCTCCATATTGGGATGATGCATGCCAGGCGAGTGTTTTAGGTTTAACGTTTGGTGCCAATAAAAATCATATTGTTCGTGCAGCTTTGGAATCGATGGCATATCAGTCAAAGGATGTGTTAGAAGCTATGAAGCAGGATAGTCAAATCAATATCACATCTTTAAAGGTAGATGGTGGCGCAGCTGCTAATAATTTCTTGTTGCAATTTCAAAGTGATTTGTTGCAATTGCCTGTTCAACGCTTTAAAACAAATGAACTAACGGCGCTAGGCGCAGCTTATTTAGCTGGACTTTCTTGTGGGTATTGGAAAAATGACGAGTTGGGCATAGAACTTCAAAGAGAATTTGTTCCTGAAAAGACAAAAGAAGAGATGGATGGCTTGTATGTGAATTGGAAAAAGGCAGTAAAAACTTGCCAGAGCTATAAATAAAAGTTAGAATAAATGCATGGAAATTTATACAAAAGAAGATTTTAAACAGATTTTTATAAATTTAGGCATCACAAAAGGAAGTTTTGTGCTTCTAGAAGCAGATCTTAGTCGATATAGTGGTTTGGTGGGTAATTATCAAATGCTAATTGAAACGTTACAAGAATTAATTACAGATACAGGTGTATTGTGTATGCCATGTTTTTCGTATTCTTGTTTAGATCCTGCATGTGCTGGTGATTTCTATCCATATGAAAAATGGAAGGAAATACGTGAAAATTTGCCAGGATTTCATGTGGTATATACATCAAGTGAAATTTATAAGGATTGTACAAATTTATTCTTACATTATAAAGATGTATATCGATCAAATCATCCAGTGTATAGTTATGCGTATTGGGGAAATTTCAATGAGGATATTTTGAAAGTGGATGTCAATGATGCATTTAGTTTTAAGGGAAGTTTGGCATTTTTGAATAAAAAAAATGCTTGTAACCTTCTTATTGGTGTATCACCGCAAAAGAGTTTGATGGTTCAGGCACTTTCAAATGAATATCAACTCGGTCAGACAATTATACAAAGGGCTTTTCTTCGCTCTAAGCGACATTTGACTAAATCATTTCTTGTTCATGTTGTGGATGATGTTTTGTCAAAAGATTTGTTGGAAGGGTTAAATGTACAACAGAGCGATTCAAGTCTGGATAATATCTATGTACTTAGAAAAGCGGACTAAACAGTTCGGATATCTTTTCTAACGATTCAAGGTCTTCTTTTGAGAAATTGTTGAATTCAAAAGAATCAATATCTAAGATGGCAACAAGTTTGTCATCTTTTTTTATAGGGATGCAGATTTCTGAATTGGAAGCACAATCACAGGCGATGTGTCCTGGAAATTTGTGTACATCTTCAATTCTTTGGGTTTCTTGTGTTTTAGCACAAGTTCCAACAACGCCTTTTCCGTATGGGATTCTTGTGCATGCTACTTTTCCTTGGAAAGGGCCTAGAGTGCACTCTTGATTTTTTTCATCACAAATGTAGAAGCCAAGCCAATTGATGTTTTTCATTTCATGATATAAAAGAGCAATTAAATTGGAAATATTTGCGATATTTGGCAGAGTTTTATCAATTAAAAGATTGCATTGTTCAATTAAAATTTTATTCATTTTTATCACCAGATATATTTTATTTGAATTTGTGCAAAAAATCTATGAAATTAGTGATTTTTGTCATTGAAAAAAATATTTTTTTTAAGTACTATAATAGTGTAAATAAAGCTTTTTAAAGCTTGGGAATTTGGGATTGATACTAATACTTTCTGTAGGAATTACAGACAATAAAATTGATAGCGCGAATCATTTTTAGTGTCAAAAACAAATTTTGGCGGAAGAAGATTTTAGTAGGCTTGACGGGGCTAAATGAATCTTCTTTCTTTTTTTTAAATTTTTCAAAAAAGGGGTTTACAAAGGGGAAAGTATTTGGTAATATAGATGAGCACTGCTGAGGTGCACATGATCTTTGAAAACTGAACAGGAAATAAAATACAAACTAAAACGTCAATTTCGAAAAACAAACAATTGTACAAAGAAAGATGTCAGAGACATCTGAGAGCTAAATCAAATGGAGAGTTTGATCCTGGCTCAGGATGAACGCTGGCGGCATGCCTAATACATGCAAGTCGAACGAGAGGAAGGAGAGCTTGCTTTCCTGAATCTAGTGGCGAACGGGTGAGTAACACGTAGGTAACCTGCCCATGTGCCCGGGATAACTTCTGGAAACGGATGCTAAAACCGGATAGGTAGCAGACAAGCATTTGACTGCTATTAAAGTGGCTTTTGCCATGAACATGGATGGACCTGCGGTGCATTAGCTAGTTGGTGAGGTAACGGCCCACCAAGGCGACGATGCATAGCCGGCCTGAGAGGGCGGACGGCCACATTGGGACTGAGACACGGCCCAAACTCCTACGGGAGGCAGCAGTAGGGAATTTTCGTCAATGGGGGGAACCCTGAACGAGCAATGCCGCGTGAGTGAGGAAGGTCTTCGGATCGTAAAGCTCTGTTGTAAGAGAAAAACGACATTCATAGGGAATGATGAGTGAGTGATGGTATCTTACCAGAAAGTCACGGCTAACTACGTGCCAGCAGCCGCGGTAATACGTAGGTGGCGAGCGTTATCCGGAATGATTGGGCGTAAAGGGTGCGTAGGTGGCAGATCAAGTCTGGAGTAAAAGGTATGGGCTCAACCCGTACTGGCTCTGGAAACTGATCAGCTAGAGAACAGAAGAGGACGGCGGAACTCCATGTGTAGCGGTAAAATGCGTAGATATATGGAAGAACACCGGTGGCGAAGGCGGCCGTCTGGTCTGGATTCTGACACTGAAGCACGAAAGCGTGGGGAGCAAATAGGATTAGATACCCTAGTAGTCCACGCCGTAAACGATGAGAACTAGGTGTTGGGGGAATAACTCAGTGCCGCAGTTAACGCAGTAAGTTCTCCGCCTGGGGAGTATGCACGCAAGTGTGAAACTCAAAGGAATTGACGGGGGCCCGCACAAGCGGTGGAGTATGTGGTTTAATTCGAAGCAACGCGAAGAACCTTACCAGGCCTTGACATCCCTTGCAGAGGTATAGAGATATATCCGAGGTTAACAAGGAGACAGGTGGTGCATGGTTGTCGTCAGCTCGTGTCGTGAGATGTTGGGTTAAGTCCCGCAACGAGCGCAACCCTTGTGATATGTTACTAACATTGAGTTGAGGACTCATATCAGACTGCCGGTGATAAACCGGAGGAAGGTGGGGATGACGTCAAATCATCATGCCCCTTATGGCCTGGGCTACACACGTACTACAATGGCGTCTACAAAGAGCGGCAAGCCTGTGAAGGCAAGCGAATCTCATAAAGGGCGTCTCAGTTCGGATTGAAGTCTGCAACCCGACTTCATGAAGCTGGAATCGCTAGTAATCGCGAATCAGCATGTCGCGGTGAATACGTTCTCGGGCCTTGTACACACCGCCCGTCAAACCATGGGAGTTGGTAATGCCCGAAGCCGGTGGCATAACCCTTCGGGGAGTGAGCCGTCGAAGGCAGGACCGATGACTGGGGTTAAGTCGTAACAAGGTATCCCTACGGGAACGTGGGGATGGATCACCTCCTTTCTAAGGAGAAAGAAGAAGAGTGGAAATTGAAGGAAGTAGGGAGTATACCTGTTTAGTTTTGAGAGGTCAAGGACTTCTCAGAGAGAATCGATCTTTGAAAACTGAGCAACTAAGAAGAAAAGACATAACAGAAAAGGTCTAAAACGTAAGTTGTAAGATAAACTGAGAAAACAGTAAAAAACAGTTCTTGAAAGAGAACATCTCGAAACACACGAGAACCACTGATTAAGTAAGGAAGGGCGTACGGCGAATGCCTGGCCACTCGAAACTGAAGAAGGACGCGCCAAACTGCGAAAAGCTCCGTGAAGCTGTAAGGAAGCGAAGAAGCGGAGGTGTCCGAATGGGGGAACCCGGCAGCAGACATGAGCTGTCATCTGCAGGTGAATACATGGCCTGCAAGAGAGGTACCCGGCGAACTGAAACATCTAAGTAGCCGGAGGAAAAGAAAACAACAGTGATTCCCTGAGTAGCGGCGAGCGAAAGGGGAGAAGCCCAAACCGGTCCAAGGACCGGGGTTGAAGGACCATGATATGGCAAGAGAGAGGATAGAAGAACGGGATCGAAAGCCCGGCCGAAGAAGGTGCAAGCCCTGTATTTGAAATCCAATTGAAGCCTAATGGGATCCTGAGTACGGCGAGACACGAGGAATCTTGTCGGAAGCAGGCGGGACCATCCGCCAAGGCTAAATATAAACGAGTGAGCGATAGTGAACCAGTACCGTGAGGGAAAGGTGAAAAGAACCGCGGGAGCGGAGTGAAAGAGAACCTGAAACCGTATGCCTACAAGAAGTCAGAGCCCGTTAAGGGGTGATGGCGTGCCTTTTGTAGAATGAACCGGCGAGTTGCGACAGACTGCGAGGTTAAGGAGGAAAGACCGGAGCCGAAGCGAAAGCGAGTCTTAATAGGGCGAAAGTAGGATGTTGCAGACCCGAAACCGGGTGATCTAGCCATGAGCAGGTTGAAGTTGAGGTGAAACTCAATGGAGGACCGAACCGACTACCGTTGAAAAGTTAGCGGATGACTTGTGGCTAGGGGAGAAATTCCAATCGAACCCGGAGATAGCTGGTTCTCCCCGAAATAGCTTTAGGGCTAGCGTCGGAAAGAACCTTAGTGAAGGTAGAGCACTGAATGTGTGATGGCCCCATCCCGGGGTACTGAATACAATCAAACTGCGAATGTCATTAAGGATGTCCGGCAGTCAGACTGTGAGTGATAAGGTCCATGGTCAAGAGGGAAACAGCCCAGACCGCCAGTTAAGGTCCCAAAATACAGGCTAAGTGGAAAAGGATGTGGGGATGCCCAGACAACTAGGAGGTTGGCTCAGAAGCAGCCATCCTTTAAAGAGTGCGTAACAGCTCACTAGTCGAGTGACCCTGCGCCGAAAATGTACCGGGGCTAAGCCTGATACCGAAACTGCGGATTGTAGGAAACTATAGTGGTAGGGGAGCGTTGTATACGAGTAGAAGCCGTACCGTGAGGAGCGGTGGATTGTATAGAAGTGAGAATGCCGGTGTGAGTAGCGAGATGTAGGTGAGAATCCTACACACCGAAAGCCCAAGGATTCCAGGGGAAGGTTCGTCCGCCCTGGGTAAGTCGGGACCTAACGCGAGGCCGAAAGGCGTAGTGGATGGAAAGCAGGCGAAAGATTCCTGCACCCGTATATGGAGCGAAGGAGTGACGGAGACGGATAGTGTGACCCTCTTAATGGATTGAGGGCGAAGCGAAGCGGCTGGTTACCAGGCAAATCCGGTAACCTTAAGGCTAGAGCGTGACAGGTAAGCGAAATCTTAGGAAAGTAGCGAAGCACATGATGACGGCTTCCAGGAAAAGCTTCTGGCAATGCATATGCGGCCCGTACCAAAACCGACACAGGTGGGCAGGGAGAGAATCCCGAGGTGAGCGAGAGAACTGTTGCCAAGGAACTCGGCAAAATGACTCCGTAAGTTAGCGAGAAGGAGTGCTTAAGCAATTAAGCCGCAGTGAAGAGGCCCAAGCGACTGTTTAACTAAAACACAGCTCTCTGCGAAGTCGCAAGACGAAGTATAGGGGGTGACACCTGCCCGGTGCTGGAAGGTTAAGAGGATCTGTTAAGAGCGATCTGAAGCAGTGATCCGAAGCCCCAGTGAACGGCGGCCGTAACTATAACGGTCCTAAGGTAGCGAAATT
>OLSX01000270.1_pt1 | contig 52906 bp, 51 predicted proteins | sample 1673141 | NCBI WGS metagenome assembly OLSX01 (sample SAMEA3136759, study PRJEB25190) | human gut metagenome | biome: human gut; feature: human-associated habitat; material: faeces | place: Austria | collected 2013 | reverse complement strand
TGCAAAGGCGATACTGCTCTTGCTTAATGAAATTATTAAACCAGGGATATTGAAGTGCCGGGCTTGGTATCTGTCGTCAAGTGTCTCTGTAACAGCGTAGCACAATTAAAAAAACAGGGCGTTCTTACAATTTACTTCTCAGTAACTATAAGAACACCCTGAATGGCTGGGGCGGCGAGATTCGAACTCACGAATGCAGCAGTCAAAGTGCTGTGTCTTACCGCTTGACGACGCCCCAACATCGGAAACCGACAAGTAGGATTATACCATATCGGTTTCCGATTTGCAAGTGTTTTTTATAAGGTTATGCTTAACTGGGGCTTACAGTCTTATTCGACCGTTACGGATTTTGCAAGATTGCGAGGCTTATCGATATCGCAGCCGTTGTAAAGCGCCACATAATAGGCGTAAAGCTGGAAGGGGACTACCTCTAAAGAAGCTAACAGCAGCGGGTCGATTTTCGGGATGTAAATAACGCTTTCAGCCTCTTTTGCTATTTCGGCATGCCCGACGGTGGCGCAGGCTAAAACGCGCGCACCGCGCGCCTTTACCTCCTTAATGTTGCTCAGCAGCTTATCAAAAAGCTCTTCATATGCGGCAAGGGCAATAACAGTTCTGCCCTCCTCAATAAGAGAGATAGTGCCGTGCTTTAATTCGCCCGCGGCGTAGGCTTCGGAATGAATGTAGGATATTTCCTTTAATTTGAGCGACGCCTCAAGCGATACCGCGTAATCAATATTTCTGCCGATGAAGAAAAGCGATTTAGGGTCGCCGCAGTGCTTTGCCGTTTCCTTTATTTGCGGCTCTGCTAAAATTACCCGCTCGGTAAGCTCGGGCAGCATTAAAATATCATCGAATATTTTGTCAAGCCGAGCGCCGTCGGCGGTTTTAAGCAGTCTTGCTGCCCAAACCGCAAAGAGATACAGCACAGATAATTGGGTTGAGTAGCCCTTTGTGGTGGCAACCGCAATTTCAGGACCCGCCCAGGTGTAAATAACGTCGTCTGCCGCGTTGGCTATTGAGCTGCCCACCACGTTTACTATTGCGAGGGTGTGCGAACCGCGCTTTTTCGCCTCTTTAAGCGCGGCAAGGGTGTCAGCCGTTTCGCCCGACTGACTTATTATTATTGTAAGTGTCTTGTCGCCTGTTATCGGGTTGCGGTAGCGGTATTCGCTGGCATACTCTACAGCGGTGGGTATACGCAAAAGCTCCTCAAAAACATATTTGCCCACCATGCCTGCATGATATGCCGAGCCGCAGGCAACAATATCTATTTTTTCTATAGTCTTCAGCATTTCGGCATTCAGCCTTAAGCCCTCAAACACAATTTCTCTGCCCACTATTCGGCTTTCGATCGTCTGTTTGACGGCGGCTGGCTGCTCCATTATTTCCTTCATCATAAAGTGGTCGTACCCGCCCTTTTCCGCAGCGGAAACATCCCAGCTGATGACCGCATGGTCGCGGTGCAGCTCGTTTTTATCGCCGTCATAAAGCTTAACGCCGCGGGGGGTCAGCACGGCAATTTCGCCGTCCTCAATGTACATAATATCCTTTGTGTGGGATACTATCGCCGTAACATCCGAGGCAATGTAATTAGCGTCGTTCGACAGCCCCAATATCAGCGGGCTGAATTTGCGCACGGCTATCAGCATATCGGGGTAATCGGTGCAGATAATACCCAGCGCATATGAACCCTCAAGCCTTTTAACGGTTTTTGCAACCGCTTCGAAAAAGTCGCCTGTGTAGCAGCGGGCTAGAAGCTGCGGTATAACCTCTGTATCGGTCTCGCTTTTAAATTCCGCACCGTCCGCCTTTAACTCCTCGCGCAGGGCGACATAATTTTCAATGATTCCGTTATGCACCACGGCGAACTTGCCGTCACTGCTTGTATGAGGGTGAGCGTTTTTATCCGACGGGGCGCCGTGAGTCGCCCAGCGGGTGTGACCTATGCCTGTGGTGCCGTGTATATCCTTGCCGCCGTTCGTTTTTTCTGTAAGATTTTTAATTCTTTCGGTAGTTTTGCATACCGTCAAATTATTGTCGTTAAGTACCGCTATTCCGGCAGAGTCGTAGCCCCTGTATTCAAGCCTTTCAAGACCCTCAAGCAAAAATCCCGCCGCCTGTGTTTTACCTGTAAATCCAACTATTCCGCACATAAAAATACACCTTTCCGCAGCAGTACGGAAAGGCGCAGTTACCCCTTGGTGAGTATATGAAAACAAGCCGAAACAGGCGGGTGTTAAAAGCCCGTCATTTCAGTTGACTGCCGTCCGTACATGCCGACGCATAAATATTTTTTCTGACATAGCGACGCGTCTCTGTTTCCGGAATTGCTCCCGGGGTTTAAACGCGCGTTTACGACATGCCTGCCGTGGGACATCCGCCGAATATTTCGATGCTCCCCATCCTCGTCAACCGCTATGCCATATGTACGGTCCCGGCGCTTCTGCTAATGATAAAAACGGCTTTTTCTCCTTTAAATTATTTTATGGCACAATGATCCGTTTAATTCATTTTACGCTAAACAAAAATAAAAGTCAATATTTTTATCGGCTGTTTGACAAAGAGGGGTGATTATGGTAAAATTTAATAAACGGAGGCGTGTGTATGCAACAGATTAAATTCACAAAAATGCATGGTATAGGAAACGACTATATATACATTAACTGCTTTGAACAGAAAATAGACGACCCGCAGACGCTCGCTCGGCGTATGTCGCCAAGGCGAACATCGGTCGGCAGCGACGGACTGATACTTATCTGCCCATCAGACACAGCGGACGCAAAAATGCGGATGTTCAATATGGACGGCAGCGAGGGCAAAATGTGCGGCAACGGAATACGCTGCGTGGGGAAATTTCTTTACGATAACGGCATCGCAAAAAAGAACGTTATAACGGTTGAAACCTTAAGCGGCATAAAGACCCTTAAAATTGAGGCGGAAAACGGAAAAGCGGAGTTTATAACCGTGGATATGGGTAAGCCTGTTCTGTCACCGCGGGATATTCCCGTGATATTTGACGGCGAGCGCATGGTTAACGAGCCGCTGCAGGTAATGGGAAAGGAATACCGCATAACCGCAGTATCTATGGGCAACCCTCACGCGGTGGTTTTTTGCGATGAGGTACAGGGGCTTGACCTTGAAAAAATAGGGCCTTTCTTTGAAAACGCAACGATATTCCCCGAACGGGTAAATACCGAATTTATACGCATTATAAGCGGCGCCGAGCTTGAAATGCGGGTGTGGGAGCGCGGAAGCGGCGAAACCTTTGCCTGCGGTACAGGTGCCTGTGCGGCGGTGGTCGCGGCGGTGCTGAACGGGCACTGCAAGCGCGGCGAGGAAATAACCGTGAAGCTTAAATGCGGAAATTTAATGATAACCTATGCCGAGAATTCACACATATATATGCGCGGAGCGGCGGAAAAAGTTTATGACGGAGTGTATGAATTATGAGCCTTAATATTAAATTAAACGAAAATTTTTTCAATGTTAAAAAAAGCTACCTCTTTTCGGAAATTGCCAAAAGGGTAAAGGAATATTCCGAAAAAAATCCCGATAAAAAAATAATAAGGCTCGGTATCGGCGATGTCACCCTGCCGCTGCCGCGGGTCGCGGTAACGGCGCTGAAAAAAGCGGCTGACGAAATGGGCAGCGCCGCTACCTTCAGGGGTTACGCACCCGAATACGGCTATGATTTTTTAAGGGAAAAAATAGCCGATTATTACAAGCGTTTTTCAGTCAGCAGAAATTCCGAAGAAATATTTGTATCGGACGGAGCAAAAAGCGATGTCGGCAATATTGTTGATATTTTGGGCGATAACGAAATACTGATACCCGACCCCGTGTATCCGGTGTATCTTGACAGCAATGTTATGAGCGGGCATAAAATAAACCTTTTAAAGGGCACACGAGAAAACGGCTTTTTGCCCATGCCCGATAATACCGATAAAAAGCCCTATGTTATTTATCTTTGCTCGCCGAACAACCCGACGGGCGCGGTTTACAACCGCGAGCAGCTGAAAGCTTGGGTCGATTTTGCAAATGAGACCGGCTCGCTTATAATATTCGATTCGGCATATGAGGCGTTTATAAGCGGAGATTATCCCCATTCGATATATGAAATTGATGGAGCGGACAGCTGCGCCGTTGAAATCTGCAGTTTTTCAAAGACTGCCGGCTTTACGGGAACGCGCTGTGCCTGGAGCGTATTCCCCGATAAGCTGACGGTGGGGGATACAAAGCTTTCGGCGCTTTGGTCGAGGCGGCAGGCGACCAAATTCAACGGCGTGCCGTATGTCGTGCAGCGCGCTGCGGAGGCGGTTCTGACCGATGAGGGCATAAAGGAATGCAAAGCCCTTGTGGAATACTATATGGAAAACGCGCGCATAATAGCTGCGGCGCTTAAAAACAGCGAAATCGAATTCGTAGGCGGGGAGAATTCTCCGTATTTGTGGCTTAAATGCCCGAAGAATATGGGCTCGTGGGAGTTTTTTGATTATCTGCTTGAAAGCGCGCAGCTTGTGGGAACGCCGGGCGCGGGCTTCGGAGAGGCGGGCGAGGGCTATTTCCGCCTGACCTCCTTCGGAAGCCGCGAAAACACCCTTGAAGCGGCAAAGCGTATAGATGTTCTTTTCGGAAAAAACTGATATTTTTGCCGATTCCACGCATTCTTCGAGAGAACCTTGCACAATACAGCATTTGACATTTGCAGATAATTTTTTCGATAAAATACAAAATATTTGTTGCAATTTGTGCTATTTGGTGTTATAATGCGAATGTATCTTGACAATGCGGAAGGGAAGTGACGCCTAATGTACAGAACGCACGGCAGTAAAATTTTATCTGTCTGTGTAATTACAATCACGCTGCTTTGCGCCCTGATGATAAAGGCCGATTTCCTTGTTGAAAGCTATTTCGATTATCACCATTCGGTTACCGAGTCTGCATATATGGAGCAAGTCAAGGCGGCTTCGTCTCATCTAATTGCGCCGCTCTCCTCAAGTAATTACTATAACCGTAAAATATCTCTGTGTGAGCGAAAAACACCTGTGCTTCATGACATTGCTGTTGCAATCGTAAATGAAATTAAAAATTCCGATACATATCATCTGCTTTCGGTACTTGCCGAAAACAACAAGGAGATTTTATACGATATTATAATATGTCTGGGACGATATTTGTCCTGATAATTACTTCTTTGCATAAATACCGAAAAAATGTGAAGGGAGTAAAAGCATTGGTTAACAATCGGGAAAGCACATATTTTTTAATAACGCTTAAAGAGGAGAAAATGCTTCGGCAGATAAGAGAGCTCTCGGAGGCAGACCGAAAGGAAATTGAAAGAAGATTTTTGGAAATTGCCGTTAAATACGCTGAGTGGAGTAAATAACGCATTGCCGGCATCTCTTAGAATTAAAACCGAATTTTCAACTGCGGCTCATATCGGGCTGCGGTTGATTTTTGTTTATGAGCCGTCGACTCAATTACAACTAAACCGTGGTTTACTATACAACATGATATTATATAAAATCAGCCTGTTGCTGTCGGAGAAACCGATAACAACAGACTTTTTTTAGCTGTTCCGCAACGCCGCACCTCGATTATTTCAAAAAGGAAGCATACGAGGGCAGCGACCGACAAATACTCGATACGATTGCGGAAAAATATACTGCGAACAATTCACCCAACGGCTCTTATGCCGTCATATGGCAGTTTGATAAAGAGGGATACAGATATTTCCTTTCAAGATATACATTCAAAACGGGGAAGGTTGCGCGCATTGAAAGCAGCAATCCCGATTTATCGGCTGCGGTTGCGGGATACAGCTATATCGTAGTTCCCGAGCATAACGCCTATATTGACGCTTTTTTGACCGAGCGCTTCGGAAGCTGCACAGAGGATGTTTATTCCGTAACATGACAAATTTTGTTTCTTTTTTGTTACTTGTAATGCCGGTTAACAGGGATTATAATATTAGTATTGTCGAATATTTTGGGAGTGAAAAATGTGGCGAATAATATCTATGTGATAATCCCCTCGCTCAACCCGGACGAAAAGCTTAAAAACACGGTTCGCGGAATGCTGGACGCAGGCTTTGAAAGAATCATCATAGTAAACGACGGCAGCGATAATGAGCATCTTGAAAATTTTCCGCATTCGGATGAAAATATAACAGTGATACACAGAAGGCAGAATCACGGCAAGGGAGCGGCTTTAAAGGTAGCCTTCCGCCATATTCTGCGCAACTGTCCCGACGCTGCGGGAGTGGTAACGGTTGACGGAGACGGTCAGCACAGTCCTCAGGACGCCGCCGCCTGCGCCGCCGCGCTTGACGGTATAGGTAAGGGCGCTGTGCTCGGCTGCCGTGATTTTTCGGGCGAAGATGTACCGAAGCGCAGCCGAATGGGCAATCATACTACCTCATTTGTATTCAAGGTGCTTTGCGGCATGGAGATATCCGACACTCAAACAGGGCTCCGCGCATTCCCGGTGTCCCTTTTACCGCTGCTTTTATCGGTTAAGGGCGACCGCTTTGAATATGAAACCAATATGCTGCTCAAATTCAGGCAGTGCGGCGTCAAAATAAAGGAAGTGCCGATTGAAACGGTTTACATAGAGGAGAACGCGACCTCCCACTTCCGCCCGATACAGGATTCTTTAAGGATATACCGCTTTTTAATTGTCTACTTTTTAAGCTCGGCAATTTCGTTTGTCGCAGATCTGTCGGTCTTCTATCTTGCAATGAAGCTGCTCGGCGCTTCACTCGGCAAATGGGCGGAGCTTACCGCCACGGCAATTGCCAGGGCAATATCCTCGGTCATTAATTACAATATAAATCGAACAAAGGTGTTTAATGCCGATTCAAAATCGCACGGGAAGCTTGCGCGCTACTATGCGCTCGCAATTCCGCAGATGTTTATTTCCGCAGGACTTGTGACACTGGTATCGCATCTGCTTAAAGCCACACCTTTCCTTGCAACGGTAATCAAGCTTATAATAGATACGGTGATATTCTTTGTAAACTATCGTATTCAGCAAACATGGGTATTCGCCGAGACAAAGGAAAATAAAAGTGCGGGTAAAAAAAGCGGAAAAAAGCTGACCGCCGGAACGGTTGTTAAAAGAACACTTTTATCAGTCGGCACGGCGCTTGCAATGGTGCTTGTTTTCGTTATTTCCGCCGCGCTTATGATCTGCTACGGTCCGAGCAAGAGCCTTCGCAATATGACGGTCATAATGGCAAAGGAGGCAAGCGCCACAAAGTGGATACCGACCCTGTTTCTGCCTGCTTCGACCGTGAACAGAATAATTGCGGACAGCGAAAAGGTAAATGTTGATGTTATAGATACGGACGATTACGGCAAGACCGCTGCCGATGAATGGGACGACGCGGTGGACGGTATGAAGCTCATTTACCTGAACGAGCCGAAATTTAAGGGATATATTCTGCTTATCCGCGACCCAAAGCGTGTGAGCGTTGGCACATCGTCCGAAAATTACGCCTCTGCCGCGGCGGGCGCCAGAATTTTCGATATTGCGCAGAAGTATAACTGCATAGCGGCAATAAACGGCGGCGAATTTGCCGATGCGGGCGGTCAGGGCACGGGAGCAAAGCCTATGGGGCTTACCTACTCGGGCGGCAAAAATGTTTGGAACGACGGACTTAAACGCTCCTTCTTCGGATTTGATAAGAACGATAGGCTTGTCTGCCGCGAGGGTATGACCAAGGCGGAGGCTGATAAGCTCGGCATACGCGACGCGGTCTCCTTCCAGACGGGGAATGTGCTTATTCAGCAAAACGGAGAGGATATCAAGCTTTTCCATGCCGACAGCGACACCGGCACAGCGCAGCGCACCGCAATAGGTCAGCGTGCGGACGGCACGGTCATATTGCTTGTGACCGACGGCAGATCGGTTGACAGCATCGGCGCCACAAGAAACGATGTTATAGACCTCATGGTCTCCTACGGCGCGGTAAACGCCGGAATGCTTGACGGCGGATCATCCGCAATGATGTACTACCGCAATTACTTTGATAAGTATTCGATTGATAAATCGCAGCTTGATTCATATCAGCTTAAAGGGCTTGTAAACAGATACAAGGCGTTTACCAATCCGCGCAGAATACCGACATACTTCATCGTATCGGAGGAAAAGAAATGAAAACACATTCCCTGTTTTATAAAATTTACTTTTCCGCCGTTGCGCTTTTTGCCGTAGGGCTTACAGTATTTCTTTTCGTATTCGGCGGCTGGCTTAAGGCTTACGAGGCCGCACAGCCCGAGCAGATAATGTCGGCTTTTATAAATAACGATGTAAAGGGCGGCAAAATTTCCGCCGTTAAGGATAAATATCACATAAGTGTTTCAAAATACGAAACAAACGACAGCATCGATAAAGCCTTCACTGCGGCCACAAAGGATAAGGAGCTAACCTTTGCCACTTCCGCCATAAAGCCCGAGGGCTGCGATCTTGCCTACTCGGTTAAATCGGGCGACAGCAAGCTTATGAGCGTTTATTTAAAGCGCGACAGCAAAAAGCGTTATTCGATTTCGGGAATAGATTTTGATAAAAAGCTTTATAAATCCTATAAAATTTCCACCACCTCCGACGCGGAAATATCGGTAAACGGCATTATTGTTGAAGACGGTGACCGCAAAAACGAAGAGCTGCCGGATATCGATTCCGCGCTCACAAAAAGCGGCAGCATTATAAACAAGCAGATAATTTCGCTTGACAATATGCTGAACGATGAGCCGCAGATAACGGCAAAATCGGGCAGCACGACGCTGCAGGTCGAGAAAAACGGCACGGTTTACAATGTAGTTCAGGAATTTGCGGAGAAGGAAGCGGTCGGAAAGCTTGCGGGCAAGGCGGCAAGCGTTTACGCGGAATATATGCAGAACGATTCCTCAATGGGGCAGATCCGCAAATATATGGACACCGACACAAAGTTTTATAAAAATCTCCGCACAAGTCTTGTAATATTCGCGCTCGACCATGAAAAGCATGTGATAAAAGACGTTAAGAGCACCGATTTCCATAAATACAGCGATAATCTTTTCAGCTGCCGCGTAACCCTTATAAACGAGCTGACCCGAAGGGGCGAAAAATATCAGGATAAATTTGATAAATATGTTTACCTCCGCCGCGACGGCGATACATATAAGGTGCTTGATATGCAGAACACGGGGGATAAAAAAGATGAATGATTTTGAAATAGGCATACTTAATTTTATTCACGATACCTTTGCCTGCCCGTTTCTCGATAGGGTCATGCCGATAATAACCCTTTTCGGCGATAAGGGCATTTTTTGGATTGCTGCGGCGCTGCTTCTCATAATAATAAAAAAGACCCGCAAAACAGGCGTTATGATGGGCACGGCGCTGCTTTTGGGGCTTATAATCGGAAATCTGATTCTCAAAAATGCCGTTGCGCGAACAAGACCCTATGATGTAAACACCGCAATGCAGGCGGAGCTGCTTGTAAAGACGCTTTCGGACTTTTCGTTCCCATCCGGGCATACGCTCGCTTCCTTTGAGGCGGCGACCGTGCTGATGATAAGGGATAAGCGTTTCGGTATTCCCGCGCTGATACTGGCGATACTTATAGCTCTTTCCCGCCTGTATCTTTATGTACACTACCCCACCGATGTTTTGGCGGGCGTGCTGCTCGGTGTGCTTATCGGTATTTTCGCCTGTTTCCTTGTGGATAAAATTTACAAACGGTTCGAGCGGAAAATAGCTTAAGACTTATAATTTCAGCCTGTCGGTACCGCGTCCTTACGGATAAACTACCGCCGCAAATCGGGTGCGATGTGATGCAATGCTCCGCTTTCGGACATGATCCGACAGGTTTTTCAAATAAATTGTGAATTTGCACAGTAAGACCGAAAAAACCGGCAGCAGATTTTACAATACGCCGAAAAACAAAAAAAGTTTAAAATGCTATTGACACAAAGCTTTGGAAGATATAAAATGTTAACAAGGTTAGCGAGCGCTAACCTTGTTGACTGAGCAAAAGTTAGCTATTGCTAATTATTGTAAGATAGGAGAAATGCAAAATGATGCCGCTGTTATTAGCCAATGTAGGAGAAGAAAATGTTATAAAGAGGATAGGCGGCAGTCCCGAGGTCAAGCAGCATCTTGAAAACCTCGGCTTTGTCGTTGGTGGCAGCGTAATAATCGTTAATACCATGGGCGGAAATCTTATCGTAAATGTTAAGGAGACCCGAGTTGCGGTAAGTCGCGAAATGGCACAAAAAATAATGATTTAATTTAAGGAGAGTAAATTAATGAGAACTTTGAAGGATGCAAGGGTAGGCGAGACCGTAAAGGTCGTAAAGCTCACGGGTGAAGGAGCTGTTAAGCGAAGAATTATGGATATGGGCATTACCAAGGGCGTTGAAGTACATATCCGTAAGGTAGCGCCTTTAGGCGACCCGGTTGAAGTTAATGTTCGCGGCTATGAGTTGTCGCTCAGGAAAGCCGACGCGGAAATGATCGAGGTTGAATAAACCGTTCCCGGGGAAGTCGTATTTCCCCATATTTTAAGCTTTAAAGTTAGCAAGAGCTAATTGAAGAAAGAGAGAGGAAAAGCTATGAGTATCAGAATTGCCCTTGCGGGCAACCCGAACTGTGGTAAAACCACCCTGTTCAACGCACTTACCGGCTCCAATCAGTTTGTAGGTAACTGGCCGGGCGTTACGGTAGAAAAAAAGGAAGGTAAGCTTAAAAAGCACGACGGCGTTATAATTACTGACCTTCCGGGTATTTACTCACTGTCGCCCTACACTCTTGAAGAGGTTGTTGCAAGAAATTACCTCATTTCCGAGCGTCCCGACGCGATACTGAACATTATCGACGGAACAAACCTGGAAAGAAACCTTTATTTGACCACACAGCTTGTGGAGCTCGGCATACCGGTCGTTATTGCCATCAACATGATGGATGTTGTCCGCAAGAACGGCGATAAGATAAATACCGATGAGCTTTCCCGCCAGCTCGGCTGCAAAATAGTTGAAATTTCCGCCCTTAAGGGTACGGGAATTAGCGAGGCTGCCGAGGCTGCGATAGACGCGGCAGAACACACCAAGACCATTCCGCAGCACAGCTTTTCGGGCACTGTTGAACACGCTATCGCTCACATTGAGGAAGCGGCGGTTCACAATATGCCCGAAGAACAGCAGCGCTGGTACGCAATAAAGATTTTTGAGCGCGACGATAAGGTGCTAGCTCAGTTAAAGCTTGACGGCACGGTTTTGGCGCATATCGAAAACGATATCAAGGCTGCCGAAAAGGAATGTGACGACGACGCCGAGAGTATTATTACAAACGAGCGTTACCTCTACATAGCCTCAATTATAAAGGCGTGCTATAAGAAGAAAAATGTCGGTCAGTTATCCGCCTCGGATAAGATCGACCGTGTGGTTACAAACCGTTGGCTAGGTCTTCCTATATTCGCGCTTGTAATGTTCCTTGTTTATTACATATCAATGGTAACCGTAGGCTCTGCCGCTACCGACTGGGCAAATGACGGACTCTTCGGTGACGGCTGGCACCTTTTGGGCATAGGCTCTAAGGCGTACAGCACCGCCGCGGACGATTTCACCGCGGCTTCCCGGGCTGTTCAGGCGTTCACCGAAATTGAAGTAGGCGCTGATGATTTTGACGCTGACAAGGCTCTCGATGAAATAAAGAGCTTTACCACTGACTCAAAAACCGCCACTGTTGATGTAGAGGATGAGGAAACCTTGGCGGTAAACACAATGACGGCTTACTTCTCCGAAGTTCCTTCAGCCCTTTCAAAGGCGGAGGAAGAGGAAACGGTTGCAATGTCTTATAAGGACGCTGTTTCCTACTTCGAGAAAAACGGCTTTGACGAGCCCGACCCCGCCGATTACGGCGTATGGGTTCCCGGTATACCGGTTCTCGTAGGCGACGGACTTGATAAAGCGGGCGCTGCCGATTGGCTTTCGGGTCTTATTAACGACGGTATCGTAGCCGGCGTAGGAGCGGTACTCGGCTTTGTTCCGCAGTTGCTAGTTCTGTTCCTACTCCTTGCATTCCTTGAGGCTTGCGGTTATATGTCACGTATTGCATTCGTGCTTGACCGTATCTTCCGCAAGTTCGGTCTTTCGGGTAAATCCTTTATCCCGATGCTTATCGGTACAGGCTGCGGCGTTCCGGGAATCATGGCCTCGCGTACGATTGAAAATGAGCGCGACCGCCGTATGACTGTCATGACCACCACCTTCATTCCCTGCGGTGCTAAGGTTCCGTTTATCGCAATGATCGCGGGCGCCATTTTCAGCAATTCCGCGTGGGTTGCAACCTCGGCTTACTTCATCGGTATGGCTGCAATAATCGTTTCGGGAATCATGCTTAAGAAAACAAAGATGTTTTCGGGCGAGCCTGCTCCGTTCGTTATGGAGCTGCCGGCTTACCACTGGCCGACCTTCAGCAATGTTCTCCGCTCAATGTGGGAGCGCGGCTGGTCCTTCATAAAGAAGGCGGGAACAATAATCCTTCTTTCCACCATACTCGTTTGGTTCACCACCTACTTCGGCTGGGCGGACGGTTCGTTCGGAATGCTCACAGAGGATCAGATAGATTCTTCAATCCTTGCTAAGATCGGAGGAGCTATCGCCTGGATATTCGCTCCTCTCGGCTGGGGTAACTGGCAGGCAGCTGTTGCTTCTATTACCGGTCTTGTGGCTAAGGAAAACATTGTCGGTACTCTCGGTATACTTTACGGCGGCGGAGACGCAAGCGTTTACCAGAACATCGCCGCTGCGTTCACCGGAATCACCGCATATTCGTTCCTTGTGTTCAACCTGCTTTGCGCACCCTGCTTTGCGGCTATCGGCGCTATCAAGCGTGAAATGAACAGCCGGAAGTGGACTTGGTTTGCAATCGGCTATCAGTGCGGCTTTGCTTATGTTATCGCTCTTATGATAAATCAGTTCGGCGGTCTCTTCACCGGCAATATAAACGTTGTAGGTCTTATCTTCGCGGTTGCGGCACTGGTACTTATAGTTTATATGCTCTTCCGCCCATATAAAGAGGCTACAAAGCTTACTTCAAAAGTAAAAGTTTAAAAAACACCCATTCTTTGAAAGGAGTCTTCTGTATGTTGTTGTGGTTAAAAACAAATATTGCTACCGTAATTATATGCCTTGTGCTTATTGCCGTTGTTGCCGCTATTATAGTGAGCCTTGTGCGGAATAAGAAAAAGGGTAAATCCTCCTGCGGCTGCAATTGTGCCCACTGTGCTATGGCAGACTCCTGCCATAAGGGCAAATAAAGCCGCAGCATAAAGGAAAATTCCTGCTGTGACGGCAAATCCCCGATCTTATGCATCGGGGATTTTTTGATATGCGGCAGAAAAAATTACAGCTTCCGAACAAACCGAAGGCTCACAGAATACCGGAAAGCCTTTGGCTGTTTGTAACGCATATATTAATTTTCAAATCCCGAATTACGCAGAGGTATTATATAAGCAGAGAAAAGTCAAGAACAGAAATATTGTCAAATAATTAACAATCTTTTTTAACAAATTAAAATAAAATGAAAAAATATTGATATATTTTTAACAATCCCATTGACAAATGAATAAAATGGTAATATAATGTACTCAATGTAAAGCCGAGGGGAGCAAAACTGTGCGGCGCCCGGCTTAAAGATCACACTTTTACGGAGGAAAATAATATGGCAAGAGTTTATAATTTCAGCGCAGGCCCTTCAATGCTGCCCGAGGATGTTTTGAAGACCGCTGCTGCGGAAATGATGGAATACGGCGAGACGGGTCAGTCGGTTATGGAGATGTCCCACCGCTCAAAGGAATATCAGGCAATATTTGACGAGACGGAGAAGAACCTCCGCGAAATTATGAATATTCCCGATAATTATGATGTGCTGTTTTTACAGGGCGGCGCTTCGACCCAGTTTGCAATGGTGCCGCTGAACCTTATGACCAAAAACGGCAAGGCGGATTATATTATAACAGGTCAGTGGGCTAACAAGGCTTACAAAGAGGCGGCGCGCTACGGCAAGGCAAGAGCCGTGGCTTCAAGTGCGGATAAGACCTTTTCTTATATCCCGAAAACCACCCGCGCCGATTTCGACCCCGAGGCGGATTATGTTCACATTTGTATGAACAACACCATTTACGGCACAAAATACCACGAGCTGCCCGATACGGGCGATGTGCCGCTTGTGGCTGATATTTCAAGCTGCATACTCTCTGAGCCTATTGACGTTACAAAATTCGGCGTTTTGTATGCGGGCGCGCAGAAAAATGTTGCCCCCGCCGGCGTTACCATTGTTATAATCCGCAAGGATTTAATCGGTCATGCTATGGATATTACCCCCACAATGCTCAATTACGCGACCCATGCCGATAACGGCTCAATGTTCAACACTCCGCCCTGCTATGCAATTTATATTGCGGGACTTACCTTTAAGTGGATAAAGAAAATAGGCGGACTTGAGGAAATGAAGAAAATCAACGAGAAAAAAGCGAAGATTCTTTATGATTTTCTTGATAACAGCAAGCTTTTCAAGGGTACTGTCGTTCCCGAGGATCGCTCGCTTATGAATGTACCGTTTGTAACCGGCAGCGAGGAATTGGACGCTAAGTTTGTAGCTGAGGCTAAAAAGGCGGGCTTTGTGAACATTAAGGGTCACAGGTCTGTAGGCGGCATGCGCGCTTCAATTTATAATGCAATGCCGATAGAGGGCGTTGAAAAGCTGGTTGAGTTTATGAAGAAGTTTGAGGAGGAGAACGCGTAATGTATAAAATTAAAACCTACAATAAAATCTCCAAAATCGGTCTTGAAGCCTTTGACGATAAATATACGGTAGGCGATGAAGTGGAAAATGCCGACGGTGCCATTGTGCGCTCTGCCGCGCTGCATGATGAGGAGTTTCCCGCAAGCCTTAAAGCCATAGCGCGCGCGGGAGCGGGAACAAATAATATACCGATTGACCGCTGCTCCGAGCAGGGAATAGTTGTTTTCAACACTCCGGGAGCAAATGCCAATGCTGTTAAGGAGCTGGTTATAGCGGGTTTGCTTATCAGCTCGCGCCGCGTGGTTTCCGGCATTGAGTGGGCTAAGACTCTTAAAGGCGACGGCGCAGAGGTAGGCAAAGAGGTTGAAAAGGGCAAAGGCGCTTTTGCCGGCCCTGAAATTAAAGGCAAGACCCTGGGTGTTATAGGCCTCGGCGCTATCGGCGTTATGGTGGCAAATGCCGCAAACGCCCTTGGTATGAAGGTCTTCGGCTATGACCCGTACCTTTCGGTCAAATCGGCTTGGAATTTGACCCACAATGCGGTCCATATTTTCGATATAAACGAAATTTTTGAAAAGTGCGATTATATTACTGTGCATGTGCCGCTGACCGATTCCACCAAAAACCTTATAAACGCTGCGGCTATTGCTAAAATGAAGGACGGCGTGCGTATTCTTAATTTCGCGCGCGGCGGACTTGTAAACAGCGCAGACCTTTTGGCAGCGCTCGAAGCGGGCAAGGTTGCTTCCTATGTTACCGATTTCCCGTCCGACGATATTTTGGGCGCGCAGGGCGTTATTGCAATACCGCACCTCGGCGCTTCGACCCCCGAATCGGAGGATAACTGCGCGGGAATGGCGGCTAAGGAGCTTATAGACTATATTGAAAACGGTAATATAGTAAATTCCGTAAACCTGCCCGAAATTGTAATGCCGCGCAGCGGGGAAAGCAGAATCTGCGTTATACACAAAAATATCCCGAATATGCTTACCGCCATTACGGGGATATTCGCGGGGGATAATGTAAACATTGAAAACCTGCTTAATAAATCCCGCGGGGATTATGCATATACAATGCTTGATGTCAGTAAGGCAGATGTTTCGGATGTTGCCGATAAGATCGGCGCTATTTCCGGGGTTATAAGAGTAAGGGTTATTTGATTTAACGAATCAGGAGCATTAACACACGCCCCCTGTCAGCCGAACGGTTGACAGGGGGTATTTAAATGTAACAGCTTTGATACCATTTGTAACCGAATTGTTTTTGTACTTTTTGAAAATTCGGTATATAATTATAAACAGAAGAAAAGCTTGGAGGCGGTAGTATGAAAAAGGGAATTTTAAGCATTGCGGCACTGGCGTTTGTTTTGCTGATTTCTTTTTCTTCGCTTTCGGTTAAGCCCGCGGCGACCGCTACCGAAAAACCGTCAGCGCCGGCAGTCTCACAGGAAAAGATTTTGAGTGCGCGCTTTCTCAATATGCTTAATCATAATTTCGTTTATAATGACGCGTTTGACAGTGTTTATGAAATGACCGCATGCTCCGAGGTTGCTTTGCTTGACAGGGCGGAGAACGGCTATATTTCGAGCGGCGTGATTTCCGGTTACCTTTACAATATGTACGGTGTGGAAGGCGTCGATTTTGCCGCCGTCACAAAGGATTTCCCGCAGCGTGAAAATTATGTGTATGTTATTCCGCGCGGCTTCTCGGTTTATAAGCATTCAAATCCCGTCATCACCGAGAATGAGGACGGCAGCTATATAGTTGTGACCGTGGTTCAAATTTTCTCGCATGACAGTGAAGCGGAAACCGCCAAGGCTTCAACACTTTTCGTGAAAAATGAAAATTCGGCATTCGGCTTCAATATAATTTCTTCCGATATAATTTTTGAAGATGCATCGCTTTAAAACAGATAAATAATTTTGCCGCTGCGGTCTTATAAGCTGCAGCGGCATTTGTTATACATATTTAATTTCCGAGTGATGATCGGCGTAAAAGCTTACGGTTTTAAATTTCTCCGAAAGCAGGCTTTTCAGTGGCTCTGTAACCACATCCTCGGTGTTAAAATGCCCCGCGTCGAATACGGAAATTCCGAGGCGCTCTGTGTCTATGAAAATATTGTGCTTAACATCCGCCGTTACAAGTGCGTCGCAGCATGATACCGCAGTGTCAAAAGCATATACGCCGCCGCTGCCCGAGCAGAGGGCGATTTTTTTTATGCTTTTTCCGCTGTCGGCAAATTTAACGCTGCCGCCGAGCTTTTCTTTGATATGCCGCGCCAATTCATCTGCCGATAGCGGAGTATCAAGCTCTGCAAAATTCAGCAGATAGCCGTCGCTTGCGGGTCTTTTTTCAAAATTATCGAATCCAAGCACGCGGCACAGGCAATCATTAACGCCCGATACGGCAATATCGAGATTTGTGTGCATTGATATAACCGAAATACCGCTTTTTATAAGCTCGAAAACGGTACTGCCCGCAAGTACGGTCTTCAGCGGGTCGAATATAACGGGGTGGTGGGTTATAATCAATTCACAGTTATTTTTTATTGCCGTTTTTATAGCGGACGCGGTGCAGTCAAGCGCCACAACCGCGCCGCTCACCTCGGCCGACGGGTTTCCGACTAATATGCCCGCATTATCAAAATCGCAGGCGGTGTTTACAGGCGCTATACCGTTCAGAAATTCAAAAATATCGTTTACAGTCATAGCTTACGCCTTTTTAGCAAACGAGTCCTTAAGTGCAACGGTGCGGTTGAATACAAGTCGCTCGGGCGTAGAGTCGGTATCGGTGCAGAAATAGCCCTGGCGCATAAACTGGAAGGTATCCCCCGGTTTAACGCCTGCCAGCGATTTGTCAATTCGGCAGCCTTCAAGCACCGTGAGCGATTCGGGATTTATATTATCCGCAAAGGAGGATACGCCCTCCTCATCGCTCGGGTTCGGCACATTAAACAGCCGCTCATAAAGCCTTACCTCGGCTTCAACCGAATTATCCGCGCTAACCCAGTGCAGCGTGCCCTTTACCTTTCTGCCGTCGGGCGTTTCGCCGCCGTAGCTTTCGGGGTCATAGGCGCAGTGAACGGCGGTTATATTACCGTTTTCATCTGTTTCGTGGGATGCGTATTTAATGTAGTAAGCGCCCTTTAGACGAACCTCTTTTGCGGGGCAAAGCCTGAAATATTTACCGGGTGGGTCAAGCATAAAATCGTCCTGCTCAATAAATATCTCCCGCGAAAATGTAACGCTGCGCTTGCCTTTTTCGGGCTTACCGGGGTTTACGTCAATTGCAATCTCCTCGGTCTTGTTTTCGGGGTAATTGTCGATTATTATTTTTAAGGGGCGCAAAACCGCCATTGCGCGGTCGGCGTTCTCATTCAGGTTATCACGCACGCAGGATTCAAGCAGCGCGTCATCAATAACGCTGTATGCCTTTGAAACGCCTATTTTATCAACAAATGTGCGTATAGCTGCGGCGGGGTAGCCGCGGCGGCGCATACCGCATATGGTAGCCATTCTGGGATCGTCCCAACCGCTTACCAAGCCGTCGTTTACAAGCTTTAAGCACTTGCGCTTGCTGGTAAGGGTGTAGTTTAAGTTCATGCGCGCAAACTCTATCTGGCGCGGCGGGGTGGGAATATCAAGCGCCTCTAAAAACCAGTTGTAAAGCGGGCGGTGATTTTCAAATTCGAGCGAGCAGAGCGAGTGCGTAACCCCCTCTTTAGCATCGCTCAGCGGATGCGCAAAGTCATACATCGGGTACACGCACCATTTATCCCCGGTGCGGTGGTGGGTGGCTTTCATAATGCGGTAAATAATCGGGTCGCGCATATTAAGGTTTGATGACGACATATCGATTTTAGCCCGCAGCACCATTGCGCCGTCGGGGAATTCACCGTCGGTCATACGGCGGAAAAGCTCTTTAGTTTCTTCAATCGGGCGATTGCGGTAAGGGCTTTCGGTGCCCGGCTCCGTAAGCGTTCCGCGCATTTCGCGGATTTCATCTGCCGACGCCTCGTCAACATAGGCAAGCCCTTTATCAATAAGCTTTAGGGCGCACTCGTAAAGAAAATCAAAATAATCCGACGCATAGTAAACATTAGCCCAGTTAAAGCCGAGCCATTTAATATCGCGCTCGATAGCGTCAACATACTCAACGTCTTCCTTAACGGGGTTTGTATCGTCAAAGCGCAGGTTGCAAATGCCGCCGTATTTTTCGGCGGTTGAAAAATCTATGCAGATAGCCTTTGCGTGACCGATATGCAAATACCCGTTAGGCTCGGGCGGGAAACGGGTCTGAACATGGGTGTATACACCCTCTTTCAGGTCCTCGTCTATAAAATCATGTATAAAATTGGAGGCTGCTGCATTTTCAGCCGTTTTAATTTCTTCTGACAATTTAAAAACTCCTTCTAAAGCGTATTTATCGCCTTGTCAATGCGGGCAATACAGGTATCATATCCCAAAACCTGCATAATACTGCAAAGGTCGGGGGTGTTGCGCCTGCCGGTTATTGCAATGCGCAAAACCGTGCTTAAATCACCGGCATGCCCCTTAAAGCTTGCGGGGTCTGCCTTATATTGCTTTGTTTCTGCGGCAAAGCCGATTTCGGGCGCAATGCTTTTAATAACATTGAACCATTGCTGTCGGTCGTCCGATGTGTTGTAAAGAGTTTTGTATTTTTGCAGGAAAGCCTTTGCGTCTGCGGGCTTAATATTCTCGGGCAGCGTAAGGTCTTCCTTATAAAGCTCTGCAAAAAAGTAGGAGAAATAGTTTTTCGCTTCGTTCCACTTCGCAATATCCTTGCGGGGCTTGGGAACGTCGCGGTCTATTGAAAGCATAGCCTTGGTGTAATCGGGATCGCGTATCAGGAGCGAATAAAATTCCGTATCAAATTCGCGCGCCCACTCTGTCAGACGGTCATAAACCGTATCTCCCGAAAGCTTTGATATATAGGTCTTGCTTACGTCGTTCAGCTTATCGTTATCAAAAAGCGCGCCCGAAACACTCATCTTTTTAAGGTTAAACTTAAATTCGGTATACGGTTTTTCGGGATTGGCTCTGCGCCAGTCCTCAAAATCAGAAGCCGCCACCGTCATAAGATACTCTATAACTCCGTTCGGGTCATAGCCCTCCTCGGCGAAGAAATGAACTGCAGCCTCGGGGTCTTTACGCTTTGAAATTTTGCGCTTTGCGCCGTTTTCAAGCTTCATAATGGGGGAAATATGCCCGTATTTCGGCACCTTAAAGCCTAAGAGCTTAAAGAGCTGAATATGCTTCGGCACAGAGGATATCCACTCATCCCCGCGCAAAACATGGGTAGTGTGCATTAAGTGGTCGTCCACCGCGTGTGCGAAGTGGTAGGTAGGTATTCCGTCGGATTTTAAAATTACAAAGTCTTCGTCATTCTCGGGCATTTCTATTTTGCCCTTAATGCAATCGTCAAATACAATTTTATTTTCTTCGTTTCCGGGTGAGCGCAGGCGCACAACATACGGCTTGCCCTTTTCAATCAGTGCGGCAGCCTCGTCTGCGGTTATATTTCTGTGCTTTGCCCACTCGCCGTGGTAGCCTGTGCGCACCTTTTGCTCCTCCTGCACGCGGCGCGTTTCCTCCAGCTCCTCGGGCGTGCAGAAGCAGGGGTAAGCAAGCCCCTGTTTTATAAGGCTTTTGGCGTAGGTCTGGTAGATTTCGGCGCGCTCGCTCTGCTTATAGGGCGCGTAATCGCCTGTCTGTTTATCACCGCTTATAAAGCCCTCGTCAATTTTTATTCCGAAACGGTCAAGCCCGCCTATAATATCGTCAATACCGCCCTCAACCTCGCGCTTTTTATCGGTATCCTCAATTCGGGTGTAGAAAATTCCGCCGCTTGAGGTCGCGGTAATGCGGTTTACAAGCGCGGTGAAAAGCGTGCCGAGGTGTAAATATCCGGTGGGACTCGGCGCTACGCGGGTAACGCGCGCGCCCTCGGGTAAATTCCTCGGTTTATATAATTCCTCGTAATAATCGGGGGTTTTGGTTATATTGGGGAGCAGCAGCTCCGCCATTCTCTCGTTTTCATTCATAGAACACTCTCCGTTAATCGCTTGCGAGCAGCTTATTTAATTCGTGCATAAATGTGTTGATATCCTTAAATTGGCGGTAAACAGAGGCAAAGCGAACATACGCCACCTCGTCTATCTTTTTAAGCTTTTCCATAACAAGCTGACCTATTTTTTCACTGCTTACCTCTCTGTCAAGCGAGTTTTGCAGGGTGGTTTCAATTTCATCAATCATATTGTCAAGCGTGTCAATTGATACCGGACGTTTTTCGCAGGCGCGCAAAAGTCCCGTCATAAGCTTGTCCCTGTTAAAGGTTTCGCGCGATTTATCCTTTTTTATAACGATTATCGGCAGGCTTTCAATAATTTCGTAGGTAGTAAAGCGTTTACCGCAGCTTAAACACTCCCTGCGGCGGCGGATTCTCTGACCCTCATCGGTCGGTCTGGAGTCAATCACCTTGCTCTCTTCAAAGCTGCAAAAAGGACATTTCATAAAAAACTACTCCTCTTAATTTAAAAAGTACTTGTATTATACAATATATAGTAGTAAAATACAAGTATTAAAAGCAAAAATCAATCGGAGGTAAAGCAATTATGGCAGCAATTCAGTTATCAGCGCCGCAAAAGGGAGACACTTTGGCGGTTATGCACACAAATATGGGGGATATTAAAATTAAGCTGTTCCCCGAAAAAGCGCCCAAAACGGTGGAAAACTTTGTGACCCACTCCAAAAACGGGTATTATAACGGGCTTAAATTCCACCGCGTTATAAACGATTTTATGATTCAGGGCGGCGATCCGCGCGGCAACGGTACGGGCGGCGAATCTATTTGGGGCGGCAGCTTTTCCGATGAATTTGATCCTGAGCTGCACAATCTGCGCGGTGCGCTTTCCATGGCAAATTCGGGACCCAATACAAACGGCAGCCAGTTCTTTATCGTTCAGGCAAGGGAGGTTCCCTCAAATATGCTTGAGCAAATGCGCGACCTTGAGGATAACGGCTTTCCTGCCGATATAACCGCCGCTTATGAAGCGCTCGGCGGCACACCGTGGCTCGATTTCCGCCACACGGTGTTCGGTCAGGTGACCGAGGGTATGGATGTTGTGGACGCTATCGCCGCGGTGGAAACCGTTAACGACGTTCCGCGAAGCGATGTTATAATTGAAAGCATAGAGGTTACCGAGCTTTAATAAAAATTTCGGAGGTTGCTTATGAGAAAGATTCGCAGGATGTTAATTTCATTGCTTGCAGCGGCAATTTCGGCTGCGGCTTTGCCTGTTTTTGCAAATCAACCTGCCGCCCCTGTCTTCGTTTCTCCGTCATTTTACGGCAGGGAGGCATTATCGGCACTCAATAACGGCGAAAGACTTGTATCGGCATACGATAAAATAACCGCCGGCATGGGTAATACAGAGAATATTTATGAGGATCCCTCCTCCGGTACGCCCAATTATAAAATCAGCACGGATATTACAAATGAAAAATTATCAAAGGCGGAGCTCGAGACTGTGCTTGATGCTTACAGAAGAGATCACCCCGAGCATTTTTGGTATAACGCAGAGCATGGAAGCATGTTTTGGATTCTCGGAGACAGAATAACAACGGTCGAGCTGTACTGCTATATGAGCGCCGCGGATTCCGCCGACGCAAAGAAAAAATTCGATGCCGCGGCGGAGGAGCTGCTTCGCGGCATAACGCCCGATATGCCCGAATTTGACCGTGAAAAGCTTTTGCATGACAGGCTTGCGAAAAAGATTACCTACGATCTGAGCGAAGCTTATATGCACAGCGCATACGGCGCCTTGGTGAACGGCAGAGCGGTTTGTGACGGGTACACAGAGTCGCTGCAATACCTTTTGGGGCGCGTAGGAATACAGGCGTTTACGGTTATAGGATATGCCGTAAGTGAAAGCGGCAAAAAGGACCCCCACGCTTGGAATATTGTAAGAATAGACGGAAAATACTATAATGTTGACCTGACCTGGGACGATCAGGGAAGCAATATATTATATGCGTATTTCAATTTGACCGATGCGAGAATGACAGAGGATCACGCTCCCAAAGAGACGAAGTATGCCATGCCGGTGTGCGATTCCGAGGAAGCCGGATATTTTACGGTTTTCGGCGGTAAAACAGAAGGCTTTTCTGCCGAAGAGCTGGGCGGGCTTATAAGAAATAACGGCACACGGCTCCATGTTTATGTGACGGGGGATACGGCTGCATTTTCAAATGACTTGCGCAACAATTTCTTCAAAATGACATCGGCCGCCGGTTTAGGTAACACTGCAGTGTCAGTCACAAGGTATTCATTAGGCAGGGAATTCTTGATTATTGTTATAGTCCGCGGTGATGCAAACGGCGACGGTATTACGGACATCAGGGATTATGTTTCGATGAAGGAATGCGCCCTGACTGCGAAATACGATGAAGCCGCCGATATAAATGCGGACGAAAGCGTTAACGCGTCAGATCTTACCGAACTGCGAAAAAGGCTTTTGGAAGCCGAATAAGGAGAGATTTTCATGTGTACTGCGGCGGCTTACAGAACCGACGGACTGTATTTCGGCAGAAATTTGGATTATGAGATGTCATACGGTGAGCAGATAGCCGTAATACCGAGAAATTATCCCTTTAATTTCAGAGTGTTCGGCAGCGATTTCCGACATTACGCAATGATTGGCACCGCTCATGCGGCGGACGGTTATCCGCTTTTTTACGACGCGGCAAATGAAAAGGGACTTTGCATGGCGGGACTTAATTTTGTAAACGGCGCCTCCTATGCCGAAGGGAGCGGATCTGCCTCGGCTCCGTACGAATTTATTCCGCTGGTTCTCGCAAAATGCTCCTCCGTTACCGAGGCACGGGAGCTTTTGGACAAAATCGTACTCGGAAATATCCCGTTCAGCGAACAGCTGCCTGCGGCAAAGCTGCACTGGATAATAGCGGATAAAAACGAAACGATTGTTGCCGAGCCCGAAAACGGCAGACTTAAAATTTATGACGCGCCCGTAAATGTGCTCACCAACGATCCTCCCTTTAATTTTCAGATGCATATGCTGAACAATTATATGGCGTTAAGCCCTAAGCCGCCGAAAAATATGTTTTCCGATAAGCTGCCGCTGAAGAGCTACAGCCGCGGAATGGGGGCTATGGGACTTCCCGGAGATTTGTCATCCGAGTCGCGCTTTGTAAAAACGGCGTTTACTTTGGCAAACTCCGTGGCGGAAAGCGGCGCGGAGGCGGGAATCTGCCAGCTTTTCCATATTTTAGGTGCCGCAGAGCAGCAGAACGGCTGCTGCGAATTGGAAAACGGCAAGTTTGAAAAAACCATATATACCGCCTGCTTTGACGCGTCGCGCGGAGTATATTACTACACGACCTACGAAAACAGGCAGATAACCGCCGTTGATATGCACCGTGAGACGTTGGACGGCGATACGCCCGTATTTTATCCTATGCTGAATATACAAAGCATAAAAATTCAAAATTTATAAATGAAAAGCGATTTTTATATTGATTTTTTCACCTGTGCGTGGTAATATTGTTCGGTAGAGGAGAGATGCCTTATGAAAACAGAAACCTTACATCTTAAAGACGCCTATCCGTTTTTAGGGGAAAACGGCTGTGACCCTACGGTGGATATTTATCTGCCCTATAACATGACCGAAATGCACAGGGAAAACAGAAAGCGCCCCTGCATGATAGTCTGCCCCGGCGGCGCCTACGCGATGTGCAGTCAGCGCGAGGCGGAGCCGATCGCAATGCATTTTCTGCCGGAAGGCTTTAATGTGTTCGTTATCTATTATTCGGTAGCCCCCCACCGTTTCCCGACCCAGCTTCGTGAGGTCGCGGCAACGGTTGAGCTTATTTACAAAAATGCTGATGAATGGAACTGCGATGTTTCAAAGCTTGCAATAGTCGGCTTTTCCGCAGGCGGCCATCTTGCCGCTCATTATTCCACAATGTACGACTGCAAAGAGGTGCGCGAGGTTTTCCCGGAGAGTAAGCCCGTGAACGCTTCTGTGCTTTCATATCCGGTAATAACCGCCGACCCCGCATACGGGCATATGGGCAGCTTTGATAATCTGCTCGGCAAAACGGAACGCACGAAAGAGGAAATCGATTATTTCTCCTGTGACAGATGTGTTACCGAGCATACGCCGCCTGCGTACATATGGCATACTGCGGCAGACGACTGTGTTCCTGTCGAGAACAGCCTTTTATATGCCGGCGCGTTAAGCAGATGCAAAATTCCGTTTGAGCTGCATGTTTTCCCGTTCGGCTACCACGGCTCATCAACGGTTGATGCGATAAGCTGTGATACCGTTCCCGAAAGCATGGCTTATGTTAAGGATTGGCTGAACGACGCAAAGCGTTGGCTTAAGCTTATGGGAATAAAATACTGATGCCGCAAGCAGAGCTTGAAATGCGCAAAAACAGAAGTGTCGGGCTGGACGTTACAAGAATATATGCCTTTTTATCAGTAGTGGCTGTTCATTCCTTTTTGAACACGGAGTTTTATTCAAGCACGGTCATCGGCAAAAAGATGTATGTAATGGTGATTTCCCGAACCGCATTTATGGTGTGCGTTCCTCTTTTCCTTTTGCTCACCGGTTATCTTGTCTCGGCAAAAAATACGGCATTAAACAGCTCATGCATTTTAAAATATTATAAAAAGTTGTTGCCGCTGATTTTAAAGTACATTATATGTATGCTAATCATATATGCGCTTTCAATGTCTTTCGGATTTGAAGATTTCAACTTAAAAAGCATTATTTTCGGAATAACCGGTTTTTCAAAGTATTCATGGTATGTTAATATGTACATCGGTCTTTTTCTGTTGACTCCTTTTTTAAATTTGATTTGGAACTCAATTAACGAAAAGAGGATGCACATTATTCTGATTTCGGTTTTTGTTTTTCTCACTTTACTTCCTTCGATATTTAATATTTATGATTTTTCAACTCACGGTGCTTTTTTAAATCCTCGGTTGAATAAAGAGACTACTGCTTTAATACCTGATTGGTGGGTGGGAATTTATCCCATAACCTACTATTATATAGGGGCTTATTTGAAAAAATATATTGATTTTAAGAAGATCAATCCGATTAAGGTTCTACCGATTCTTTTATTCTCCGTGCTTGTGACAGGCATATACAATATTTGGCGTTCGCATTCTGCAGTTTTTGTTTGGGGAATGTGGAACGAGTGGGGCGGAATTGAGAATACAGTGAACTCCGTCTTGGTATTTTTGTTTATCAACTCGATTTTTAAATCCGAAAGAAATAAATCATTTTCACACTTTTTGGCTTACTTATCTTCATTGACATTTTCGGCATACTTGCTTTCATGGCTTTCGGACAAAATCGTATATTCTCATTTTAACAGTATGATTCCGATTATAACCGATCGATTTAAATATTATCCTTTGACAGTTATCTGTTCGGCGGGAATTGCTTTGGTGCTGTCTGTGCCGGTTGATTTTGCGGTCAGATTTATTATGAAAAGAATCAAACGATGATTTTCTTAATTATAAATATTTATTTTGCATTTATCGGAGGATGAAAAGCGTGAAGCCTGTTATCGAGGCGCCTGAAAGAACGCCCGTAATTGCCGCTACCGACCGTGTGGGTTGGCAAAGCGCCGTTTTATCGGACGCGGAGGTGCTGTTTCACCTGGGCGCGGATATTATAACGGTCAGCGACGATATAAAGGCGGCAAAGCAAAACGGCAAATTTGTTTTTATACATATCGATCTGGCTGACGGAATAGGCAAGGACAAGGCGGGAATCCATTGGCTCAAAACACTCGGAGCGGACGGAATTATTTCCACCCGTACCCAACTGATTCGCGCGGCGCACGACAGCGGTCTGCTTGCGGTTCAGCGCTTTTTCATTCTCGATTCAAAGGGAATGCATTCGATTTCCGAAACGATTGAGAACACCCGTCCCGATTTAATAGAAATTATGCCGGGGGTAATACCGAAGGCGCTTAAAGCTGTTGCGGCGCATAAAATTCCCGTTATTGCGGGAGGGCTTATTGAAACCAAGCAGGAGGTAACGGCGGCGCTGTCTGCCGATGCGATTGCGGTTTCAACAGGCAAAAAAGAATTATGGAATGAAATTTAAAGTTCCGAATATAAATTAAATATATTCTGCGGAGTTAAAGAGAGCGGAAAAACAAACGGTTGTAAAAAGCTGCCGTTTGTTTTTCCGCCTTTTTATATAGCCTTGTGTTTGGCGTGTGACGGAAATCCTCGTCAGAGGGAGCAGAGGGCTTTACGCAGAATTTACAGCATTATATATCTAATGTCTAATATCTAAAATCTAATATCTAAATTTGGAGTGATTTTATGCAGCAAATGATTTTAAGCACAGTTTTACGCTCGCTTGCCGCCGTGGTAATAGGCGGACTCATAGGCAGCGAACGCGCGCGGCACGGCAGAGCGGCGGGTATGCGAACGCATATTTTAGTGTGTCTCGGCGCTTGTATGACGAGTATGACAAGTATGTTTGTATCGGATGCTTTGGGCAATAACGGCGACGTTTTCAGAATACCTGCGCAAGTGGTATCCGGTATAGGCTTTTTGGGCGCGGGTATGATAATACTTAAAAACAACAATATGATAACCGGGCTTACCACCGCCGCAGGCGTGTGGACAACGGCGACAATAGGCGTGGCACTGGGATATGGCTATTATGTGGGCGCGGCGGCGGTTACGGTGCTGTTTTTATCCACAATAGTTTTGTTTGCAAGGTTTGAGCGCAAGCGCAAATCGGCAGAGGTTATTTATATTGAAATAGATAACGCGTATAAGGTGAACGAGGTCTTAAAAGAGCTGGAAAGGGCGATCCCCGAAAGCTTTACCTACCAAATTTTCGCGCCGAAAAGCGGAAACCAGGGCAGCGTGGGTCTTAATGTGGTAATAGATAAACGGATAGATATGGATGTATCGGGTCTTTCGTCTATTGAAAATATAGTTTTTGCAGTGGAGGAGTAAAAAATGTTTGATGTGGCAATTATCGGCGCGGGCGTTGTGGGGACGCTTACGGCAAGGGAGCTTACAAGGTATAAACTTTCGGTCTGCCTGCTGGGAAAGGAAAATGATGTAGCTATGGGCGCCAGCAAGGCGAACAGCGGAATTATTCACGGCGGCTTTGACCCCGAGCCCGGAACGCTCAAAGCAAGGCTTAACGCAAAGGGCGTGCCGCTTTTATATAAGGCGGCAAGGGAGCTGAATGTTCCCTGTAAAAACAACGGCTCAATGGTGCTTGCGTTCGGCAAAGAGGAGGACGCGGTTATTGACGAGCTTTACGCGCGCGGAATAAAAAATGGGATAAAGGGTATGGATATTCTTTCAGGCACAGAGGCGCGTCGGCTTGAAAGCAATTTATCGGATAAGGTTACAAAGGCGCTGCTTGTTACAAACGCGGGAATAATATGCCCCTATGAGCTGACTATTGCCGCCGCGGGCAACGCTATGGATAACGGTGCGGAGCTGCGCACAAATTATGAGGTTACGGCGATTGTAAGGGCGGAGGACGGCTTTAGAGTCTGCTCTGCCGACGGCAGGCAGATAACCGCGCGGTATCTTGTAAACTGCGCGGGCGGCTTTGCGGATAAAATAGCCGAAATCGCGGGAGACAAATTTTTTGAAATAATACCCCGCGCGGGCGAATATATGCTGCTAGATAAAAGCGAGGGCGAGACTGTATCGCACACTATTTTCCAAGTGCCTACGGCAAACGGCAAGGGCATTTTGGTAACCCCCACAGCGGACGGTAATTTACTCTTAGGACCTACCGCCGAAAGGGTGGAAACGCCCGATAACACCGAAACCACGGCGGGCGGACTTAAAACGGTAGCCGAGCTTGCGAAAAAAAGCGTGCCGAGTGTTAATATCCGCGCGGTTATAACCTCTTTTTCGGGTGTGCGCGCGTCGGAGAAAAGCGGCGATTTCATTATAAAGGAATCGGACAAGATAAAGGGACTTATCCACGCCGCGGCGATAGATTCACCCGGACTGTCATCATCCGCCGCAATTGCGGAATATATTGTTAAGCTGCTTGAAAAGAGCGGGCTGGAACTCACCGAGAACCCCGATTTTAACGGCACGCGCGAGGACACCCACGCCTTTAAGAAAATGAGCGATGAGGAAAAGGACGAATATATAAAGCAAAACCCCGCCTACGGCAGAATTATCTGCCGCTGCGAAACGGTAAGCGAGGGCGAGATAATAGACGCGCTTCGCCGCAACCCCAAAGCGACAGATATTGACGGCGTTAAGCGCCGCACCCGCGCCGGAATGGGAAGATGTCAGGGCGGATTCTGTATGCCCTATGTAATGCGGCTTATTGAAAAGGAAACGGGCAAGCCGATGACCGAGATAACCAAAAAGGGCGGAAAATCAAATACTGTAACAGGCAGACTGTGAGGGGAAAAGAAATGATAAATCACGATATAGCAGTAATAGGCGGCGGTCCCGCGGGAATGGCGGCGGCAGTCGCGGCATATGACAGCGGAGTAACCGATGTTTGCATTTTAGAGCGCGAGGAGATGTTAGGCGGAATTTTAAAGCAGTGTATTCACAACGGCTTCGGGCTGCATAAATTGGGGCGCGAGCTTACAGGCCCCGAATACGCGGCGGTCTACGCCGAAAAGGTAAAGAAACGCGGAATAAAGACATACTGCGAAACTATGGTAACGGATATCTCATCCGATAAAACAGTAACCGCGCAAAGCTCCGCTGGGCTGCTTAAAATAAAGGCAAAGGCTATAATTCTTGCAATGGGCTGCCGCGAGCGCAGCCGCGGCGCACTAAACACCGCGGGAACACGCCCCGCAGGGGTTTACAGTGCGGGCACGGCGCAAAAGCTCATGAACTGCGAGGGATATTCCGTAGGCAAAAAGGCAGTTATATTAGGCTCGGGCGATATAGGGCTTATTATGGCGCGCAGAATGTCGCTTGAGGGCGCAAAGGTTGAGGCGGTCTTAGAGCTTATGCCTTATTCGGGCGGCCTTAAACGGAACATTGTTCAGTGCCTTGAGGATTTCGGCATACCGCTTTATTTATCCACCACCGTGTCGGAAATTCACGGCAGGGAAAGGGTAGAGGGCGTGACAATTGCAAAGGTTGATGAAAACCGCAATATAATTGAAGAAACAAAGCGCTATATACCCTGCGATACGCTGCTTTTATCGGTAGGGCTTATTCCCGAAAACGAGCTGACCCGCAACGCCGGAATAGCGATGGACAGAATAACAAGCGGCGCTATGGTGGATGAAAACCGCCAAACAGAGACAGAGGGAATTTTCGCCTGCGGGAATGTTTTGCAGGTGCACGACCTTGTGGATTATGTGTCGGACGAGGCTGAAATTGCGGGCAGGGGAGCAGCAGAATATGTGCTGAACGGCGCAAATTGCGGCAAAACCGTAAGCACTAAGGCAGGGAACGGCGTGCGCTATGTTCTGCCGCAGAGAATAAACGCTGATGAGAAAAATGATGTTGCTTTGTTCCTGCGCGTATCTAAGCCGTTCGGCAAGGTTAAATACACCGTAAGCTCGGGGGATAATGTGCTTGCAACCGCCGTGCGGCTGAAAGCCGCGCCCGGAGAAATGGAAAAGATAGTGTTAAAGCCCGAGAAATTAGCTTTGGCAGGGGAAGAAATAACCGTCAGTCTGGAGGAAGTAAAATGACAAGGGATATGACCTGTATAATCTGCCCGCGCGGGTGCGCGCTCAAAGTTGAAATTAACGGCGATAATATAACCGTTACGGGCAACGGTTGCCCAAAGGGTAAGCAGTACGCCATAGACGAATGTACCAACCCCATGCGCACGGTTACATCATCTGTCCGCATTGAAAACCGCGAGGACACTATGGCAAGCGTTAAAACCGAAAACCCTGTACCGAAGGATAAGATTTTTGAGGTTATGCGGCTTATAAGGGCAAAAAGCGTTTGCGCTCCCGTAAAAATAGGGGATGTTATTATTGAGGGCGTTTTCGGCACGGATGTTGTTGCAACCAAAAATATTATTTAGTGTGTAAAATATAAAGTCAGCGCGGATTCCGATTTTTCGGTCGGAGCTCGCGCTGAACCTGTTATTATATGTTTTTATATATTTATATTTTCCTCGCTTTGCACTGCGTAAGAACCCATTCTGTAAACCTTGCCGAGGCTTTCGTGTTTTTTAAGCGTATTTGAAACGGTGGGAACCGCGCCTAAAAATAGCGATTTATAAAGGCGGGTGAGCTTCTGCATTTCCGTGATATTCGGCGCTTCCTCGCCGCGCTTTACTGAAAATGAAAGCTGAAAGGTTTTACCGCCTACGCTCGGAAGTATTGTGATATCATAGCCCTGATAATTACCGTAAATTACGCCGCTTTGCTCATCAAGCTTAAGTCCCGATTGCTGCGCAAACGGCATTACCGCATTAAAATAACCGCTGTTAATTTAAAATAATATCCCCTTGAAAATTTATATAATGTCTACTGAATAATTGCATTAGCAAATGCAATTATATAAAATCGAGTTAAAATCTCGATTTTATGGGTCAAAACCTTTGTTTTGACCGTCAGTATACACAATCAGCCCCGTTCAGTCAACCCTAAAAGGCTTTGAGCGTGCCGATGAACCGACACGCTCATTTACGGGAATGCTGCAGAACGGCAGAGACCCGATATTTACTTATCAAGGCGGCACATATCCTCAAGGCTTTCGCGTTCCACCGCCACATAATCGCAATTGCGGTTCAGCATTACAACGGGGGGTCTGCCTATGCGGTTATAATTTGAAGCCATAGAGTAATTGTATGCGCCGGTGGTAAGCACCGCCAGTATTTCCCCGCGGCGGGGCTTCGGCAGCTTAAAATCCTCGCCGATAAGGTCGCCTGATTCGCAGCATCTGCCTGCGACGGTTGCGGTAAAATCGGGCTTTGCGGCTGCACGGGAAGCTAAAATTACCGTGTATTCCGATTCATAAAGTGTATATCTGGGATTATCGGTCATACCGCCGTCAATCGAAACATAGTTTTTATAGCCGGTAATTTCCTTAACGCCGCCTACCGTATAAAGCGTAATTCCCGAATCGGCTACAATGCTTCTGCCCGGCTCCATTAGAATTTTAGGAACAATGAGCCCCATCTGCTCACAGCGAAGGTTTATTATTTCGGATACCTCGCGGATTCTTGCGGTATAATCAATCTCGGGGTCATTTTCGGTATAACGAACACCGAAGCCGCCGCCTAAATTGAGCATATCGGGTGCGAAGCCTAATTCATCCTTTACTCTTTTTATGAATTCAAGCATTATTTCAAGCGCTGTTCCGAACGGGGAGGATTCAAATATCTGCGAGCCTATATGGCAATGAAAACCGCACAGTATGATATTCTTTTTTGCAAGCACCGATTTCACGACTTCAAATGCCTGACCCGTTTCTATCGAAATGCCGAATTTCGATTCCACAGAGCCGGTGGAAATTTTCTTATGGGTATGAGGGTCTATCCCCGGGGTCACCCTTAACAGAATTCTTTGTTTTACGCCCTTTTCACCGGCAATCTGCTCTAATGCTTCAAGCTCGTCTGTATTATCGGCAACGAAATATCCCACGCCGCTGTCTATTGCAAGTCTTATATCGCCGTCGGTCTTGTTATTGCCGTGGAAAAAGCTTTTCTCCATAGGGAAGCCTGCGGTTTTTGCGGTATATATTTCTCCGGGGGAGACAACATCTATATCTATGCCCTCCTCAGCCATTATGCGGTAGATCTGCTTGCAGCAAAACGCTTTGCTTGCAAATTCCGGCACAGAGCCTGCGGGAAAATACCGCTCAAACGCCGATTTGTATTCCCGCACGCGGGAGCGGATTCTGTCCTCGTCCATAAGATAAAGCGGAGTACCGTACTTTTCGGCAAGCTCTGCTGTGTCATACCCCGCAAAGGAGAGATGCCCCTTCTCGTTTACATTTAGATTATCATACAACATATTCATTCTCCCGTTAACGACTGATTTCAAATTTCAATGCCGCACTTTCTCATTTCTTCAAAAAGCTGCTGCGCGTGCGCTTCCTCCATCGGTGTGAGCGGCAGTCTTAAGCAGTTCCTGCAAAAGCCCATGGCCGCCATTGCCGCTTTAACGGGTATCGGGTTTACCTCGCAGAACAGCGCCTTTATCAGCGGAAGATAATCAAGCTGCATGCGGCGGGCACCCGCGGTATCTCCCTTCAGCATTTTTTCGCACATTTCGGCGGTCTCTTTCGGGAGGAGGTTAGAAAGAACCGAAATACAGCCCTTGCCGCCGAGCGACATTATAGGCACGGTCTGGTCGTCATTCCCGGAATATATGTTGATGTTATCCCCGCAAAGCTGAGCTGTTTCCGCAACGGCAGAAATGCTGCCTCCGGCTTCCTTAATACCGTTTATATTCGGATGTAACGAAAGCTTTGCTACGGTCTCGGGGGCCATATTTACTCCCGTTCTTGAAGGCACATTATATAATATGACGGGAGAGGAGGATTTGTCGGCAATTGCGGTAAATAATCTGAAAAGCCCGTTTTGAGTGGCTTTGTTATAGTAGGGGGTCACAACCAGTACGCCGTCGACCCCTGCCTTGCAGGAAAAATCGGTAAGCTCAAGGGCGTAAGCCGCGTCATTTGAGCCGGTTCCCGCAATTACGGGAACACGCCCGTTCACCTGCTTTACCGAAAATTCGATAGCCTTTTTGTGCTCTGCGTCGGTGAGGGTCGAGGATTCGCCGGTCGTTCCGCACACAACAAGGGCGTTTATACCGCTTTCGATCTGCCAATCTATGAGCCTTGCAAGGGCGTTATAATCGATTCCGCTTTCATCAAGAGGAGTTATCAGCGCTGTTGCTGCGCCTGTAAATACAGGAGATTTCATAAAAAACACTTTCCTTTTTTAAAAATAAAAAATAGCCGATTGCATCGGCTATCAAAATCAAGAAAATCAATTAAATAATATTCCTCTTTTTCGATAGCTCTCCGCAAAAGCGACAGTAATACGGATATTATTCCGCATTACCAGACAGTATGCCCGCCGGCACGCCGTCTTCGGCGGCTGCTCCTTTCAGCCGTGCTGTTGTTCTGCCGAACTTAACACGCATGGCTTACTTTTAACAAACCGCACCTCTATCCTTATGCTACAAATGTAACATATTTTCAGGCGTTTGTCAATAGTCGGTAAAACGTTGGATTTGATTTTTTGCGGTCTGCTTATTGACAACAGTCCGGTTTGGAAGTCAATTTCTATTTTTATTGGGTCACATCATTTTAACCCATACACGCAAATTGGATAATTCCGTAAAAAATGCTTGATTTTTATGTTTTTTTGTGGTATAATACTTCGGCTGTCCGGTATGGGCGGTAATAAACACACACATTCTGCTTTGAACCGGTAAGGTGTTTTCTTTGAAAATTCCCGGAAAACGGCAGGATGGAGGTAAAACCTTAGGAGGAAAAACAAATGCCAGCAGTAGTATCAATGAAACAGCTTCTTGAAGCAGGTGTTCATTTCGGACATCAGACAAGACGCTGGAACCCGAAAATGGCGGAGTACATTTTCACAGAACGCAACGGAATTTACATCATCGACCTTCAAAAGACCGTTAAGAAGCTTAACGAGGCTTACATGTTCGCCCGCGATATAGCGGCTGAGGGCGGCGATATTCTTTTCGTCGGCACAAAAAAGCAGGCGCAGGATTCCGTAAAGGAAGAAGCAGAGCACTGCGGAATGCCTTATGTAAACGCTCGTTGGCTTGGCGGTATGCTCACCAACTTCACCACGATCCGCACCCGTATTGCAAGACTTAACCAGCTCCGCACAATGCGTGACGACGGAACCTTTGAGCTTCTCCCCAAAAAGGAAGTTATAAAGCTCAATCTTGAAATTCAGAAGCTTGAAAAATTCCTCGGTGGTATTCAGGATATGAAGAAGCTCCCCGGAGCGCTCTTTATAGTTGACCCCCGCAAGGAAAGAATAGCTGTTGCCGAGGCTAAAAAGCTCGGTATTCCGATTATTGCTATTGTAGACACCAACTGCGACCCGGATGAGATTGACGCCGTTATCCCCGGAAACGACGACGCTATCCGTGCAGTTAAGCTTATAGCCGAGACTATGGCTGCCGCTGTAATCGAGGGCAGACAGGGCGCTGAAATGGGCACCGCCGCAAATGATGACGAGGAGCCCGCTGAGGAGCCCGCAGCAGAGGAAGCTGCAGAATAATTCTTAGGAGGAAATAATTATGGCTTTTACCGCTAAAGATGTACAGGCTTTAAGAGAGAAGACCGGCTGCGGCATGATGGACTGCAAAAAGGCTCTCACCGAGTGCAACGGAGATATGGAAGCAGCGGCTGATTTTCTCCGTGAAAAGGGACTTGCATCCCAGGCTAAAAAGGCAAGCCGCATAGCTGCCGAGGGTACAGTTTGCGCATACACCAAGAACGGTGTGGGCGCTGTTGTTGAAATCAACAGTGAGACCGATTTCGTTGCCAACGGCGACGGATTTAAGGCTCTTGCCGCTGAAATTGCGGAAATCGTTGCCGAGCAGAACCCGGCTGACGTTGACGCTCTTTTGGCTCTTAAAAAGGACGGAAAGACCGTTGAAGAAAAGGTTCAGGAGCTCTTCCTTGCCGTTCGTGAGAATATTAAGGTTCGCCGCTTTGCCCGCTATGAGGGTAAGGTTGTATCCTATGTTCACGCAGGCGGAAAGATAGGTGTTCTTGTAAACTTTGACACTGCGCTTGACGCCGATAACGCCGAGTTCGTTCAGATGGGCAAAAACATTGCAATGCAGATTGCCGCAATGAACCCCGCTTATCTTGATGAGGCTTCGGTTCCGGCTGAAGTGCTTGAAAAGGAAAAGGAAATCCTCATCGCACAGATGAAGGAGGATCCGAAGATGGCTAACAAGCCTGAGGCAGTTCTCGGCAAGATTGTTGACGGTAAGATAGGAAAGTATTATAAAGAAAACTGCCTTATCGACCAGCAGTTCGTTATGGACGGCGAAATTACCGTAGGCAAATATGTTGAAAACACCGCTAAGGCTTTGGGTTCGGATATTAAGATCGTTTCCTTCGTTCGCTTTGAAAAGGGCGAGGGCATTGAGAAGCGTGTTGACGATTTCGCAGCCGAAGTTGCCGGAATGGTAAAATAATATTCCTTAAATCCCAAACGCGTTTTCGTGTTTGGGATTTTTGCATATTTAAGCTGTAAAAGCATGCGGCGAATATTTTTACCGTGTGCTTTATCTGTTAAAAGGGGAATAAAAATGAACGCGACAGAGAGATTTCTGAATTATGTAAAATTCGAAACCGCCTCAGATGAGGAAAGCGCCTCCTGCCCGTCTACCGCGGGGCAGACCGTGCTGGCGGAATATCTTGCGGGCGAGCTTAAAGGCATAGGCGTTGCGGACGCCGCATATGACGAAAACGGCTATGTTTACGGTCATATTGAAGCATCCTGCGGTTATGACAATGCGCCTAAAATCGGGCTTATAGCGCATATGGATACATCCCCCGCAGTGAGCGGGAAGGATGTTAAGCCGCAAATAATAGTTTTTGACGGCAAAAACGCTCCGATGGTGGACGGCAAATATATCGGTGAGGAGCTTATCGTGTCGGACAAAACTACGCTTCTCGGCGCGGACGATAAGGCGGGCGTTGCCGAAATCATAGCCGCCTGTGAACGCATAATTGCCGATGACACGATGAAACACGGCAGAATAAGCATATGCTTTACTCCGGATGAGGAAATAGGCAGGGGAGCCGACAGGTTCGATTTTGAGCGCTTCGGGGCGGATTTTGCCTACACCGTTGACGGCGGCGAGCTCGGAGAAATATCAAACGAGAACTTTAATGCGGCGGCGGTCGAGCTTACGGTGCACGGCATAAACACGCACCCCGGCTCTGCAAAAAACAAAATGCGGAATGCGATCCTTTTCCTAAATGAATTTATTAATCTGCTTCCCGCGGCGGAAATTCCCGCCTGCACAGAGGGCAGGGAGGGCTTTTATCATATCGATTCCGTCTCCGGTAATGAGACCGAGGCACGCCTTTCAATGCTGATAAGGGATTTTGATAAGGAAGGCTTTGAAAAGCGCAAGCAGTACGTTGAGAGTACAGTTGCATTTTTAAATAAAAAATACGGCGGCGCCACCTTTGAGGTAAGCGTCACCGACAGCTATTACAATATGCTTGAAATAATTGAAAAGTATCCCGAGATAACCGCCCGTATTGAAAGTGCAATGCGGAAAGCGGGCGTGAAGCCCGAATTCGAGCCGATACGCGGCGGCACAGACGGCGCAAGGCTTTCCTTTGAGGGATTGCCCTGCCCGAATCTTTCTACGGGCGGTATGAATTTTCACAGCATTTATGAGGCGATTCCGGTAAAGAGTCTTGAAAAAATGACCGATGTACTGATAAATATCCTCTGTGAAGACTGATATTATTTGAGCGTGTCGACTTTCTCGACACGCTCCCCAACGGGAATGCCGCTCGCTCGAAAATCACGGTTTTTCGGACTGCACTCCCTACTCTTGCGGTGCCAGGCGAAAAACTTTCTTGGAACGCCGTTTTTCTGCCGACCGCGGCGCCATAAACGCCCTCCTTTTATCCGCTGCAGGCGGCAGTCGGTTGTTATGCTCCGACAACGCAACACCGGTGTCCTTGAAAAACCGCTTATTAAGCGGTTTTTCACTTATAAGGTGTTTTCCCACCGCGCAGGCATTGGAAAAACGAAAAAGCGGCGTTACCGCCGCAAAAAAATTTTCAGGTTTATCAACAGGCTGATTATTTTTCGATGCCGGGGAAGAAGAGCGCTACCGTGCCGGGGCCGACATGCGAGCCGGTCACCGGCTCGTAGCATACGGTAAGCACCTGCCCCTTAAAGCCCTGCTTTTTCAGCATTCCGAGCAGCAGCTCCGCATCCTCGGGGGCGTCGGCATGGGCAATGCCGATAAGCGCCTTTTTATCGAAAGCGAGAGCAGCATATTTATCGGCAAGAGTCTGCAGCGCTGCTTTTTTGCCGCGCGCCTTTCCGCAGGAAATAATATGTCCCGTTTCATCACCTTTTAGGATCGGCTTTATGTTCAGCAGTGTGCCTATCATTGCGGCACTGCCGCTTATTCTTCCGCCCTTTTTAAGATATTTCAAGTCATCTACGGTAAAATACTGGCACATGGTGTCGCGCTCATTCAGTATGCAGGCTTCAATGTCCTTAAACGAAATACCGTTATTCATCATTTCGGCGGCTCTTATAACCATGAGTCCCTCGCCGAGCGAGGCGGCGTAGGTATCTATTGCGGAGATTGAGCGTTCGGGGAATTCCTCTCTTAATTCCTCGGCTGCCAGGGAAGCGCTGTGAGCCGTTCCGCTTATTCCGCCCGACATACCTATATAAAGAACATCGTCGCCGTTTTCAAGGCATTTTCTGAAGGCGGCGGAAATAACATCCGGATTTATCATAGAGGTCTTTATATCCGCGCCGCCGCGCATTGCCGAGTAAAATTCCGCGCCGTCAAACTCGCCGTCAGCGTCGGCAGGAAGCTCCTTGCCGTTTACCGTATAGGAAAAGGACAGGACGGTAATATTATATTTATCTATAAGAGAAACCGGCAGATTAGCCGATGTATCGGTAAAAATTTTTATCATGGAAAAAACTCCTTTGTGTGTTGTGCAACACTTATATTATAATCCTTTCGGCGGTTTTTACAAGCTAATATATGTTAATTTTTTCTACTGCGTAAAATAAGGCTGTAGAGCTTAAAAATACCTCTCTACTGTGAGTGGAATTGCCTTTAATACGGGAAAAATTCTCTTTAATAAGAGGAAACTCGTTGTTGACTTTTTGCGCGCTGTGGAATAAAATATATATAAGAACAGAGGGGGAGTACAGTATGAAAAACAGAGTCGCCGCATTAATTGCTTTAACATTATCGGTCACGGTGCTGGCTCTTTCCGCCTGTGCTCCTGTCGATAAGGATTACGGCGTTCAGAGCAGCGAGCATGTGCAGGTGCATAAAACGGCGAAAAAAGCTCCCGAAAATGTTCGCCGCCCCGCCATAATGTCGGACGATAAGGTGATGCCGCAGTTTGTGGATATAAGCTTATTTGATGAGGAAAATTATTCAAGCGTATATCTCGGCAAAAAATTCAGGTTCAACGTGACCTATTCGGGCAGCGAGCTTAACGCCCCCACAACGCTTGCGGCGATGGAGAAAAGCGGCTGGAAGCTTGCCGAAAACGAAAAGCATAACGAGGAGTCTCTTATATACGCCTGCGATTCGGTTGACGCGGTTTTCACAAACGAATCTGGCGCTTTGCTTAAGGCGGTATTTTATAACTCTTCAAACAGCTCGGTAAAAATGAAAAAGTGCAGCATTGTAAAGCTGCGTATAGATAATAATTTTTATCAGAATACCGAAGCATATAATGAATTCAATGTAAACGGCGTTAACAACCGAATGGCAATTACCGATATTATCGATACGCTGGGCACACCGTCGCATTTTTACGGAATATCCGAAAATAATTACTATCTTGATTATTTTATTTCGCGAGACGACAGGCGGAACGGCATAACGGTTTATATCGACCCCGCAAACGATTCAATAACCGCAATTGAATTTTCCTATTATAAATAAAAATAAAAATCATAAAAACGGACTTCCGCTTTATGCCGAAGTCCGTTTTTTTCGCGTTAAATAACAAAACTGCCTCTCCGCTATACGGCGGGGAGGCAGCTTAAAAATCAGTTACTTAACGAAATCAGGGGTGTATTCGGTGGTTGTTTTCCACTCAACGCTAAGTTTTGCACCGTTCAGGGTGTTGTCGGAAACCTTGAAGGTTGCGCCATTCGCCATAGTGATCTGACTTGGCTTGAAGAAAGTCAACAAGGCATTTGCACCGGTGACCTCGTTGCCGCTGACCACAACATTGCCAAGCGTACCTGCAGGATTCCACTGGCTCTCTCCGATAAGGGTACTGAACATGATGGCGTCGTTCTTCGGCTTGTTCGCATCGTTAGCAGAATTGGTCAGGCTCATATCAAACCTGTTGCCGGTGATGGTCACATTCGCACCGTAAACACCCTGCTCAACGACCTTGATCGGGCGGGAGGCCTTGAATGTGCAGTTCTTGACCGTCACATCGCAAGTGCGGATATTGCAGAACCACAGCGGGTTAGAATCATTGGCTGATGCCGTGTTCTCATAAGCGTTGAAGGTGCAGCCGTCCAGCGTGAGACTGTCAGCAAAGAAGCCGCCATTCTGAATCCAAATGCCGTTGAAGGTGCTGCGGTCGAACAGAACACTCTTTACAGTGCGATTGTAGACTGCACCACCAAGATTTCTGCCGTCAGCCCAGCCGGTGTTCATACGGAAATAGCCATTCATGGTGAAGTCATTCGTGAACACAACATTGGAAGCATCGGGAATGTTGAAAGTAATAGCGTGTGAATCACTCTGATTCAGCCCGCCTTCCGGGTTATCGTTTACAGAACCGCTGATGTACAGGGTGATACCATCCTTATTGGAGCTGTAAATGGTATCATTCGCTCTGACCATATAGACTTTGCGTCCATCATCAAGAATCTCGCCCACATAGTGGTCCGTATTTCTATCCCAAGTCCACATATCACAGATGTCCTTATTGCCGATGGTAACATCACCGCCTGCAAGAGAAACATCACCGATGTTCAGATATACTACCTTAACATCTTCGGGAATCTCGGTCAAAGCATTGAATTCGGCGAGAGTATAATGTGCTGTACCGGCATTCTTATCGTACTGATTGTTGTAGCTGTCATTTTCAACAGTATCCTGAGTAGCAAAGACAGTAATACCAACGCCGTTAATGGACAGACCCTGATATTCATTGCCGGCAGTTTCCTGCATATGACCCTTGATGGTGAACTCACTGTTTGCACCAACAGCCAAGCCGGTAAATGTATTGCCCAGTGTAATGCCGTCGATTGTCCAATCAATAGCCTCATTGAGCTTTGCATCGCCGTTAATACCGGTGATTTCAATGGTGTACTTGAGCGCCAAATTGCCCTTGTTGATAACGCGGAGCTTCGGCAGCTCGTATGTACAACCCGGCTCCCAAAGAACCTTTTCGTCAGCCGGTGCGGCGGCAGCTTTCTTGAACTCTAAGGTTTCTCCTTTTGCAGATACCCAACTGCCGTCCGGCTTCTGCATTTAAAGATCTACTTTCAGATTACCTGCCTGAATTTTGTTTACCGCAGTAGATGCAGTGTCGGTAAACCACGCAAAGGTGGTGCCGATGAGCATTGCAACGCAGATTATAAGTGAAAATGCGCTTGAAAGCAACGCCCGTTTAAGAGATTTGCCGTTTGTCATTGTTTTTTCTCCTCCTTTATAAAATTATTTCAATGACAATATGTAAACGCGTTTTTCCGCGGTTCACAACAATTCCGTCTCAAAATGTATAGTTTTTGCTTTAATAAACCCGTAACAACCCCTCCGTCATAGCTTTGTAATCCACCGTCTCGGCTGCCGCCTCGGTCGGTGCTTCTGCTTCGCAGAGGTGTCCGCCGGACACCCGCACCCCAAACACAGGGGAGGCAACAGTCTGTGCAGAAGCTGCAATTTTGTATATCTGATATCTAATGTCTAAATTATTGAGTCGGTCGATAAGCCGAGTTCTGTCGAGGACGGTTATCTATCTCGACGCGGGATTGCTCCCTGCGCTCAAGCCGCTTTTCGTAACACGCCGGGCAGGCGTATGGTTACAGTCAGCGTTGCTCCGAATAGGGTTTACAGGATTCCGGCGTTCCCGCGGAATCGGTGAGCTCTTACCTCGCCTTTCCACCCTTACCGCAAACGGGCGATGTGTTTCGCATCATCAAAGAAAAATTCTAAGCCTTTTGCGGCGGTATATCTCTGTTGCACTTTCCCTAAGGTCACCCTCGGCGGCCGTTAGCCGCTATTCTGCCCTGCGGGGCTCGGACTTTCCTCAGACATTTCTGTCCGCAACCGTCTGACCGACTCAATGGTATTTTATCATATTTTGTACTCTGTGTCAAAATCTTTTTCGGGGAATAATATATAATGTTTGGAGGGTGATTTATGAAGAAAAGCGATATAAAGTATTTTTTGGCGGCAAATTCGTGTGAGGGCTTTTACTCAGTGTTTGATAAAGCCTATCTGCCCGACGGCGAATGGCGGGCGTATATAATAAAAGGCGGACCCGGGACGGGCAAGTCCTCGTTTATGAAACGCTTTGCGTCATATGCCGAGAAAAAAGGCTGCAAAGCCTTGCGCTGCCCGTGTAGCTCCGACCCCGATTCGCTTGACGCGGTTATACTGCCCGATAAAAAAATGATTATTCTCGACGGCACCGCACCGCATACGGTGGATCCGTCATATCCCGGGGTGTGCGAAAAGATACTGAACTTCGGCGAATTCTGGAGGGATGGAGATTTCTCCGCAAACAGCCGTGAGATAATTGAATTGACTTTAAAAAACAAGGCGCTTCATGCGTCGGCAGCAAGATATCTGCGCGCCGCAGGTCAGCTGATTTCGGATAATTACAAAACCGCGCTTGCCTGCACCGACATATCAAAAACAGAGCAGCTTGCCGCAAGGCTTTGCAAAAGGCTGATTCCGATAAAGAAAAATTCCGTCGGTCGGGAATGGGTGCGTTTTATAGGCGGAATAACGCCGAAGGGCATAAACACCTTTACGGAAACGGCGGAATGTGAAGCGGAAAGACTTGTTATAATAAGCGACAGATACGGCAGTGCCTCGAATATAATTATTAATGCGGCAAGAGGATATGCCCTGGCTGCGGGCTATGAAATAATCACGCTTAAAAACCCGTTTTTGCCGTCGCTTATAACCGACCATGTTATAATACCCGAATTAAAGCTTGCGTTTGTGACCGAAAACGATTACGCAAAATTTGCAAGCACGGAGCGCAGGGTGCATTCAAGACGGTTTGTTGCACTTAAAAAGCTGCATTTAAGCAACGAAAGAATGAAATTCAACCGAAAGGCAGCCGCTTCGCTTCTTGAATCTGCCGCAGCGACTTTGCAAAAGGCAAAATCGGTACATGATGAATTGGAAGCATTTTACATCGGCGCAATGGATTTTAAAGCACTCGATTCATACTATGAGGGTTTTTTGAAGAATATATAATGTCTACTGAATAATTGCATTAGCAAATGCAATTATATAAAATCGAGTTAAAATCTCGATTTTATGGGTCAAAACCTTTGTTTTGACCGTCAGTATCCATTGATTGTCGCCTGATTTTAAAAAGAATCAAAATGTGATTCTTTTTAAAGTGCAAGGTTTTTTCGCAAAATTGCGCAAAAACCTTGCACCTGAACAATTCAAAAGTTTACACCAACATGCTAGGCTGAGGTACTTTTGAATTGTTCAGCAGGCATTAAATAACAATACAGGACTGTTTAAGTAAACTGGCAAGCCCTTTCCTTCATATATTTTTATTATGAAGGAAAGGGTGTGTCAGTTTTGTTTTTCAGTCTGTTAATGAAGATTGCATCAGCCGTTTATTATTTTGCGCTGCATGTTAAAGGCGCGGGGGCTTTTCCTCCGCCGCTCTCTGCCGAGCGCGAGGCGGAGCTGCTTGAAAAAAGCCGGAACGGGGATGATGACGCGCGAAACGAGCTTATAGAGCACAATTTGCGGCTGGTGGCGCACATAGTAAAAAAATATTACAACACCGGCGCCGACCAGGATGATATGATTTCAATAGGCACAATAGGGCTTATAAAGGCGGTATCTACCTTTAATGCCGATAAGGGCATACACCTTGCCACATACGCCTCGCGCTGTATTGAAAACGAAATACTTATGTTTTTCCGCAACCAGAAAAAAACCGCGCAGGACGTTTTTATAAGCGACCCGATTGATACCGATAAGGACGGCAACACGCTGACGCTTATAGACGTTATTGCCGATAAAAGCGATATTGCCGATGAAATCGATACAAAAATAAAGGTGGAAAAGCTGCGGGTAATACTGCCCGTTTGCCTGACCGAGCGGGAGCGGCTTATAATAGAAATGCGCTATGGGCTTTGCGGCAGAGAGGAGCTTACCCAAAGGGAAATTGCCAAAAAGCTGAATATTTCAAGGAGCTATGTTTCCCGCATTGAAAAATCAGCGCTTGAAAAATTAAGAAAACAATTTTAAAATATATTTATAAGTATAAAAATGTAACGTAAGGTTAAAATTTCCTGTCTTTACAGATGAGGGGGAAGAAAAATGGAAGATAGCAGAATTACCGAGCTATTCACCCTGCGGGATGAAAGCGCAGTAACCGAGACGGAAAGCAAATACGGCGGGTATTGCCATAAGCTTGCGTTTAATATACTTGGGGACCCCAACGACGCAGAGGAAACGGTAAGCGACGCGCTGTTTCAGCTGTGGCAGGCAATACCGCCGGAAAAGCCGAAAAGCCTTGGGGCTTATTTTGCAAAAATCACGCGTAATATAGCTCTTAACCGAATTGAACGCAGCAGCGCGAAAAAGCGCGGCAGCGGCGAGCTTCCCCTTGTTTTGGACGAGCTTGATTACTGTGTGCCCTCATCTCACAGCACCGAGGCGGCGGTTGACGCGCGTATGCTTTCGGCTGTTATCAACCGTTTTCTTTCCTCGCAAAAGGAGACTGCGCGCGCAATATTTTTAAAGCGCTACTGGTATATGCGCCCGATAAGCGAAATAGCCGCCGAAACCGGCTTTTCCGAAAGCAAGGTAAAGGTAACGCTTATGCGAACGCGCGACGCGCTGAGAGAGTATCTTAGCAGGGAGGATTTTAACGTATGACGAACAGGGATATTTTAAACGCCTTAGGCGATATTGACGAAAGCTACATTACCGAGGCAAACGGCAGAATAAAAAGCAAAAAGGGCATTATTATAAGGTATTCGGCTATGGCGGCGTGCCTTTTAATAGTAGCCGCGGGAGCATTTGCCGCAGTGAAGATGATACCGCGCGGCAAAATTAAAAACAGCGCCGCCCCGAGTGAAACATATGAAGAATATGACGGAAATGTTGCAGACTATGATGGCGATTACAGCACAATTGAAAAAACCGACGGCACAAAGGCAAACGGCTCTGCTAAGGGAAACGGCGCGTCATCATCGGAAAATTATATTGCCTATGTTAAAAGATGGGACGAAAAAACAAACACCGAAAAATTTCCCATAGTAAAAATAAACGGTACGGAGTACAGTGTGGCAAACCGCCCGATTCCGTCCGATAAAATAGGAAACAGCATAACAAGGCTTACGGTGTTAGGCAGAGATGAATACACAAACAGCGAATACGCCGCAAATGTTGAAATTTATGAAATAAAGGGTATCTCATCAGAGTGCGCCGCGGCGGTGAAATACGATGCGGACGGAAAATACTACGTCTGCCGCAACTCACACTACAAGCCCGAAACGCTGGGGCAGTTTATGAATGATTTAAGTCTTAAAGAAAACCTTACCTTTGTTTCCTTTGGCGGCACGCAAATGAAAAACGGTAAAGCTATTTGCGACGTTGAATATACAAATGTGGATAAAGCGAAGGTATGGGAGCTTTTGTTTTCGGACGCCGCAGCCAAAGCGGTAAAGGACTATGACTCTATGAATTTTGAAACGGCGGCGGATATAGGCATTGATTTAAAGCTTTTGGGCTATGAGAATATATCGCTCGCCGTTACCCGCGACGGATATTTAACCACCAATATTTTAGATACGGGCAAGGCGTTTTATATAGGCAAGCCCGCGGCGGAGAAATTTTTAAACTACCTTGAAAAGGACTGCAAAACAATCGTAAAGCAGCAGTATAGTTATTCAGAGCCCGCAGGCGGCGGAAGCTCGGGTAATTCCGAAAGCTACAGCGTAAGTCACTCGGTGGGAAGTAATTGACATGTCGGAGCGGAAATTGTGCAAAGCGGCGGTAATTACGGCTGTACTTATACTGATTTTATTTCTTATTCCCGTGAAAATCAAATATAACGACGGCGGCACGGTGCAATATAAGGCGGCGCTTTATACGGTGGTAAAATGGAATCGCATTTCAGACATTGAAGATGAAAATTATCAAAACACCTCGGTTTATTTGTTTCCCGGCAGCTTAAAGGGCATAGACGAGCTTTGGAAAATCGAACAGAAAAAGAAAGGGGTATGATTTATGAGCAACATTAAAAATTCGGCGATAAAAAACATTACCGCAGCGCTGCTTTGCGTGGCGCTTGCAATCGGCGCGGGCTGTATGATAAAAATACACAGGGATAAAAAAACAGCCGTAAATTTAAAAAGCGCGGAAACCTATGACGAGGTTTACAACAAAATAAACAGCCTGAAGCTTAAAACCAATATCATTTACGGCTTGAAAAACGGTATGGCAAAAGGCAGCAGCCGTAACGAAAAAGCAGAATATATTGAAGACAGCAACACGTCAGCCGCAACAAACGGTGCGTCGGAAACCGCCAAAGCCGATTACAGCAAAACCACAACGCAGGTGGAGGGTGTAGACGAGGCGGACATTGTAAAGACCGACGGGAAATATATTTATATTCTTTCAAGCGATTACACATTTTACACCTATGTAAAAATAATCGATTCGGGCAGCGGTACACCCACACAGTTAAACGATATAAAACTTGAAAATTTCAACACAAGCGAAATGTTTTTAAGTGATAACCGTCTTGTGCTTTTGGGGAGCGCGCTGAACAGCGATAAAACGGCGGCGGTAATTTACGATATCACAGACCCCGAAAAGCCGAAAAAGGTAAACGAATGCAAGCAAAGCGGCGGCTATTCCGATTCGCGGCTTATAAACGGTAAGCTTTATATCGTATCAAGCTACGGGGTAAATGCCGAAAACATTAAAAAGGCTGATATTTCAACCTATGTGCCTTCTGTCGGCTGCGGCGAAAAGACCGAAAAAATAGCGGCGGACTGCATTTATATGTATGATAAATGTATGGAATCAAGCTATACCGTGGTGTGCGGCTACGATATAAAGGACGGCTCGAATATATCGGCAAAAACTGTTTTCGGGGGACTCAGCCGCATTTATGCGTCAACCGATAATATAATTGCGACCTCTGCTTATTACGACGAAAAAACCCAGATAGCGCGTTTTGAAATAAGCGACGGTAAGGTTGAACTTAAAGCGACGGGCGAAATAAAGGGGTACCTTTTAAATCAGTTTTCAATAGACGAATATAAAGGGCATTTCCGCTTTGTGCTGACAGAAACATCAGCCAACGGCGGCACCCAAAACTCGCTTGTTATACTGGACGGCAATTTAAAGGAGACCGGCAAGATAGAGAATATAGCGAAAAACGAAAGAGTGTATTCGGTACGGTTTATGGGTAATACGGCTTACTTTGTCACCTTCCGTCAGGTCGATCCGCTTTTCAGCGTGGATGTAAGCGACCCGACTTCTCCCAAAATAATAGGCAGCCTTAAAATACCGGGCTTTTCCGATTATCTTTTCCCCTACGGCGAGGGCAAATTGCTCGGCGTGGGCAGAAGCGCTGACAGATCCACAGGCGCAGTAACCGGAATGAAATTATCCCTTTTTGATATTTCCAATCCCGCAAATGTTACCGAGAGCTTTAAAACGGAGGTAGGCAATACCTACTCAGAGGCGCTTACAAATCACAAAGCGACTTTGGCGGACGCTGATAAAAACCTTATTGCGTTCCCCTATAATGATGAAAAGGGCACGAAATACCTTATATACACGCTTGAAAGCACGGGCTTTTCGCTTAAAGCGGAAATTCCGCTCGGCGGGGATAACAGTACATGGGGCACCTGCCGAGGACTTTATATAGGCAAGCTCTTTTACGCCGTGAGCGATAAGGAAATAGCGGTAATAGATATGCAAACCTTCCAAAAAACAGCAGAGCTTAAAATTAAATAGCCGCACGATTGACAAAGACGGGCACAAGTGATATTATAGATACAGCACAAATTTTACAAGGAGTATTACCATGACCGCAAAGATATTTAAACCCTTTGTTTGCGCTTTCATCATAATTTCACTTTTGCTCGGCGTTTGCTTTACAGCCTCCGCCGCAAACGGAAACGACGGACATATCACGATTGACACGGTTACCGCCGTTAACGGAGATACGGTGGTAGTAAAGCTTACCATGTCCGAAAATCCGGGAATTATGGCAATGACGATTTCGGTTACATATGACAGCAGCGTTTTGACCTATGAAAAGTTTTACAGGGGCTATCTGCGCGACTATACGGTGGCCGACCACCCCGATAAAAATTTGATTCGTTTTGTAAACTGCGAAAACGGCAATGCGCGTAATAACGCCGTAATAGTCAGCTTTCAGTTCAAGGTGAAGGACAGCGCCGCCTTCGGCTTTTACCCCATAAATATAGAATACAAGCAGGGGGATTTCTGCAACTGGAAGCTTGAAAAGCTGATGCCGAAAATAACCTCTGGCGGCGTTAATATTGAATTTAACGGTAAAAACTGTCCACATAAGCAATACGGCGAGTGGAAAACCGCCGCGTCTGCGGGCTGCACAGAGCCCGGAATCGAGCAGCGAGCCTGCCTTAAATGCGGGCACAACGAAATGAGGGAAACCGCACCTGCGGGTCATGATTTTTCAGAGGAATGGACGGTTGACGAGCCTGCCACGAAGGAGAAATCTGGTAAAATGTCACGCCACTGTAAAAGATGCGACGCAACTACGGATCTTCTCACCTTTTCGCTTGAGGACGCCGATAAAAACGGAATCGGAAACAATGCGGATTCCGCAGTAAAGCCATCCGATTTTACCGACAAGCTGAAGAACGAACAGCTGCCGGACAGCGGCACGGATTCATCGGGCAATTCTTCAAGCGGCGGAACGGATAAAACCGATAAAAACGGTGGCGGAAAGCCGTCTGAGCTTATACCCGTGAAAAGCGGAAGTGCGCTTGATAAGATAATAAACGCTCTGCCGGTCAGAATTAAAAGACTGAAATGGGTTTTTATCGTATCATTTTTCGTGATTGCAAGAAGTGTTTTATTCCTATAAGGCGGCGAGTTGGGAAATCAGGAGCTCAATGAAGGGAAAAATTGCATTCGGCCAAGCTGTATCTGCCCGGGGATAAGGAAATAACCGAAAGGCAGATGAGATGCCTCGATAAGCTTGATGATTTTAACATGACCCGCCCCACCGAGGGTGTATGGGGACAGCGGCATTTACGGCATATTAAGCAAAACAGCAAGGTGCTGTACCTTAATCTGCTGACAAGAGGCAAAAAGAACGGCTACCTTGCTGACATTAACAAGCAGGCGGAAGAAGTGTTTTTTCGACTTGTAAAGCAGATGTCAGAACGTGAGGGCGTGACCGAACAGCTCAAAGCAGATAATCAAATGGAATGGGTTGGTTGAATGAATAACATCCGCAGCAGGGCAACCGAAATCGTAAACCACGATATAATTTACACTTAAACAACAACGGCGGCAGAGAGATTTTACACCTCCCTGCCGCCTTTTTACATTTAAGTATGATGATCAATAATTATGGGCAACAGTCAGTTGCTTGTTATTCATCCATTATACTGATATAATATAATCACAGTAAATAAAGGCGGCAAAACATATGGAAACAAAAGATATTATCCTTGAACTTAGAACGAAAAACAAATTATCGCAGGATGAACTCGCTGAAAAAGTATTTGTAACCCGACAGGCAGTAAGTCGCTGGGAGAACGGCGAAACAATCCCAAACACCGAAACACTTAAGCTTTTATCAAAACTTTTTGATGTTTCTATCAATACACTTCTTGGCTCACCGAGAGAACTTGTATGCGAGTGTTGCGGAATGCCTATTGATGACAGTACTATTAGCCACGAAAAAGACGGTGCTTTAAACGAAGAATACTGCAAATGGTGCTACGCAGACGGCGAATATACCCTTGATTTTTTTGAAAAATATAAGGATATTGGCGGAAAAGAAAAGTTTGAGGAGTTCAAACAACAACTTATCCACGAATTTAACACCTTGCTCCATATTGAGGGCTTGCCAAGGGTTGAAAATCTGAATGTTCTGTCAGGCAGTTTTATCAATCTGGAATACCGCTTGCCTAACGGTCAAACGGTAAAATTTCTTGATGATAATGCCACCTATATTGGCGGTCAACTGGAGTGTGAATTTGGCGGTGATAGATGTTTTGGCATCGCTGCCAATATGGATTTTTTACTCGTCTGCACATACGAAGAAAACGGCGAAAACCCCGAACTTGTAATATATAAAAAGAGATAAAAAATGACCGCTGAGGGATCTTGCGAAACCTCAGCGGTTTTTACGTTTATCTTACGACCGAAGAATGACTATAGATATAGAATTCCTCTTGGCTCGGCATCCACTTCTTTTCCTTTGGTAGAAAAGTAGTGTCGAATGCTTCAACTGCAACAGTGTCCTCACAGCAATCGGCGGCGGTACTTGGAATATACATCCACTTTTTGCCGTCAAGTGTGTTTGGCACAAGCTCACAAACAAGAAGTGCCGTTGGGAAGTTGCCGTCCACTACAAAACTTACATTCTTCTTTTTACAGCTCACAAAACCACGGCCGACGTAGTTTCCAGGATTGCCGAAGTTGATGTTCACATCGTAACCCATCTTACGTGCAACCTCAAAGGAATGCTCGATCAGCATTTTGCCGAACTTCTGTCTTTGGTATTCGGGTGCAACGCAAAACGGCCCAAAGGAGAGGATCTCCTTGCGTTTACCATTCTCATCTTCAAGCCAAGCCTTCGTGTACATAATGTTGCCAACGATCTTGCCGTCAAGCTCAAGCACAAATGCAAGCTCAGGGATGAAGTCAGGGTGCTTTCGCATCTGATGCACATAATAATGCTCGTCTGCACCGGGCTTATAGATGTTCCAAAATGCCTCACGGGTAAGTTCTTCTACTGTTCTGTAGTCTTTTTCTGTTTCTAAACGTATCGTCAAATTGTTCATTGTTAAATCCTTTCATAAATTGTTGACGCTCAAGATACGAGAGGATTGCCGAGAATGTATTTGCAAACCTCTCGTTTACAATACAATCTCCAAAAGGTTGGTGTTTTTCAAACAGCACACTCCGATAAATTATTCAAGCCAAAGCTTGTAAAGCTATTATATCACAGAAGTACAGATAACTCAAGCATACTATTGACGAAATATACAACTTGTTGCATAATATAAAAACGCAACAAGTTGCACATCGGAGGTGCTGCAATGAAAAATAATCTTTTTGGAGAAAAAGTCTGTTATGAAAATTTTGAACCCCCATTTGTTCTGATTGCCTTGATGAGCCGTTTTGTTAATCGTTATCAGTCGGCGGCAAATGCTTTTTTTAAGAAATTGAGCTGGCAACAGATGTTTTTTCTGAATGGTGTTACGCTTTTCAAAGAAGCTCCTTCCATAAAAGATATGGCTGATTTTTTAGGTTGCACTCATCAGAATGCCAATAAACTGTACGCAAAGCTCCTGCGTGATGGCTATATTATTTCTCAGCAAGATGGGGATGATCGGCGCAAGCAAAGGATTTACTTGACGGATAAGGCTCTAAACTTTTTTGCCGATAACAAGGTAGGATCATCGGAAAGTGTAAAAGAAATTTTCAGCGTAGTATCGGATAATGATATGGAAGTTCTTATTGATGTGATGGCAAAACTGACAGACCATCTTTCAAAAGTGCATCAATAACCGGGATTAAACTAAGGAATATGGCAGCTTATCACCATTCTCGGTATCTGTGTTGTGTTTTTGATACCTTGCTTCTATGCATTAAAGCTTGAGGTGAGCGTAGGTGGATACAAGTGCAAAAACTGTGGTCACGAAATTGTCCCTACCTATATGGAGGCACTTAACGCAATGCACAGAGGAACAACTCGATATTTGAAGTGTCCGAAATGTAATAAACGCACTTGGTGTATGAAGGTATTAAAGAAATAAGCCCCTAATTTGATGAAAATAAAAGTCAATTGCCCCATTGGGAGCGCAGTAAGTCCTGCATTCACAACGGGGCTTTTGTTTTTGTGTCATTTATAAATCATAGTTTGAAATTAAGTATTGAAAAGAACTTTTATTTTCTCCTTTGCAAACCGCTCATTGCAATACACAAAGTTAAACTCACCGCTAATTTGCATATCAGCAACAGTAAAGGTAGCAAGGTCGTCACGGCATCGGGAGACAGGTTCATAAGCAAAGGTAATTGCTCCGTTGTTTGCCACAATGTCGCATATTACGGAAAAATTGCTGACAGAGCTGCAACGCTTAAAGTTATCAAAGGAAAAACCACGGTCTGTAATGGCGTTGTGCAGTAATGTTCTCGTTCCCGAAAACGGCTCTCTGACCACAATATCTTCTGCAAGAATTTCTTCAAGTGTGACAGTCTTATTTGCAAAATGATGGCTTTTTGCACAGACTCCCACAAATGCTTCTTTCTTGTAAAGGTGGTATCCGTATTTTGATTTATCAAAGACACCTTCAACAACAGCAAAATCGATCTCTGCCTTTTCAAGCTTATGTAAAAGAACTTCTGTGTTATCAACTATCAAATCAAGCGTGTGGTTTAGCTCTTGCAGAAAATGGCGAATCTCCGGTACGATCACAAATTCACCTATGGTCTTGGTTGCACCAACGGTCATATGAACGGTATCGGTAGGAATGAACTTTTCACGGATATCCGCTTCCTCTGCCTTGATGCTGTCAAAATAACGCTTTAGCCGTTCTGCATTCTTTGTTCTTGACAGCGTCCGTCCGTCATACTCAAACAGCTTCACACCGTAATAATTCTCCAAATAATGAATGTGCTGTGTGACACCCGGCTGAGTCATATTCAGTTTTTCAGCCGTTCTGCGGTAATTCATCTCATCATAAAGAGCAAGAAAAGTGATAACTCTGTAATCTAACATAACAAACTCCAATTAACAAAAATTATCGACTGATAAGAAATGATAATTTGATTTTATCACAAAAGCGTAGTATAATCAATGGGTATAAGTGAAAGTAGGAGATTGTTTATGTACAGTCGTCAATGATAGGTTACACTTTTCTCAAAAAAATATGATGAAAA
>OLSX01000269.1_pt1 | contig 52938 bp, 53 predicted proteins | sample 1673141 | NCBI WGS metagenome assembly OLSX01 (sample SAMEA3136759, study PRJEB25190) | human gut metagenome | biome: human gut; feature: human-associated habitat; material: faeces | place: Austria | collected 2013 | reverse complement strand
GTTATCTAGATTTCCTGCTTCTTAAGAAGCAGGCTAAGTATACATTCAAGAGAAAGGAAATGGCATCTGAGATTCTAAGAATGATGATGGATACTGAGGCTTTCAGTAATGAAATGGTAAGAGCTACACCTATGCCTATTTCACTTAAGGAAGCATATTACGAATATCGTTATGGTATATTCGCTGAATAAGATTACTCAAAGCAACAATTTTCTTAAATTGAGCGAAATTTTTAAAGAAAGGAATAACTGACATCTCTTTTGCAATAGATAAAATAGGTCCTGGTATTCCTGTACCACCACTTAGACCAACTGTGCTTCTTGAACCAGCCATATCGCTGATCAAATGAAAAAACCAAATAATTATTCCATTTACTATTTTTAAAAATATATCTTCTCCTATAAAAATTTTACTTTTATCTGGAACATCAACCATTATAAAATTACCATTTAGATCAGTTCCATAAGACTTATAAGTAAACTGCGTTAATAGAGAAAAAATCAAACCTATGATAGTTGGATGATGTGCAAAATCTCTAAGATGATGCTGTAACCCTCCTCCAAAATCTGATGCGCTTCCATCTGCAGGAATAGGAAACTTATCTTCTAAAAATTTTACACAATTTTTCAAATCATCAGATTCGCATCCTAATATCTTTGCAGCCTTTTTCACAAGATTATTAATCTGCTGGGCAGAAATATTTCTGCCCTCTGCAAGAGAAAAATCTCCTGTCCATAATATATCCATCATACCACAGGCAATTCCTGAGCTTACTGCCAGAAGATAATCCCACTTATCAGCTTTGCTAGAGAACATATCAATCTGTGAATCAAGATTGAAAATAACGCTATCTAGACTATTAACGTTCTTAGATAATATATTAAGATCAGATATTAATTCAACTTTTATTTTTTCTTGTTCATTCATATTATTCTTCACCTTTTTCTCACCTTCACTTAAGTTAGTATTACACTAATAACTATATTCATCATACTCCTGATTCTTTATAGATTCAATTAATCAAAAAAATGCTCAACTCATATTCTGTTTACTTTAAAATATAAATCTTACTCATTAAAAAACGGTGTGGCTCATTTTCGAGTTACACCGTATAAGTACTCAAACTAATTTTTCTATTTGTTGGGATCAATCATAGTTAATTGTACTTTATGTCTTTGTTCATCAATTGTATCTACCCATGTCGTTACGATATCTCCTACAGAGACAACATCACTTGGGTGTTTAATACGGTTTTTACTCATTTTAGAAATATGAACGAGTCCATCTTCATGTAATCCAATATCTACAAAGGCACCGAAGTCTACAACATTACGTACAGTACCTTCTAGCTTATCATTTACATGAAGATCTTCTAATGTGAGGATATCCTGTCTTAGGATTGGTCCATCATAATCATCACGATAGTCTCTTAGTGGTCTCATAATAGAGTCTAGGATATCTTTAAGTGTATAGTCATCTAGTCCTGTAAGTTCTTTAAGGGATGTAATGTTAGCCTGTGAGACAGCCTTCTTACATGCATCTGTTCCTAGATCATTAGTCGTTAAGTTTAATGCTTTTAAGATAGCTTTAGTGGCATCATAAGATTCTGGATGGATATTTGTACGGTCTAGTGGTTCACTGCCCTCTTCGATTCTTAAGAAACCAGCAGCCTGTTGATAGGCTTTTGGACCAATCTTAGGAATCTTTTTCATTTCTTTACGGCTCATGATCTTACCATTTTCTTCACGATAAGCCACAATACTATTTGCTGTTGCCTGAGTTAAACCAGAGACATTCTTTAAGAGTGTAGAACTGGCTGTATTGATATTCACACCTACTAAGTTAACTGCTTTTTCTACAACGAAGTTAAGTCTTTCTTTTAATTGGGTAGTAGGTAAATCATGCTGGTACTGCCCTACTCCAATAGATTGAGGATCAATCTTAATAAGTTCTGATAAAGGATCGAGTAGTCTTCTTGCGATAGAAATCGCGCTTCTTTGCTCAACGTGGAGGTCTGGGAATTCTTCTATCGCTAGCTTAGAGGCACTATAAACACTTGCGCCTGCTTCACTGACTATAGTATAACTCACAGGTAAGTGATATTTCTTGATTGTATTTGCGACAAAGGCTTCACTTTCACGACTGGCTGTACCATTACCAATCGCAATCAGGTTAACATCATATTTTGTACAGAGGTCTACTAATTTCTTTTCTGATTCCTTCACTTTCGCAACAGGAGGATGTGGGTAGATAACATCGACTGTAAGTTTCTTACCTGATTCATCAATGACTGCAAGTTTACACCCTGTACGGAAAGCTGGGTCAAAGCCTAAGATTCTCTTATTTTTCATTGGAGCCTGTAAGAGTAATTTACCAAGATTATCAGAGAAGACATCAATACTTGCTTCCTGGGCTTTTTCAGTAAGAGTATTTCTGACTAATCTTTCTAGAGACGGATAAGCAAGACGCTTTAAGCCATCATCAATCGCTTCATCTACATATTTGGCTGTTGGACTCTTAGGGAACTTAATATAACGTCTTGAGACAAATGTCTTGATATAATCTTCATTAATGTTGATAGAAACAGTGAGGATCTTTTCTTTTTCTCCTCGATCAATCGCCATAATACGATGTGTCGCAATACGTGAGACATTTTCAGAATAGTCATAGTACATCTTATAGGTCATCTTTTCATCTTCCGCATTCTTCTTTTTAGAAGTGACAAGTCGGCCATAGTTCATCATAGAATCGACAATTTTATTACGTACTGTCATATCATTAGAAATTTTTTCCGCAATGATATCCTTAGCCCCCTGCAATGCCTCTTCTCTAGAAGTGATTGTATCATTCAGATAGGCATCGATGTCTTTTTCATTAAATGTACGTGGTAAAGAAAGAAGTGTCTTAGCTAAAGGTTCTAAACCTGCTGCAATAGCCACACTGGCTCTTGTTTTCTTTTTCTGTTTATAAGGACGATAGATATCTTCTACCTGTGATAAACGTGTACATGCATTGACCATCTTCACGATATCATCATTTAAGTGTCCTAATGTTTCTATTCTTGTAAGGACTTCTTCTTTTCTTTTTTTAAGATTCACCTGATAGTCATATTGTTCCTGAATCACACGGATCTGTTCTTCATCTAAGCCATGTGTTAATTCTTTACGATAACGAGCAATAAATGGAACAGTACAGCCTTCTTCTAATAGTTTTAATGTATTTTGTATCTGTTCTGTCTTGATATTTAGTTGTTCTGAAAGTTTAAGTATAATATCTTCCTGCATGTTTTTCTCCTTTATAAAAGGCTGATTGCTCAGCCTTATGCATGTTTATATAAGTATGTGATTGAAAGTGGTGGTAATTCTAATTCTCCATTATAATCCACCATTTCTCCACTCATCAAATCCTGATAAGAACCATGTTCAATAGGTGGATAGATTGTATAAGGTGCATCATCAATATTAAGTGCAACTACAATCTTTTCTCCTTCATAGTTTCTTTCTAATACGTACTGTTTATTAGTAAGAACTAAATCCTTATAGTCTCCTAGTGTGAGTGCTTTATGTCCTCTACGCATATGAATATATTTTGATACTAAATCAGATAATTCGTTAGGTTGAGGTGCATCGAGTTCTGGACGAAGTGGTGCATCTGTTACTCCTTGAATCTTTTCACCTTTAATACCCCATTCTGAACCATAATAAATACATGGAATACCAGGAACTGCCATGAGTAAGCCAAATACTAATGGAAGTTTTCTTTCATCAGTTAATGTACTAGATATTCTATTCACATCATGGTTATCTACAAATGTGAGTAAATCTCTACCACTATACATATCCATCGCATTTCTCTTTAATGTATGGGCATATTCAAACATATTCAAAGAGTTAAATGAAGACCAGAATGCTTTATATGATGGATAATCAGTGATTGCATCTAGTTTAGCTTCTGTATACATGTAACCTGCATTATCACCTAATACTTCTCCTAACATAAAGAAATCCTGTTTTAAACTCTTACAATGATCACTCAACATTGCCATAAACCATCTAGGCAATGAATAAGCGACGTCTAGTCTTAAACCATCTATATCAAAACACTTGATCCAGTAATCGACTGCATCTAGTAGATAATGTTGGACATCTGGGTTATCTAGGTTTAACTTCACAAGTTCATAATGACCTTCCCATCCTTCATACCAGAATCCATCACCATAGCTAGAATCTCCATCAAAGTTGATATGGAACCAATTGGCATATGGGCTTGCAGGTCCTTTTTCCTGGACATCTCTAAACGCAAAAAAGCCTCTACCGACATGGTTGAATACCCCATCTAATACAACCTTGATATCATGTTCATGGAGTGTTTTACATACTTCTGCAAAATCTTCATTTGTACCTAAACGCGTATCGATGAGATTATAGTCACGCGTATCATAGCCATGAGAATCACTGTTGAATACAGGATTGAAATACACAGCACCTATTCCTAATTCTTGTAGATAAGGGACAAAATCCTTAATTTTTAAAATACGATGAGCCTGGATATCATCATTGACTTCAGGCGCACCACAAAGTCCTAGTGGGCAAATCTGATAAAATACTGTTTCTTGATACCACACAATTAACACTTCCTTTCTGTTTACTATTATACTTCATTTTTATGTGCTATCCAATCTATTTATATTTTTAGTAACTTGCATTTATGTTTATACTATATATTTATAAACATTCTAAATGTATTATTGTATATATCGATTATGCTCAGGGTCATAGTCGTTCAATAATAGTTCTATCTTGTCTTCATCATAGCCAAGATAAACATATAAAACATATATAAGTAAATCTTTAAGCTGCTCATGAATGTTTGTACCAAAGTATAGACGTAATATTTTCTCACAGCTTAACGCAAAGCCTAATATATCTTCAGTATTCTTATAGTCTTCATATATATGATCAATCATCCATCCCATTTCTTCGTTAAGTGATTCTTTGAGTATGTTATAGAATTGTTCCATATTAGTGCCTCTTAAAATAGTTTTGTATATCTTCTGCAGGAATAATGGTTATTTCCCCTTCTTTATAATTATTCTTCCATGGTCCTGTTTTAGTGAGTGTTATAAGTGTTTTTAAAGGGTAACGAGAGAATGTATTGAGGATTTCATCTATGTATTCCTTCTTATTTTCATCTAAATCTAAATAAGCATCTTCAATGATCTTATAACGCATATCATCTTGTACTCTAAATGGGAATGTAGAGAATAAGTGATAGACATCAGGATAGATGACACCTTGCTTCCATGCTTCACAATGTTCATGAAAGAGTGGCTGTGGATAGGAATAAGCCTGTATGAAGTATAGATAGGATTCTAATTGCATAGGTGTGAGTTCTTCTAGTGTATAAAAGAGATAAGAGATCACCTGCAAGATTTCTTTTGAGCAGGAGAATTGTGATTTAAGAGTAAGACATCTATTGATTGCCTTTTTAAAGGCTGGCCCCATCTTTTCATGGTTCTTATTCACTAAATCCATCATATAGTCTATATCACATAGTGCATTGTGAATAACTTGTGCATAGTCAGGATGAGGGGTGCTTCCCTGTAAATATCTTGTAATAGTGACTTCTCCAAAGCCTAAAGCATAAGATAATGGTGCTTTACCGAGATGATAGAGAGACATAAGGGCTTCTATTTCTTCTTGTATTCTTGTTTTACACATCTTATTCACCTTCTTCACACTTATTATAGCATATGATAGACTTTTTAGAAATATCTATCATATGCATTAAAACAAAGAAAAAAGTGCATATTATTGTGAATATGCACTTTCCTGTGTGAAGAGATTTTCTATCTCCACCAACATGTTCCCAAATTCATTGAGCTTTATATAAAGCTCATCATCGTCAATATTCATAACGATTTCGTTTTGTCTGATCCTCGCATCATGCATCTGACTACTCCCACGGGCAAGCCCGTGGGGTTCTTACTATCAAGTTTAGCTTGTAATCGTACATCATTTTCAGACTTTGGAATACAAGTATAAATCTATTTAAGTAAGAACTTCTATTACCAAGCAGTCCAACGACCACATTAACGGTAAATTTCTATCTTACGATATGGAAGTATAATCAATCTCCCTTATGTTTATTTTATACTATTTTGATTCCACTATTCAATACTTTGATTCTATTAATCTTAATTCTTTTAATTAAGGCTTCTTCCTTACTGTAACACTTTTCAAATTCTGAAATACATCTGTCTCTATCTATATTCCTAGTCCTGTAGTCATAGCAGTACAACAGAAATGATGAATACCAGTCTCGTTGTACTAGAGTTCCATCTGCTAAATGATACATCCTGTCAGATAATTTCTTCTTTATGTAATCATCTGCTGTATGGTCATATTGAGATGCTCTATAATCATTAGGCACTTCTATATATGTACCACCTGTGGTCTTGAATTTTTCTTCTACAGCAGCCTGAAACCCAGAAGGGCATCTATTCTTTATAGACTTGCCAAAACGTTTTTTCTTATTAAACTTACCCTTGTTATTGACAGTAGTTTCCTTGGCTCTTTTCATAAGCTTACCTGCATTTCTGGGTTCTGTTATAAATACATCACCAAGACTCCTTAAATAATTAGCATCTTCGTTTATAGCAAGCTGTCTATTTATCGCATTAATACGACATAATTCAGAATGTTTTTCTTTTAATTTCTTATAATGATTAGAATATCTCCAGGTCTTGCGACCTTTTTTAATTGTACCGTCTTCATTATAATTCTGAGAATTAGTTGCTCGTCTTGACCTATCCATAGCACGATATATTATAATTCTAGTGAAAAGATATTTTTAAGCTGTATTTTATGGTTATTAATATAAATATAGTGATCATTGAGATTCACTATTTGTATTGTTCCTCTTATTTTAGAATAAGAAGACCCTGTGTAATAGACAAGTTCTACTTCATCTCCTTCTTGAATTTGATGAATTTTCCAGTTAAGTTCATAATATTGGTCTTCACATAGTTCTTTTCTAGGTATTGTAGTATCTTCTTGAAGTAGTTCTTTAAATCCTTTTAAGGCATCAAAGCTTAAAAATAAGCGTGCACGATCAACCTTCTTATGCATTATGACCTCCTATTAATGTATTTCTTTTTTCTGTAGTAGCTTTTTCCTGTTTGTTCATAAGCTTTAATATCGCATTCTTCCCATACTTATGACGGATAGAGACAATAGCTTTCTGAAGTTTCTTTTCTTCTTCAAGGGCTTCTATATCACTAAATAAATCATAAGATTCATAGGACTCATCTAAGACATCTCCAAAGGATATAGAAATCTGTCTGATCAGTCTTCCTTTTTGAACTTTTAGATGATAAATAGAAATAAAGGCATCCATCAGAACACTCAATGAATTGGTTCTGACTGTCAGTTTCCTAGAGCCTCCTGCCCATCCTCCACCATCTGTACGTGAATAACCAATATATAAGCTTATATGATTTGTGACAAGACGTGATTCGACAAGTCTTAAGACATTGAGTTCTACCATTTCCTTTACAACGAGTATTGCATCCTCATATTCATAATCAGAAAAGAGAACCTGAGAATTATTAATTGATTCATTCTTAGGACGATACTTCTTAATAGAGGCAATCGTAGCAGGTTCTCTCCCCCAGGCATGATCAATAATATATTCCGCATTAATACCAAACTCTTTATAAAGAATCTCTTCAGGAATCTGAGTAATCCCATGCATATCCACAACACCGAGTTTTAATAAATGATTGGCTGTTCCACTTCCCATATGCCAGAAATCAGTGATAGGTAAATGATGCCATAAGTATTTCTGATATCTTTCTTCATCTAATATCCCGATATTTTCTTTTGTATGCTTAGAGATGATATCAAGGGCGACTTTCGCAAGATAGAGATTGGTTCCTATGCCACATGTGGCAGTAATATGTGTATCTGCAAATACAGCCTGCATCAACATCTTCGCAAACTCCTTCGCACTCTTATGATAAAGATGCATATAAGATGTGATATCAATAAAACATTCATCAATAGAGTAAACATGAATATCATCAGGTGAGACATAACGACAATAGATACGATAAATACGTGCTGAATATTCCATATAAAGATGCATACGGGGCATCGCAGTAATATATTCAACACCCTTGGGTATTTCAAATATACGACAGCGATTATGAATTCCCATACTTTTCATTTGAGGTGTAATCGCAAGACAGAGTGCTCCATTACCTCTAGTAGGATCTGCCACTACAAGATTAGTTTTAAAGGGATCAAGATGTCTTTCACTGCATTCGACTGAAGCAAAGAAGGTTTTTAAATCTATACATAAATATACTTTTTTCATCATTCTTTCTCCTTCCTGTTAGTCTTATTATAGTTATCTATGGTGCATATATCAAATAGTTTTGCACCAAAATGATTCTGTAAGTACAATGAATGACGCATTTGTTTGCACCAAATTGTATTATGTTGTATAATGCCTAAAAAGAGGTGGAGAAAATGAATTTTAAAGAATATCTAAAGAAATACAAGGAAAAGATGGGTGTATCTAATGAATATATTGCGAGTCAATTAGGCGTGAACCGTTCTACTGTAACAAGATGGTTAAAGGGTGATACAAAGGTCACAAATCCTGAAGTGATAGAGAAGCTCTCATTTATATTAGGTGTAGATGTAGAATCACTTATTAATAGTGAAGAACGTTATGAAAAGCCAGTACTAGGTGAAGTCAAGGCAGGGTATGATTTGCTCATTGATGAGAATTTTGAAGGATATGAGCAGGTGACTCAGGATGATTATTATCGTGGAGATTTCTTTTTACGTGTTGTAGGAGATTCTATGTCAGGGGCACATATTCATGATGGAGATTTATTATATGTAAAAAAATGTAATGATGTACCAAGTGGTACGATTGCGGTCGTATTAATTAACCGTTGTGAAGTAACAGTCAAAAAGGTTATAAAAAAAGAAGGATTACTGATTCTAGAACCAGCAAACCCTTCTTGCAATGTACGTTATTATTCTCAGGAAGAGGTAGAAAGTCTTCCTGTAGAAATTATTGGAAAAGCGTTATATAGTCGTTCTGATTTAGTATAAGAATTCTTCAATCATTAAAGTACTCATACGCTTCTTGAGATCATCTAGCTTTACATCATCTTCTAGACAAAAAGAAATATGTTTATATTCTTCAAAGAGTGTTTTTCTGCAGGTAATTTCTCTTTGTCCAATTGTAGTCTGATAAAGATGATCATGTGTTGTAATGTTCATATGATGTTGTAATTCCTTTAAAGCAGTCTGACCATTGAGTTTCATACGATGATTCTTTTCTTCTTGATCATCATTGCTTTGTGCATCAAACATATAAGCACAAATACTATAGTTCTTATGATGACATTCCTTAAATAAGTCATGAATCATATAAGTGAAGTCTACAAATATACCTCCACCTGTACCCCCTACTATACCAGAGGCAATAAGGACATTAATATGATCTTCCCCAGCAATAGAAATCATCTTCTCAATGAGTGTCTTGAATTCACTTCTCATACCTTCATAGACAGATTCAGTTCTAAAAATCTTCTGTCCAAGTGTTCTATCACAATCTGTTCCACGAGGATCTAGAATGATGATTTCATCATCTGTCATATGTGTATTCTTGATATGAGAAGTCATATCTACGATTCTTATTTCTACTCTATCTATATCATCATAATCATATTTTATTTTACCTTTTAAGGAATCAATGACACCGCCACCAAGTCCTCCTAATCCAACAATAATAATAGGATCTGCTTGATTCATGTTTCTACTTAGTTGTAGCCCCATAAAGTTATCCTCCATTTCATAATCACAAATAATTTAGCCTTTCCTATTCTAACATATTTAAAACACATTACAATAAAAATCAAAGGAAGCTGTAAAACCCGTCTAGGGCCTTACAGCTTTCCTTTTTTCATATAATAAGATGCTTTGATTATAAGAACACGATTAGTATAGGTATAACCATTTCTCATTATATGAGCATTGGAGAATTTCTTTCGGCAATTTTTATGCTGATCAGCTTCCCCTTCATAACCAGCATTCTTTTTCTCTTGAGTCATATAATCCGCTTCCCCTCTTTCAATGCCATATATTATTATACAGTGATGATTATATATTACAATACATATTCATAACATATTCACATAATATTAACATAATATGAAAAAGAATAGGCTATTTACCTATTCTTCTACAAAATTAAATTTGTCTTTGTTTCTTTCTTTGAATACTTCAAAGATAATATTTGTTTGATCAGGTGTAACCCCTAATAAGCCATCTACACCCTCTTCTTTAGTAGGTACGACTTCATAGATAGAAACCTGTGTTGTAGATTCATTATGTGGCATAAGAACAACATATGTACGCTTATCATGAGTGAATTGATCTAACATCTTGAACTCAACATCATTTCCTGATGCATCTTTTAATGTGATTATATTATTCATTTTATTTACCTCGCGTATCCATTATGCCATAAGTATGTGTCTTACGACAATCATTTTTAGCTAATTTGCCACTTCACATGAGAGCCATGATCATCCTTAGATACAACTAATTGATTTTCTATTTCCTGTTTTAATTCTGATACATGAGAGATAATACCAATAAGTTTAGACCCTTCTGACATATCCATCAGTACTTTAATGGCTTCATCTCTTGAATGATCATCTAAAGAACCAAATCCCTCATCAATAAACATAATATCTAGATCAATACCTGATGCACTTTCTTTTATCTCATCTGCCATACCTAGGGCTAAAGAGAGTGCAGCCATGAATGATTCTCCACCTGATAATGTATTGATTTCTCTTTCAGAATCAGTCACAAAAGAATAAACCATTAAGTCTAAGCCTTTATTCTTACCTTCTCCTGCTTGTTCAATATTCTTAAGATGTAGTTCATACTGACCAGCAGACATATCATAGAAACGACTATTGGCTTCTATTAAGATACGTTCCAGGTATGTTCTTTGTACATATGTTTCTAAGTCCATTCTAGAACCTGATACATTACCAGATAATTGGTTGTATAGAGTAGTTAATTGGTGGTTCTTATGAATCATTTCTTTTGCATGAGAAACAATCTTATCTAAGCTCTTTAATGATTCAGTGTTGTTTAAATAAGTATGTTCTTCTTCTTTTACGACTTCTAATTGGTTTGAATATATATCTACTATATCTTGATAATCTTTTTCTAGTTCATCTAGTTCAGGAAGTGATTGACCATTGATACGTTTCTCTATTGTTTCAATTTTAGAAGAGACACTGGCATAATTCTTAGAATAATCCATATAAGCTTGATTGAAACGCTTTATATCTTCTTTTTGATACTTAGAAGTAAGATCCTGCCAAGAATCACATTTGTATTCTTCTACTAAGCTTGTATAAGCCTTATAAGACTCATCCCTGCTTCTTTCTAGTTGAGGAAGAGATTCTTTATAGGATGTAATAAGCGTTTGACACTTATTATAAATATCTGTAGATATATTTAATTTCTGTTTGAAGTCCTTATAAGCTGCCTCTTCGTCCTGTTTATTCTTATTAAGTAGACTGATCGCATTTTGTGCTTCTTCTAATGAAGCATAGCTTAACTGACTCTTTAATTGTATAAGTGTAGAATTTAAAGAAGCAAGCTTGACTTCATATTGATGAATATCATCAGTAAGTGATTTTACATTCTCTTCATATTGGTTTAATTTTGTTTCTATTGTTTCTAGCTCTTTTGTGAGTATCTGATAACGACTCTTTCTCACATTGAGGTCATCTACAATACGACTTAAATTTTGTTTTTCATTTAGAAGTGTTTCTTTAATAGAATTAAGAGTAGCGTCACTAGAGAGTGTTTCACTTAGAATCTTTAAATCATTCTTGTGTTTCTCTTTTAATTCTTTTAAAGAATCATTTAAAGATGAGGCTTTTGCGCTTTCTGTTTCTAGTAAGACAAATGCCTTGTCTTTTTCTCTTCTCATTTTTTCTAGTTCTTCTTTAGTGGCCACTTCTCCATCTTTTAAAGATGCAGGAAGTGGATGGTGGATAGAACCACATACAGGACATGGAGCACCTTCTTCAAGTGTTCTTGCAAGTAAACCTGCCTGAGCATCTAGGAAGAGTTTATTAGCTTCATCATAGAGTCTATTCTTCTGATTATAAAGAGTGCTTAATCTTGTATATTCATTTTGTGTTGAGACGAGTTCTTTTTCTTTTTTAGAAATAGATTGAAAGTCTTTAACGAGGCTGTTGTAAGAATCAAGTTTAGTCTTGAATTCCTTGTGTTTTGATTCTAGAATAACCTGTTCTTTTTCTACATCCTTGAGTGTTTCTAGTTCTGCTTTACCTTTTTCCTGCTTTAATAATAAAGATTCTTTGTTTTTATTGAGTAAAGTAAGCTGTTTAGTAGAATTATCAATAGATTTATTAATATTAGATATACTATTTTCTATTTTACTTAATTGTTTTCTGTTTTCTAAATCTTTTGTCGCTTTATCGTATTCTTGTGTATATAAACGAACAGATTGTTCGTATTTTGTATCTACAGTTTTCTCTTCTTCTTTTAAGTTTTCATATTGAATGCGTAGTTCTGGCTCTCTTTTGAGTTCATTTTCTAGCTTGTTTTGCGTATCTGTATATTGTTTTTGATCTTTTGTATAAGAGTTATATGCCTGCAAGATATTATAAGCATATTCAATTCTACTAGAGAGCTTATAGTTATTTTCTATCTCTTCTTTTTGATTATTTAAGTTAACGAGCTGCTTCTTTGCCTCTTCTAGAACTTGATAATCATTAAGAAGTTGTTTCGCTTGATCTAGATTTGTTTTCTTTTCCTCTTTTAATGCATTAGTCTTACTTAATGCATCTTTATCCTTATTAAGAGTCTCTTCTAATACCTGACAATAAGATTCTAACTCATCTACTAATTCATTAAGATAAGAGATTTCCCCTCTTTTAATCGCTTCAATAAGAAAGACAAGGTTTTCATGTTCTTCACCTACATGAATATGCCCTACTTCACTCATACATCTTGTTTTGATATCACTAATACTCTTTTCTGTTTCTTTTCTCCTATTGTTGAGTTCTTCTACAATATCATTATAGATTTCTGTATGGAAAAGCTTTCTAAAGATTTCTTTCTTCTCATTAGATGATTTACGTAATACATCCATAAATTCACCTTGCGCAATCATTGCGACCTGCATGAACTGTTCTTTAGTGAGATGAATGATATCTATGATCTTCTTATTGGCTTCTTTTTGAGGATACTCAGACCCATCTGGCATCATTAATGCGATACTACCAGATTCTGCTTTTTCTTTTCTTAAACCTTTTTTAGCACCTGCTTTATAGTATGTATAATGCTGGGGAATACGATGAATGGTATAGATTTTTTCATCATCACCATAGCCTTGTGAGAAGGTCAATTCTACATAGGGTTTAACGTCTAGTGAGGCAAATTGGCTTTGTAAGAGTGTGCCTGTTTTCTTATTTAGAGTAGAACTGCTTTCTCCATATAATGCGAATACAATCGCATCAAAGATAGTTGTTTTACCTGCACCTGTATCTCCAGTAATTAAAAACAAATTCTGGTTTGGTTCTCTAAAGTCAATGACTGTTTTAGATGCATAAGAACCAAAGGCTTCCATTACGAGTTTAATAGGTTTCATATTATACCCCTTTCACATGGTTGATGATATCCTGTAATAAGTCTTTTTCTTCTTCATCAACACCATTTAAGAAATCAGTACATAAAGAGAATGGATCCATTTTAACATCCTTCTTTACAACTGCCTGATAGTTATTCTTTCTTATGTTTTCTCTTCTTATTTCAAGTAATCTAGGGAATGCATTTTTTAGCTTTTCTTGCATTTCAAAGATATTGAGATCCTGTTTATCAGTGAGTACAACTCTCACAAAATCATCACAGGATTGATTTAATACATCTTTAAGTTCTCCTTCTATGATTCTTAGATCATGAAGTGGTTTTAAAGGAAGTACCTGTGTTTCTACAACGCCCTTTTCTTTCATTTCTATTTCTATAATTCCTTTGTCCTGACCTGCTTCACTCATAGAATAAGGTAAAGGTGTACCACAATAGCGATAGACATCACTTCCTACCTTCATAGGCTTATGGATATGTCCTAAAGCGGCATAATCAAATGGAAGTAATACTTCTCCACTAACTTCATCGATGTTACCAGCCGTACGTATTTCAGAATCAGTTCGTTCTATGTCTTCTGCTTTCTTATTAACTGGTAGATAGAACTGGTGAGAAATCAATACGTTTCTATCCTTTGTATTCATTTCTTCTCTTTCTATCAGTTTCTTAATTGTTTCACTATAAGAGTAGTTTCTTCCATCGTTAGTACCAATAATGTTTTTAACCATGGAAGGTTTCACAAAAGGAAGAAGGTAGAAATGAACAGGTCCATAATTATCATTTAAAGTAATTCTTTCAATATGATCTTCTTCTTTTTCAGGAGGGTTACCTACCATATAGAGGTTCTGTTTAAGTAGTACCTGTCTAAAACAATCTATTCTAGGGGCACTATCATGATTACCAGAAATCATCATAATAGTAGATTGGGGTACTGCTTCCTTTAAAGATGTCACAAAAGAGTCAAATAGACTCACTGCTTCAGCACTAGGAACAGCTTTATCATATATATCACCTGCAATCATAATAGCGTCAGGTTGTTTTTCTTTTGCGTATTGTACAATTCTATTAAGTATATATTGTTGGTCTTCTGTTAAGTCTCTGTTCATTAGCTTTAAGCCAATATGGAGATCAGATAAATGAAATAGTTTCATTATTATTTGTCCTTTCTATGTCAAGATAAGTTTATTATACACCATCTCTATATTCTATGTCTGAAATTCATGCTTGATAATGCCTTTAAATAGGTGTCATAGAAAATTAATATTAAATAGTTTAATGTAGACAAAAAAATAAGACAATATACAACAATCAGTATTATAATAGTACTAGAAAACAAATTGATTGGAGTTGTATAGTATGTCTTATTTTGATCAAAGAGAAGATTCTATATTGTTGATGGATGAATCTTTTCTTAATTTATATGATGAACAATTTGAATACAGTTCATTCAAATCTTTAATTTCTAAAAAATATAATCAATCTAATGTGTTTATGAATCATCTTTTTGATTCCATTGAACAGGATGATGATGTGAATTTAGTCGTTGATCTGTCAGATGAATTGAAAGAAAAATACAAAAAGGGATTACTTAGATTCGATAAAGATAAGAATGGCAACATGTATGCGCAGTTACGAGATGAGAAGAATCATTACGGTAAGAAATTAAACATCAAAGAACAAGTGAACGAAAAGGATTTGATTATTGCGTCACAGTTAAATGTCATCAAAGATGTATTATATGATATTGTAGATACATTAGAAAATATTGAAGAGAATATCAGTCATATATTGATGGAGTTTCATAATGATAGAGTAGGATTATATTATAGTGGTTTATCTCTCTATCTAGAAGCATTACAAGTCAATGATGCATCTTTGAGAAAAGAACTAATAGCTCAATCATTGAAATCTCTCAATGATTCACAAGCTCAGATTATTCAGGAATTTAAATCTGATATAGCATTCTTAAGATCACCTCAATTCAACAAGATAAAAAGAAAGAAACACGATTGTCTTGTAGAGAAAATGCAGAACATTCATGTTTGTTTTCAGACAATCAATAGAATCGTCACCTTAAAAGCAATGATTTATTTTGATAATAATCAATTCAATTCTATGCTGATGGTTTGTATTGAATACCAGAGGTTCATAAAAGCTATCATAAAACCAAACGTGGGATTTTTGATTGAATGTGATCCAAGAGATGACAAACTCATAAATGGTACTTGGAGTAAAAGAGCGAATGCATTACTTGACTACAAAGAAATTCAAAACAAATTAAGAGCTATACAATACAAAACGGAGGGTAATTAGTATGGATTTAAGAAAAAAAGCTTGTCCTAATGAATTTTGTAAGACACATAGAAAAAAGAAATTTAATTCAAAGGTTAACTATTGTCCTGAGTGTGGTGAGAAATTAATCTATGTTTGTAAGGCACATGGTTGTTTTAAACCATTGGATGAAGCAGAACCTGAACATAGTTATTGTCGTGAATGCCATACAAAACGAGAGGACAGAAAAGAAAATGTAAAAGCAGTTGCAAAAAAGGGAGCTCAAGTTGTAGGTGTTGTAGCAGTACCAGCAATAAAAGTATTACAAAAAGAGGCACCAAAAATAGCTGAACAGGTAGCAGAGAAGGCTATCAATGTAGCAGCTGAGGCGATAAAAAAGAAGAAGTTATAGCATAATTGAGAGGATATTCACTGTAGTGGGTATCCTCTTTTGTTAGTTGTAGAATAGATTTTTGCATATACATACAGTTTTCTATTCTAAAAAAGAAACAGCAACCAGCTGTTTCTCTCATGTTATCTATGAATGATTTCTGGATCAAGAAGAAAATCGTAGATATTTACAGTTAAGATACCATAATCATCATAATAAGGATGTACAAAATCTTTTGTGATAACAATCTTTTTGAAAGAGTCATCAATCTTTCTAAATGGTCTAATTTCCTGTGTACGTTTTGTTTCATCAGGAAGTGAATAGGCTGACTGAATATAATATCTAGAAGAGCCAAGATTACACACAAAATCAACTTCTAGCTGATTACGAACAATCTTCCCTTCCTGGTTTTTCTCTGTTGTCGCGACAACACCTACATCTACATTATAACCACGCATTCTTAATTCATTATAGATTACATTTTCCATAGAATGAGTTGGTTCAAATTGACGGAAATTAATTCTCGCGTTACGTAATCCTAAATCAGAAAAATAATATTTCTTTGGTGTTTCTATATAAGACTTGCCTTTTATATCATATCTTAAGGCTGATTCAATAAGAAAGGAATCTTCAAAATAATCTATATATTTTTTTATAGTCTGGGATGTTATCTTAGACTTTTTAACTGACTTAAAGGTATTCTTTAACTTTTCCGGATTAGTTAATGACCCTATAGAAGAGGAAAGAATGTTTAGTAGATCTTCTAATTCTCCTATATTTTTCACTCGATTACGTTGAGTAATATCACGAAGATAGATTTCAGTAAATAGGTTTTCTAGTATTGATGCTTTCTCATTTGCATCTTCACGAAGAACAACTATTGGAATACCACCATACAACATATATTCCTCTAATCCTGCATATTTATCACCTTTATATATAGTCATGAATTCTGCAAAACTAAGAGGATACATATGAACTTCATCACCTCTACCTGCAAACTGAGTTATTATATCTTTTGACAATAATTTGGCATTACTGCCTGTCACAAATACATCCATATTATCTTTACGTAGATAACCATTCAAAACAGTTTCAAAGCAATCTAAGAGTTGAATTTCATCAAGTAGCAAGTAGTACATTCCATTATCAACAATTTGAGAACGAATATAGGCCATGAACTTTTCTGGATCTACTCCCCTTTTTTCTTTTTCAATTTGAATCAGACTCTCTCCAATCAAATAAAGATCATCCGCCGAGTCAAAAGCAAAACGTATAATATGATCAGCAGCTACTCCACTTTCTATTAAGTGGTTATAAAATAAATTATTGAGCAAATAAGATTTACCACATCTTCGAATACCAGTAACTACCTTAATCAAACCATTATTCTTTCTTTTAATTAACTTATTTAAATATAAATCTCTACGAATTTCCATCATTCTGCCTCCTTTACAATAGATTTATGCAAATATTAACACTTTTCACTTCTATTTTACCCATACAATTCAAAAAATTCAATATTTTATCATATTTTAGAATAGATTTATGCATATATTTACACTTTTATGTTTTTTTGAAAAATGTTAAAAAAGAAAACAGCAATTTGCTGTTTCCTTTTCATTAGATTCCAAACTCTCTCGAAAGTTCTTCATCTACTTCATCTGTAGTAAATGTTTTGCCTTCTTTGATAGATTCAACACCTTTTCTTAACTCTGCATCAAGTTCTGCTCTACTCATGCTACCAACAGCAGTTGGATTAGCAGGTGGCAAATGCAGGTCAAGCGGTAAACCTCTGGTTAACACAATCTGACTATACAGCATTTGAATTGCACAAGATGGCGTAATGCCTAATTGAGAAAGAATCTCTTCTGCATTTTCTTTTAGCTTAGTATCAATGCGGGCATAAACAGCTGTTGTATTTGCCATATACATCACTCTCCTTCATATGTATATTACCACTACGATATACTTTCTGCAATTATTTGCAAGCAATCGCTTTCATTTTTCATATTTTAAAATATATAAAAGCATATTTACTTAACATAAATACAAATTAACATTATTTTTCAGCAATAAAAAAACAGGAGAACTTCTCCTGTCAATCTACTGTAAATAATAATACTACAAAACCCATAAGTACAAACAATACAGGTAGGATAATCGCAATGAATCTATTAGATGCTTTCTTATACCAATAAGGGATTAACGATAATCCAAATAGAATTATACTAGTTGCAAATAGATAATCACCTTCCATGATACCTACACAGCCAAATAGAGCTATACCTACACCAATAAGAGTACGAATAATATCAGATACAAGACATAAAGAACCTATTGCTTTTTTCTGTATTCTTTTTCTTTTCATCTTCTTTTCATATCTTGTATATTCATTATCTAGAATAGTATCACATACAGGACATTTCTTCATTCCTATTTCTACTCTACATCCACATTTAGGACAGATCATTATTTCACCTTCTCAAAAGCTATTCTAGGTGTGCCATCTTCTACATAGATAATTCCTGTTTCTTGAAAACCATTTTTTAATATAACCTTCTGCATAATCTTATTATCTTCATGTGTATCAGCTCGTAAGTGTGGACATTTCTCACCACAGAAGTCCACTGCTTTCTTAAAAACTTGATGCATAGTGCCATCACTTGCAATACGATGAATCGTACCATAAGTACTGTGATCAAGCCATGCACCTTCTATTTTATTATATGTAGGATCTTCTCCAAGAATAAACGCAAATACACTATGTATAATAGATTCTTCTTCCATTACAAAGAGTTGATGTTTATGAATGTCTTCTTCTAATGTTTTTGAATCAGGATAACGACTGTTCCACTGATGTGGGTTACCTGTTTGTCTCATAAAAGCTTTCGCAATGTCATATATTTCTAATATTCTTTCTAAGTCTTCTGTTCTGGCTTCTCTAATAATCATGATTCATCCTCCCTACCACAATTTAATCAAACAGAGTTAATCTCTGTCAATATGTAAAACAGGAGAAGCTCCTATTAACCTTTAGATGTATCACTTAATACCAACATATTTCATTATAATACTCCCCCAAAACTTAATAGATTGTGTTTATTCTTTTTGTAATATACTAATCCCACTATATCCGCAAGTGCCCAGCCTATTGGAACTGACCACCATATACCTGTTACTCCTAGTGCTGGTATAGAAGATAAGATATAAGCTAAAGCCACTCTTGTACCAAGTGAGAATACAGTAAGAACAACACTCATACCTGGTCTTCCTAAGGCACGATATAAACCATATAACAAGAATAAACAACCTATACCTATATAGAATGCACCTTCTATTCTTAAGTAGCGTACACCTTCTAAAATAATGCTTGTTTCTTTGGCATCTACAAAGATCATCATTAAAGGTTTCGCAAATATATAAACTAGAATAGAAATGATTATACAGAATATTGAAGAGATACGAACAGCTTCTTTGAGTCCTTTTTGTATTCTTTCTTTTTCTTTGGCTCCATAGTTTTGAGCAATGAATGTAGAAAAGGCATTTCCAAAGTCCTGTACGGGCATATAGGCAAAAGCATCTATTTTTACTGCAGCTGCAAATGCAGCCATAACAACTGTACCAAAACTATTAACTAACCCTTGTACCATCAGTATTCCCAGATTCATGACTGATTGCTGGATACAAGTAAGAAGTGAGAAAGAGATGATCTGTTTAATTCTTTCTCTTTTTAAGTAACTGATTTTAAATATTACAAGTACTTCTTTGTACTTAAGTAGTGTATAAAGCATGATGCCTATACCTGATACATATTGAGAAAGTACTGTGGCAAGGGCTGCACCCCCTACTCCCATCCTTAATACAAGTACAAAATAGAGATCTAGAATAATATTTAAGATAGAAGAGATGGCAAGAAAAATCAGTGGAGTGACTGAATTACCTATAGATCTTAAATAAGCCGAAAAGAAGTTATATAAGAATATCGCAATGATTCCCATAAAGATATATAAGAGATAACATTTCATATCACCCCATACTTCATGGGGAACTCTTAAGAAGAGTTTTAATGCATCTAAACATATATAAGCACTGATATTAAGTAATATGGATATGAAGGCGATAAAGAAGAAGGAAGCACATAGATCCTGTTTTAATCCTTGTTTATCTCTTTGTCCAAATCTAATAGAAAAGAGTGCACCACTACCCATACATAAGCCTAATATAATAGATGTAATGAAGGTCATTAGAGTAAAAGAAGAACCGACTGCAGCTAAAGCTGTTTTTCCTAAGAACTGCCCTACTATTAAAGTATCCGCAATGTTGTAACATTGTTGTAAGAGATCTCCTAGTATCATAGGTATCGCAAACAACAGCATTGATTTCACAACAGGTCCTTTTGTAAGATCTTTATTCATTGTATGCCTCCTTTTCGTAACTTCATACTTACGTTATGCAACTATTATAGTATAATAGTTTGCTTATATCAACTTGTGATTTATTTTACGCAATGATAAGATAAATAAGACAGGAGTGATATAAATGTACTTAAATGGGTTAGATAAGTTAGATCAGAAGATTATACAATTATTAGTAAAGAATGCCCGTATGTCTTATTCTGATATAGGAGAAAAGATTGGAATTTCTAGAGTAGCTGTTAAAGCACGTATTCAGGCTTTAGAGAATAAAGGGATTATTGAAGAATATACAACGATTATTAATCCACAAAAAATAAGTGGTGCTGTATCCTGTTATTTTGAGATAGAAACAAAACCAGATTATTTTAAAGAGGTAATAGATATATTAGATAAGAATGATATAGTGACTCAGATCTATAGAGTAACTGGTAGAGATAAACTACATGTACATGCAGTGGCATCTTCTAATGAAGAGATGGAACATTTTCTTCATAATGTGATAGACACACTTCCTGGTGTGTTAAGCTGCAGCTGTAATACGATATTATCACGTGTAAAGGATATTAAAGGGTTAAGACTATAATGGTCGGTACAAAAGCGTACCGACCTTTTAGATTAAGTTATCCATTTCATAGGCTTGTCTATATATATCTTGATCCTTTACTAGACCTGCATCCATGACTTCTGTCGCATAGAGTCTTCCCTCTATTATATATTCTTCTAAATGTTCTACAAAACCATCTAGATCTCCTAATGATTTTTCCACAATGTCTTTACCTAATCCTGCAGAGATGGTGTAATAGACATCCTTTTTACCTAAATGTTGCCAGATAGGATAAATACGATCTATAGATGTTTTCATTCGTGCACTGATTCCATAGAAGTATACTGGTGTTGCAAGTACAAATACATCTGCTTTTTGGCAAAGATTTAATATGTTTGCCATATCATCCCTAAGAATACAAGTGCCACCATTTCTTATACATCCATCACATGCTCTGCAAAAACGATATTTTGATGCATGATACATATCATGTCTACATGATGTCCTTTGCCTTCTGCACCCTTTTTGAATTGATTACATAGTAGTTTTGAGCTCCCATTTCTTCTAGGTGAACTAGATATAATTAATATGTTTTTCATTGTTTGCCATTCCTTTCAGTTTTCTTATTTTACTTATATCAATAATACTTTCAATCTTCATTCATATTGTGAAAACATATGAAAAAGCATATACTATCAACAGAAAGGGGTTGAGCCTATGTATACAGATATAAATATTAGTATGGACAGTGATGTAAAAGAAAAAGCAGATGCATTATTTAGTGAACTTGGTATGGACCTCAGTACCGCATTTAATCTATTTGTAAGAGAATCATTGCGAGTGGGTGGTATTCCTTTTGAATTAACACCTAATACAGAAACTATAGAAGCAATGGAAGAAGCAAAAAGAATGACTTATGATTCTTCTGTTAAGGGTTACGATAATTTAGATGAGTTGTTTGAGGAACTCAAAAGCTAGGCACTGTACAGCTGTACAGTGTTTTTTTACATCAAAAAACACCTCTTATTAGAGATGTTCACAACTGCATTAGGACGAATACAATTATACTTATAACTATTACAACACTACCCATAATGATAAACATCTTAGATGCAAAACTATTATAAATAGGTCTATCTACATAACATATTTTTGAGTTATCTGGATTATAGTAAACAATCATTTTACTATTGATAGGCCATAGTTTTTCTGCCATCTGACGGACATTTACAATGGCTCCCGATTTTATATGTAGGTATCCTTTTTCATCTTCATAAGCGTTAGATTTAACTGGTAAAGGTATGCCTGATGCTTTGATAGACTTAAATCCTTTGTATTTCTTTTTAGTCTTATAAGTGATGCCATCTACTACATATTCCACTATTGGATACATACGTGATTCTCCAAGAAAACTATAGCTAATTACTTTTCCTTCTACTCTCTTTGTACATTGTTTATTATGTTTCTTAGAAATCATGTTCATAAGTATTCCAGATATGATTAATACCAAACCTATTCCACCATCTACTAATAATTGAATCCATGCCATATAAATCACCCTACCTCATTATAACACATGGAAAAAGAACGTCTCAATGAAGAGACGTTCTAGTTATTAAGCTCTTTTTTTCTTAAGAAAGATAAATGCAACACAAGCAAGACCCATCAATGTAACGAGTGGTAAGATAGCTGTGCTATCACCTGTTTTTACATTATCCTTCTTAGTGTCTTCTTTCTTTGTATTTTCTTTCTTTGTGTTTTCTTTCTTTGTATCTTCTTTCTTAGTGTCATCTTTCTTAGGTTCTTCTGGTTTAGTTTCTACAGGTTTTTCTACTAAAGCATCCATAGCAGACTGTAATGAAGCAATCGCTTCATCAATCTTCTTCTGAGAAACACCATTTGTGTTAGCTACTTCTTTTGCAGCAGCTAAAGCTGATACAAGTTTATTCCAAGATTCTTCTGTATATTTCTTAGAATCTAAGCTTTCAGCCTTAGAGATTAAATCATTTAATGTATCTTTGTTGAGTAATGACTGATAAGTGATACCATAACCACGTTTATACTTAATAGTATCAGTGTAAAGCTTAGCAGTCTTATCATATACAGGAATATTAACTGGAAGTGTTCCCTGAGCACCAAATGTACCTAAAGCAACTTCAATACCTGCAATAATGTTAGGTCCATAAGCAGCTTTAGAAGATGTAACTCCACCAACAATTGCTTCAGTAACATCTACTGAAGAACCTTTACATCCATATACAGCTAAAATAGCATCTGCATTTGCATACATTTGTACATCATATGGTTTGTCTACTGACATCACGATAGACTTCTTACCCTTTTCATGAGTATAGTCTACGATATCTTCTACATTTGAATACAACCAATGGTTAGATGAGAAACGACTTGCAGTGCTAATTTCTGAGTTAACGAATACTGTATCAGCCCAATCAATATTTTCTTTTACAGCATCCATATTTGAACCATTATATCTTACTACTTTTACTTCTGCAGAGTCTGGGATAAGTCCTGCTTCTTTAGCACGATTATAACCCATAATCATCTGTGCTCTTTCATTGTCATATGGACAAAGCATTAAGATCTTCTGCTTTTCTTTAACAACTAGAGGTAAAGTATTGTTTTCATTCTTTACAACAGTGACAGCTGCAGCTGCGATTTCTCTTTCAGTTGCTCTATTAGTCGCACTACCTACTGTTGATAAAGCTTTATTTAATGAGAAGTTAGATTCTTTCCAATCTAAGATGCCTCTGTTTTCTTTAACTGTTAAGATTCTTCTGCATCCATCATCTAATCTTGATTCAGAGATTTCACCATTATTCACAGCATCTTCTACATAATCAATAATTGTGTCTAGCTTCTTAACATCTTCCTGATTGTAAAGAACTGTAGGCATACAGATCAAATCAGCACCTGCTTCAATCGCAAGTTTAACTGCCTGTGATTCGCCAAATGTATCAGCAATAGCCTTCATGTTCATCGCATCTGTAGTGACTACACCATTGAATCCCATTTCACCCTTTAATAGATCAGTGATGATTGCTTTTGACATAGTCGCAGGTTTCTTTTCTTCGTTACCTGTTTTTTCTGATACAACAGTTGTGTCATCTAATTGTGGATATAAGATATGTGCAGTCATGATCATTTCAATACCCTGATTGATTGCAATCTTATATGGTTTTAATTCATTATTTAATAATTCTGCTTTTGATTTGTTTACGATTGGTAAACCATAATGTGAGTCAGTAGCTGTATCGCCATGACCTGGGAAGTGCTTAGCACATCCTATAACATTATAATCCTTCAAACCAGCAATAGTTGAAGAAGCCATGTTACCAACAACATCCGCATTATCACTATAACTTCTTAAACCGATAACTGGGTTGTTGGCATTATTATTAACATCAACAACTGGCGCAAGGTTTGTATTAATACCAATACTACTTAATTCACTACCAATAATCTGGCCTGCTTTTTTCGCATACTCTGTATTATGAGTTGCACCAAGTGCCATGTTACCAGGTAAAGCTGTACCTGAACCTAAACGGTATACACTACCACCTTCCTGATCAGCACTAATTAATAGTGGAATACCACCATCTTTTGTAGCTGCTTTCTGCATAGCCATACTTAAGTTATAAGACTGTTCTGTTTCCTGGATGTTCTGAGCAAAATAAATAAGTGCTCCAAAATCATAGTCTTCGACAATCTTTCTGACTTGGTCATTCATCTTAGTAAATTCGTGACCTGTAGTCTGTGCACCATCACTTAAGTCTTCGTCCCAGTAACGGAAATCTACCATAAGCATCTGTGTGATCTTTTGTCTTGTACTCATATTAGATAGTAATTGATCCACTCTGCTTGTGGCATTGACTTTTGATGGCAAAGCCATTGAGAGTGCCATAGCTGTACTAAGTGCTATAGCGGATACCTTCTTCATATCGTTTTCTCCTTTCGAATGTATCTAACATAGCTATTGTAGCGCTTACATGTTACTTATGCAACATGTATTTCGTATTTTTGATTTTATTTGTGGAATTTTATTTTAATATAGTATATCTCACTATACATAGTAAAAAAGCATGATATACAGAAGATAATATGAGTTACAGTATTTCAAAGTTTGAAAAAGAACTGTATGACTGTAATATATATGAGATAGTAAAGATTGTGTTAAGGGAGATGGTTATATGGAAGAAAGAAATAATTTTGCGAAGGGAAAGGTTTCTACACATATATTATCTATTGCAGGACCAATGATCGTAGCACAGTTGATTAATGTACTTTATAATGTGATAGATAGAATATATATAGGTCGTATTCCTCATACATCAACACTAGCTATGGGAGGACTAGGAATATGTCTTCCTATTATTTCTATAGTGATTGCGTTTGCGAACTTGTTTGGTATGGGTGGTGCCCCACTTTGTTCAATTGCGAGAGGTAAAGGTAATAATAAGGAAGCAGAAGAGATTATGGGGAATGCGTTCTGTTTGTTAGTGCTATTTGGGATAGGTTTAATGATTATTGGTTTTCTTTTTAAAGAGAAGATCTTATGGCTCTTTGGAGCAAGTACACATACTTTTAAGTATGCGAATGATTATTTGACTATATATTTGTTAGGGACAGTGTTTGTGTTAATAGGACTAGGTATGAATAGTTTTATTAATAGTCAGGGATTTGCGAAAATAGGAATGATGACAGTACTGATTGGTGCTGTATTGAATATTATATTGGATCCAATATTTATATTTGTATTAAATATGAATGTGAAAGGTGCAGCACTTGCAACAGTACTATCACAATTTGTATCTGCTTTATGGACAATACACTTTTTAAGAAGTGATCAAACGATACTTAAGTTAAAGAAAGAGTGTATGTATTTAAATCCTTATTATGTAAAGCGTATATTCTCTTTAGGGACTGCAGGATTTATGATGGGTATGACGAATTCGATAGTATCTATTGTATGTAATTCTACTTTACAACTATATGGTGGTGATCTCTATATAGCGATTATGACTATTATTAACTCTATTAGAGAAGTTGTGCAGTTACCAGCCCAAGGGTTTGGAAATGCCTCTCAGCCAGTATTAGGATATAATTATGGGGCTAAAGAATATAAACGTGTCTTATCAGCAATACGTTTTGTGACACTCTTATGTTTTGGGACAATGTTTGTTATATGGGTATTAATTACTGCTTTCCCACAATACTTTATTAAAATCTTTACTCATGATCCTCATATTACTAAACATGCAATTCTTTATATTAGATTATATTTTGCAGGATTCTTTATGCAGTCATTACAGATATGTGGTCAGTCTGTGGCAGTAGGACTAGGCAAATCTAAGCAGGCTATCTTCTTTTCTATCTTTAGAAAAGTGATCATAGTAGCTCCTTTGACTATTATTCTTCCACGTTTTATTGGAATTGAAGGTGTATTTATTTCAGAAGCTATTAGTAATTTTATTGGTGGTGGCGCTTGTTATATTACTATGTGGTTCACTATTGGAAAGAACTTAAAGAAAGAGATTTCTTAAAAAAGAGATCTCTTTCTTTCTATTATTCTTATGTAATGCTTGTAAATAATATAAATATAGTACTTTCTCTATTGCATCAAAATAACAGTAAGAATATCATTGTATATAAGATATATAGTAAGGGAAGAAAACAAATATGAATAAGAAACAGATGATGATAGCTGCAGGAACAGTTGTAGTTATTGGTGTAGGTGCTACTGCTTATGCGTTAAGTGGTTCTAAACTAGAGCTTAAGACTAATAAGGTTAATGTAGAATACGGAACTACATATACACCTAAACTTAAGGATATAGTAAAAGACTATAAGGATTTTAATAAAGATGATTTAGTAATAATCAATAAGATACCTAATGAAAAGGATAAAACATATCCTGCAGTAGGTAAGTATACTATTACTGTGAAGTATAAAAAGAAGTCTTTGAAACAGAATGTTATTGTAAAGGATACAAAAGCACCAGAGTTTGTATTACCTGCAAATATGGAGTTGTTACAAGGAACTGGTTTAGATACACTTGATTACAATTCTCTTAAGTCTTTAATGAATATTAGTGATCTATCTGAAATAAGTATTGAGATTGATACAAGTAAAATAGATATAAATACTCCAGGACAGTATGATTTTAATGTCACAGTAAAGGACAAGTATAATAATGAAACCAAGAAGACCGGTAAGGTCACTGTGATTGGAAAACCAGTGATTAGCAATAATGAAGAAGTTGTTCATGAGACAGTGAAGAATAAAGATGGTACTACAAGTGTAAAGACTAAGGTACAGAAGAAACAGAGTTCTAATACAAATAGATCTTCTACTAGTTCTTCTTCAAATAACAATAATAAAAGTTCTTCTGGAAGTAGTAATAGTTCAAGTAATTCTTCATCAGGAAGCAATAAAGGATCTATGACATACGAAGATGATCCTAAATATCACTGGGAAGGTGATCATTCCTATGGTGATGGTGCAGAAATTAATGGTGAAGATTTTGATAAGTTAACTGGTGGAGACTGGAAGAACTGGGATTATTAAAAGCAAATATATCTTTCCCTCAGGGAGACTACTATAAGTGCTCTCCCCTTTCTTAAGTAAAACAGTCAGGATTAGATGCCTGGCTGTTTTGTATTATCAATAATTTCATTTAGGATTTCATCTAATTCATCAATAGTGTAACCTTCTTACCTGCTTTACGTTCTTCTTCCACTAATAGAAGTTCTTCTCCTAACTTCAACATCTCTTCCCTATGATCAGTATCCATGTTTATTTCCTCCTATGCTGATTATTATATCATAGTTCTAAATAAATATATTATGCTTACTCACATTTTAATGAATACTATTTGCATTATGTTCTAGATAGTGTATAATAGTCTCAATTTTGGGATTAAATTCAGGAGGGTAAAAATGAAAACGAGTAATGGTAAGCAGTTAGCTAAAAAGATGTTAATTGCGATGATTTGTGGTCTTGCCTGTGGGTTTGGCTGCATTATGTTAAGAGAACACTTAGTAAGTAGTGGTCAGACTGATCTTTGGACAAAGATCAATAACTTATTCTTTCAGGATATTACACAGCCTACAGCAACTAAAGCTGTTGGGATCTTCTATATTGTAGGTCAGTTATTTGTTAATTCATTACAGCTTATTATTGTACCTATGGTATTTGTATCTATTACATTAGCTATTTCAACTATCACAGATACAAAGAAGTTAGGTAGAATTTCTACTAAGACTATTTTAACTTTCTTTATTACTACAGTATGTGCATTATGTTTTGCAGGTGTGGTTGCATCTATTGTATATCGTTTAGGTTTCTTTAATGCAGTGGGTAAAGCAGCAGTAACTATCCAGCAGGGTTCTACTGGTTCTAACCCATTAAACATTATTTTAAACATTATTCCTAACAATCTTATTTCAGCTTTCTCTACTAATGGTAACGTACTTGCTATCGTGTTTATAGCAGTTGCTATGGGTCTTGCAATGAATACATTAGAAGAAGAAACAAAGACTCTAAAGAAGTTATTCGAAGAAGTGTCTAAGATTATTACTTTATTCTTATCATTTGTAGTTAATAAGTTTGCACCTATTGGTATCTTCTGCTTATTAACTAGAACATTCGCAATTTATGGTATTGATTCATTAAAACCAGCACTTGCTTATGTTGTTACAGTTGTTATTGCATTATTTGTATATTTATTCTTAGCTTATCCAATCTACTTAATGTCTATGGCTAGAGTGAATCCAAAGCCATTCATGAAGAAGATGGTTAAGGTTGCTTTATTTGGTTTCTCTACTTCTTCTAGTGCTGCAACTCTTCCAATCAATAAGAGAACAGTAACTGAAGAATTAGGTGTAAATGATCAGATTGCATCGTTTGTATTACCTTTAGGTATGACAATCAATATGGATGGTACAGCAATCATGCAGGTTATTGCAGCTATGTTTATTGCAGCAAGTTCTGGATATAAAGTAACATTCATGTCTATGGCAGTTATTGCAGTACTTGCATTAATTGCATCAGTTGGTACTCCAGCTGCACCAGGTGCAGGTGCTGTAATCCTATTTACTATCTTAACTGGTATGGGTTATACAAACGATGCAGCATTACTTGCATACTCATTAATTCTTTCAATCAATAGACCTATTGAAATGTTAGTTACTTCACTTAATGTAGTTGGTGATGCTTCTACTTCAGTTATTGTAGCTAAGAAAGAAAACATGATTGATCAGGAAGTATATAAAGGGTAAAGGTTCTTTCTAGAAAAGGAGTCAGAAAAATCTGACTCCTTTTAATGTATACTTGAAATATTCTAATAATTATGTATAATACTTATGAAGAGAGCTAGAAGATAGGGTAGCTTTTAGAGAGCCGCCTTGTTGAAAGGTTTTCTAGTAAGAAAGAGGCTTCTGATGGTGTCCTTTGAAAGGGTGCTTTAATCAGAGGCTTTTTTGCTTTCTCCTTTTAAATAATCATAGATTCTAATCAGCCTTCTTAAGTTTGTTCGAGTAGAAGGTTTAGAATTCTTTAATATATCGTTGTCCTGTTCAAACTTACTTTTTAAATAATTTTCTAGATCAATCAGATTTACTTGCTCTTTTTTTAAGTAAGCTATATTTATCATTTGCTTATCAATATCAGATATTTCTTTTAAAATGCTTTCTATACTAATTTGAGGATGTTTGCTTCGATCTCTTCTTATTGTATTAGAGATTATTTCCTCAAAATCATTTACAAGTAACTTATCAATCTCTTCTATTCTCTGATATTTATCCTCATATAAAGAATTAACAGGTAATTTGCCTGAAACTTGTTTTGCTAGCGTTGGTGCATAATCTAATAGATCTTTTATATCATATTTAAGATCATGCATCACAATATTTCTATACCATTGATCTGCAGATATACCTTTTAAACCAATCAGACTAACTGTTTCGGTTGTTCCTATGGAGATTACTAATTCATCATTTGCAATTCTATCATCATCAATTGCAGCTACTTTAATGTTATTAGTAGGTTCATTTGATAATGTAAATAAATATAATTCGTCTTTTAATAGTCTTAATAAACGAACAGGTATTTTCATTTTCTTTTTGCCGATTGCATTATAAATTAATGAATAATCAGACAGAGTTATCTTTGTCATTGTAATCATTTTATTATCTTCAAATGCAAACGATGATTCACCAATGTCATACCCTTCCATTTCAGCATCGTATTCAATAAAAATAAATCTTTTTTTCAGTAATTTAACCTGTTCATTTGACATGCATTTTACTATAGAACTTAAAATATCTCTAATATTAGTATCTGAAATAGAATAACCCATAAAAATTATAGGATACTCCATAAATATTGTAAGTAGCTTAGCAGCCAAATATTCACGCTTCTCTTTAAATTCTTTATAGTCCTTTTCATTAATAACTATAGATTGAGGATCATTTAGAGAACCATGGATTTTATAAACTTCTGCAATACCTTGTAATTGAGAAAACAAGAGTGCCTGTTGGCCTATATATATTTTATACTGTGACAAATATGTTTCAAAAAACAAGTCATAATTTGTTGTAATAATTCCAGCAATTGATTTTTTTGCAATATTGTTCAACAAAGTAACTTCATCTTTTAAATCTGGGCATAAAACTGATTTTTGTTTTAAATAATAACTCAGTTCAGCCTTAAATGGAGAACATCCATTCTCTACTTTTTCAATATATGCTTCATCTAAGCTTCTAATTTCAGGATTACGAAACCATTCTTTGTTAAAGTCTTCCTCTATAAGTGATGCTATTTTAGGATTAATACCATATGGACTATTTGAATATTACGGAGTGGCAAGGCCACTCCATACGGTAAAATAAGTCCATATGTTACGCTAGAAAAGTCCAGTGAATCCGTTAAACAAGTCCACTATATTAATATAAAGATTTGCACCTCTTGGTTGTAAAATGGATTTGATAAGTAATAAATACTTATCAAATCTTGCAACTAGGAGGTGTTTTTATATGCGAGATGTTAAGAAGATTTTGGAAATGAGGTCACAAAATTTCAGTCAGCGAAAGATAGCTGAAGCACTTAAGGTATCAAGAGATACAGTGAGAAAAGTGTCTAAAGCAGCTGATGAAAATAATATTTGCTGGTCCATGATCCAGAATCAGAATGAAATGGAAGTACAGAAACTATTATTTGGAAAGGAGACTAAACTTAATCTAATCATTAAACAACCTGATTATCAGTATATTCATAAAGAACTGTTAAGACCAGGGACAAACATCAGATTATTATGGGAAGAATATGCAGAAGATTGCAGAAACAGTAACTTCCCATTCTATCAGTACAGTTACTTCTGCGAAAAGTATCGTGATTATGTAAAGAAAAACAATCTTACAATGCATATCACACATAAACCAGGAGATAAGCTAATGGTAGATTGGAATGGGACAACTATGTGTGTATTTGATCGTTATACTGGTGAAAGTATTAAAGCGTATCTATTTGAAGCAACACTTCCATTCAGCATGCTTTGTTATGTTCAGGCTTGTCCTACTATGAAAATTGCAGACTGGATTGATTGCCATATCAATGCCTACAGATACTTTGAAGGCGTAACTAGACTGCTGGTTCCTGATAACCTTAAGACAGGTGTCATATCAAATAAGAAGTATGAGGATCCTGTTCTCAATAAGTCTTACCAGGAAATGGCTGATCACTATGATACAACTATTATTCCTACAAGAGTCAGAAAACCGAGAGATAAAGCTGCTGTCGAAGGGGCTGTTGGTGATTGTACAATCGCAATTGTTGGTAAGCTAAGAAACAGAAAGTTCTTTTCTTTTAATGATTTAAATGCGGCTATATTAAAGGAACTGGATGTTTTCAATAATAAACCATTCCAGAAAAGAGAAGGCTCAAGAAAATCAATTTATCTGGATGAGGAAAAAGATTATATGCTCCCTCTTCCTGAAACTCCATTTGAACTGAGTTCCTGGAAGCGTGCAAAGGTTCAACTCAATTATCATATTTCAGTTGATAAGATGAATTATTCTGTACCGCATGAATATGTAGGCAATTATGTAGATGTTAAGCTGACAAAAAGTACTGTAACTGTCTACTATAAAACGAATCAGATTTGTTCACATCAGAGACTTTATGGACGTGTAAATCAATATTCGACCAATGAAAGTCATATGCCTGAAAATCACAAAAAGTTCCAGTGGAATAAGGAACGTTTTGTAAACTGGGCATTATCCATAGGTCCAGAAACAACCAGAGTTGTAGAAAAATTATTTGGACGATGCAAAGTTGAAGAACAGGCCTATAAGGGTTGTCTATCATTACTCAAATTATCTGATAAATATGGAAAAGCCAGACTTGAAGATGCGTGTAAATTGGCGTTGAAGCACATCCATCAGCCTAGCTATAAGAATATTAAAATGATTCTACAGTCAAATCAAGACATGAAAGATAGAAGTACTACAAATAATAAACATGTATCAGATACGCATGCATTTGTACGTGGCAAGGATTATTACGGAGGAAGAAACAATGAGTAGTCAGGATACAGTAAAAAAGCTCAGACAGATGAGATTGCCTGTAATAGCTGAACAATATGAAATTCAAATCAGTGATCCAAGCTATAATCAGTTATCATTTGAAGAAAGATTCAATGAACTGATTGATATGGAATATGAAAGCAGAGTCAATCATACAATCACAAAATATATAAAAGATGCCCATTTTTATGATTCTACAGCGAGCATAGAAGATATCAACTATAATCCAGATAGAAAACTTAATCGTTCTCAGATGGAAGAACTGGCTACAAATAATTACATAGAAAGAGGTCTCAATGTCATATTTGTAGGTGCTTCAGGTTGTGGAAAGACATGGCTATCTAATGCATTAGGCGTACATGCCTGTCGCAATAGAAAAACAGTGCTATATATCAGACTGCCTGAATTATTTTCGAAATTTGAAGAAAAGAGAATTCAAGGAAAATACAGCGATTACTTAAAAAGATTAGGGAAATATGATCTGTTGATTATTGATGAATTCTTATTGAAGCCAACAAACGAATCTGAAAGAAGCGACCTTCTAGAGTTAATGGAGATTCGTTGTAATAGAAAATCAACCATTTTCTGTAGTCAATACTCCTTTGATGGATGGCATCAATTATTAGATGGAGGACCTATTGCAGACGCTATTCTAGATAGAATCATTAATAGTTCATACCTAATTACTTTACACGGAAAATCATTACGTGAGGAATACTCAAGAATAAAACAATAAAAATGGAGAAGGCATAATAATGATAAAGAATTATTATGCCTTCTTTCAAATTAATTGTGGACTTCCAACCGTATTCAATTTTTTGGTGAGGTGGACTTGTCCAGCGTATTGAGTGGACTTCTCTACCGTAACGAGTGGTCTTCCATTAGCGGAATACTCAGACTATTTTCAAAAGATGCTCGATCTTCATAAGAACGATATGCAAATGAATCTTTGTTTAATTTAGCAGCCATTACTTTTAACAATCCTATCCAATCAGGTAAATTATAATATCTTCTTGATAATCCTGAACCAACAAACAAAAAAGGTATTGTATCTAAGCTTTCAATAAGCTGTTCAATTGTTTTGCTCATAAAACCATCCTTTCTCACTGATATTTATGTCTAAAACTCTTTTAAGCAATATAATACTCTCCTTGATTCTTTGTCATGGATTATGAAAATACTCTCTTCTAGATACAAAATAAGTCTCCTATATTATCTATACCCTTTATACATAAAGATTACTTAATAAAAATGCATATTAGTTTTTATCTCTTCCAACTTATAGAAGCATGAACATTCTTGCAATAAAAAATAAGCCAGATTTCTCTGACTTATTCAAGCTTAAACTCATAAAGAATCTGACACTCCTTTAAAGCTTTGTATTTATCACTTGTTTTAAACGTCTTTGTACTGCAACTTGGGGCGCATTAAATGTATCAGATAATGCACGAATAAGAAGTTCTAGATCATTAATATTGTGAGATAACTCAGTATATGCTTCTTTGAAGGATGTTAGAGGCATTAATAAAGCATCCGCAAAACGAATAGCTCTTAGTTCTATATCATTGATTCTATATGTATGAGAATACTCATTACTTGGATTACTATCATAGATGTAGTGAGCCAACTCATAGCATAAAGAGAAAAGAATTTCTTCATCAGTATATTCATTACTAAGAATAATGACCTTATCGCTTTTGTATTTGTTGATAAGTTGGTTTGATATACCTATTGTTGCTTTTATATGGTAATCATTAAATTTTGTAGTATAGATATTAAAGCCTAATACTTTCGCAATTTCCATTACGGGTACTCTTCTTTTGTTGAGTTTTAGATTGTATTTTGGATTGTTCAAGAGAGTATTAAGTAATTCTTCAGCATCAATATCTATTTGATTGTAATCAAAGCAATTGAAGAAATCATGTTGTTTATAGTTTTCTATTTCAATACACATATATGCTCTCCTTTTAATCTATTTCTTTACTTAATAGTTCTAATACTTCTTTTATATTCTTAAAGGTGTGTGCTCCCTTTTGTATATACTTTCTAGGCCATAAGAGAGAAGATTGTAGTAATGAGTAAGGTATCAAGATGTCTCTACCTTGCTTTATACAGTGATCTGCTTGTATTAATGCTCCACTTTTCTCTCCTGCTTCCATGATAATAGTCGCAATAGAAATACCACTCATAGTCGCATTTCTTGTAGGGAAATTCCATTTGTATACTTTATTACAAGGTGGGAACTGTGAGACAACAAGTCCATGTTTTTCAATTGCGAGTTGAAGGTTTTTGTTTTCTTTAGGATAGTACTGATTAATAGGTGTTCCTATGACAGCTATAGTTCTTCCATTGTTTTTTAATGCTGCTTGGTGGGTTATTGTATCTATGCCTTTCGCAAGTCCAGCATTGACTACTATATTTCTTTTGACTAATGCTTTAACAAGTATTTCTGTCTTTTCCATTGCTTCCTTAGAAGCATCTCTACTCCCTACTACACTAACAGACTTTTCATTTAATAAACGTACATTGCCTTTTAGAAATAAATATGGTGGTGCTGTTGGAATCACAGCTAATAGTTTAGAATATATCTCATCACCTTTTTTAACTAATATAACGTCTTCTGGGAGTATTTTGAAACTGTCCTTGACTCTTAGATAGGTATGATAGAAATCCTTCTCTGATACGTGTAATTGTAAGGATAAGTAAGGGATATTATGTATGAGTCCACTTCTGTAATTGAAGTGATCTAATTGTGTTATATATTGATTTGTTTTCTTATCGTTACAATTGAAATATTGTTGGATTGTATAATACAAAATAGCATCTCTTACATATACATTATTGATATCCATAGTAGCCTCCTTTAGGAGTATTCTATTATTGGAATGAGTGATTATCAAGAGGAGAAAAACATTATTGTGTTTGTATTATGTAGATAGTAGAATCAAAGCAGGAGGTATAAACATATGTGTTATCTTATAGCGAAAAGAATGAATAAACCTGGATGTATCGCATTACAGACAGAGCCTGGAGAAGACATGGCAAAATTTGCAGATAGAATACAAGAAAAACTTGGATATGATATAGAAATTATTACTATCAGTAGACCCACTGCCTATAGAGAGTATGTACCTTATCGTTTTGTAAGTAATTATAAGGAGTTTGAAAAAGAAGCAAGTCTACTTTAAAAGGAATCCTGTGTGTTAAGGATTCCTTTTATGCTCTATAAATTAACTTGTAATATGCTACTCGATATATTTATGCATTAGCTTTGCATTTTTATGACTTGAGCCTCTCAATAAGCTTGAAACAATAGGCTCCCATTACACTCATACTACGTGATAAATAAAATATAGGAAACCCCTAATTATTTTGAATTACCCAAGATATCAAATGCATTCTTGCCTTTTCTTTTAAACTCACTTGTCTACTTTCTTCAACCTCTCTATCAGTATTGGAATATTAGCCGGCTATTTCTTCATAATACCTATCTGCTATATATTCAGCTGACTCTGCCCACAGACCGTTTTCTGTTTCCTGCAACGTCTTATATGTTTCTGATTTATAAAAACGTAATACGGCTTCTTCAAAACTGATTTGAAAATGTTCCTGTAATAATTTCACTACATCTCTGATCTGTATACATACATTCATTGTAATATCTTTTCCATTAAAACTATATATTTTCTCTGGCATAAGAGATTCTCCTAACCGGTTTTAGATATTCTAAGGCTTTTTCTGTATGATTGAAAAAAAATACCTAACTCCTTTACTTTCCACAATCGTCATTTTCCAGATTATACTCCATGATTATTCTATCCACAATTTCTTCCGGCGAATTGTTATTAACAAATACACGATTGTGTATCCCTATCTTAGCATTAACCATTCCGTACCAATCTAGATCTTCTTGAATCTCTTTCATATAATAATCTTTATTCGCATTTTTATAATTATCATCAGTATAAATCTCGTCATTTTCATCACTAAATATAAGCCTCGAAAAAATATTCTCTGGAGTATCGTACAGCTCAATCAGCAAATTATCGTCCGAAATAATGCTTGTTTTAAAGCTTTCAGTATAAGAAATGGGTGAAATTGCAAAGACAACATCTTCTTCCATTTTAATAATCTTCTTGATAATACTTCCTCGTTTCTGATCTCTCCACCGTAAATTCTCAGTGTTAACAAATTCCTCAAGAGACATTTTCAAGCGGTTTTTCACTTCTTCATCTAAATCGATAAACTTAATATCTAATCGTTCAGCAAGTAATTTACCCACAGTTGTTTTTCCAACATTAGAAACTCCAAACAAACATATCTTCATTCCTCTGTCCCCCTTTACTGATATTATGCCTTTTATTAATAAAGCGTTCAATACTATTATCTCATTCTAATAGAAATAATATATTTTCCTAGCCTTAAGAAGAAAAAGAGCGGTTTAATCCGCTCTAGTGTATAGTTTATTTGTCTTGAGAATGTCTTTCACCGATTTGGAATTCTTCATTATGATCAAACATATATCTTACTGAAATAGGTGTATCTCCTGTTAGTTCAGTGAAGTCTTTAGTATGAATATCCATTTTACCTTCTCTAATAGCCTGTGCAAATGTAACCATGCCATCTGAAGAGAATGGTGCTTCTGAATCCTTTAGGAATACGCCATCAGTTGTTCTAGGGACACCCATTGCATCCCAGATTTGATAGTTTTCTTCATCAGTGACATTTACAAATGGTACATGGTTTCCTGTACTTACATCACCAATAGCACAGAATGTTGAAATAGTCATTAGTTCTAATCCATTAATATTCCATACCTTATGATGGAATTCATTTGATCTATGTAAAGCATAAGCTAATGCTTTAGCACAGTCCCTACGAGAAATATAAGCCATTAGACCATCACCTTGTGAATTAGTAAGCGGTGCATTCATATGAGCGTAAGTAAAGTAATTAGTAATCATTGCTTCAGCATATTGAGAGTTTCTCATGAACTGATAGTCTAGACCTACTTCCTGGATATATTTTTCGGTATAGATATGGTCTTTCTTTTCTACTGATGGGTTTGTTTCATCATCAGCATTTACTAAAGAAGTATAGATAATTTGTTTAACACCTGCTGCTTTAGCTGCATCTACAGCATTCTTATGTGCATTTTGTCTTTTAATACCAACAAAAGGCATAGAGATTAATGCGAGAGCATCAGCCCCTTTAAATGCTTCAACTAATCCATCAGGATTATTAAAGTTAGTTACATGTGTTTCTACACCCTTTTCAGCATATTTCTTGAGTGATTCTTCATTATAACCACAAAAGATTAAGTTTTCTACTGGTTCTAATGTAAGTAATACGTCAGCAGCTAATTGACCTAAGTTACCATCAACACCAGTTAATAATAATTTACCCATTAAGTTTTCCTCCTATTTCTATAAGTAAAATGATAATACTTTTTGAATCTGTTTATAAGTGAGTTTCAGATTTAGAAAATGATTTTTAGCTATTCTAAGCCTTATAGGATGATACAGGTATTAACATACTCATCGTATAAGAACCTAGCCTCAAGAAGAAAAAAAGAGCGGTTAATCCGCTCTTATGCATCAAGTGTGTCCTTGTATTCTAGATATTCATCGAATGTAGATAGACGATCAATTGTACCTTCTGCAGTGAATTCGATAATTCTATTCGCAATTGTCTGAACAAACTGGTGGTCATGACAAGTAAATAGAATGTTTTCTGGGAAACGCATTAAACCTTGGTTTAATGCCTGGATAGATTCTAGATCAAGATGGTTTGTAGGTTCATCAAAGATCAATACGTTTGCATCATGCATCATCATTTTCGCAAGCATACATCTTACCTTTTCTCCTCCTGATAAAACATTAGCTTTCTTTAATGCTTCATCACCAGAGAATAACATTCTACCTAACCATCCTCTTAGTTCCTGTTCATACATACTACCATCAGTAAACTGTCTTAACCAGTCTAATAAAGATAATTCACAATCATTAAAGAATGCTGAATTATCTTTAGGAAAGTATGACTGAGTAGTCGTAATACCCCATTTATAAGAACCTTCAAAGTCTTTGTCTTCTCCCATGATGATCTTAAAGAATGCTTCTGTTGCTTTATCGTCTCCTACAAAAGCAACCTTTTCATTTGGAAGAATAGAGAAAGAAACATTATTAATAAGAGTTTCTCCATCTACTACTTTAGTAAGATTTTCTACATTTAATACAATGTTTCCTACTTCTCTACCTGGTTTGAAACCAATGAATGGGTATCTTCTTAGTGATGGTTTCATGTCTGCCATTTCTAAGTTATCTAATAGTTTCTTACGAGAAGTAGCCTGTTTTGCTTTAGAAGCATTGGCACTGAAACGTGCAATGAATTCTTCTAATTCTTTCTTTTTAGCTTCTGCTTTCTTATTCTGGTCTTTCATCTGCTGGATCTGCATCTGAGAATATTCATACCAGAAGTCATAGTTACCTACATATAGCTGAATACGGCTGTAATCAATATCAGCAATATGTGTACATACCTTATTCAAAAAATAACGGTCATGTGATACTACAATGACTGTGTTCTTAAAGTTTAATAGGAAGTTTTCTAACCATCTGATACTCTTTAGGTCTAGATGGTTGGTAGGTTCGTCTAGTAAAAGAATATCAGGGTTCCCAAATAAAGCCTGGGCTAATAATACTTTGACTTTCTGGTTACCATCTAAGTCTTTCATATACATATCATGGTATTCTGTTGTAATACCTAAACCATTTAACATGATTTCAGCATCACTTTCAGCATTCCAGCCATCCATGTCTGCGAACTCACCTTCAAGTTCTCCTAGTCTTATACCATCTTCATCATTGAAATCAGCTTTAGCATATAGCTTTTCTTTTTCCTGCATGATTTCAAATAGTCTCTTATTACCCATGATAACTGTTTCTACTACTTTGTTGTCATCATAAGCAAAGTGGTCCTGTTTTAAAACAGATAATCTCTTATTAGGTTCAATAATTACTTCACCTTTGTTTGGTTCTATTTCACCTGATAATATTTTTAAGAATGTGGATTTACCAGCACCATTTGCACCAATAATCCCATAACAATTTCCTTCAGTAAATTTTACTGATACATCTTCAAATAAAGCGCGATCTCCGTATCTGAGTGATACATTATGTGTTGATATCATAGTCTACATTTCCTTTCGTACAGTGATGTATTATGCCATATTTAGTTGATTATGTCTAGTAAAATTGAGATATAGGTAATAGATAGAAATAGTAGTACTCTTATATAGAGAATGAGAGACTAAAATAACTATATATAGTAAATTTAGTACTAAGATTACTATATGTAGTAAATAGAGAGTCTAAGATTACTATATGCATTAGATAGAGGAAGTAATAAATATTAGAACATAAGAAAAACCTGATTGTGTGGACAACCAGGAAATGAGTAAGTTTTTTAATGAAACTCATTTCATTAAAAAGTAATTAAACTAAGCCTATAGATAAAGCCACTAATGAAATGATAAGTACAACAATCACTCCAATTACTAAACATGTCATAAGTTTATCATCTTCTCTTTTTCTCAAAAATATCATTATTAATGCCATAAACAATGTGATAATAATCCCCAATGACAAATTCATCTTGAAAATAAAAGCACTAGTTAAATTCTTTGAGTTCAGAGCATTAAAATTAACAGTTATTAATGAGAAGATTGAAACAAATATTCCCATCATTGTTAAAATATTTGTATAAATAGATGATTCCTTTTCATCAAGTTCTTTCTTTGCCTGATTCACCTTACTCGTTCTTTCTTCATAGTAATCCTTATAATTAGATAATCCTCTGTATTTCCATTCGTTGTTGAATGATGCGTTTACCTGCTGGTCATAAGAATGATTTGGTTTTGAAGATAGTTGTTCAAATATCAATTGAGCAATAGAAAGATTCTTAGATATCTTAAATATATCAGGAGAAATATTCTCCACCCTAATATAGATGGGCGTTTTGTGTCCTGGATTATATACTGGTGATACAACTGTAATGCCTTTTCTAATTAGTGAGTTCTTATTTTCTACTCTTATTAATAAATCTGTAGGAACACTTATTTCTTCAATACATTTAACCATAATAGCTTGTTGAGGTTTTAAATCATATTCAGCCACATTACCATGTTCAGTAATGATTTCAGCAATATGAATATCATAAGAAATAGGTTTTACATTTTCTTCATCGTATCCATTAATGAATATTTCCTTACTCCTTTCAATTATGTCTTTATCTACTAGTATCATAGATATTACACCCCTCTCATACACATACGTTTATATTACCACGCTGTTCAAAATAAGACAAATATTTACCACTTTACATCTGCATCTGTTTTATCTAAAAAAGCAGGACCCCATCCTGCTCATAGTAAAAGAATCACAGGTTTTATCCTGGTCGCCAGGCTCATATATCTATTAGATATATACTCGGACGAGATTGTTTTTAAGACTATCTCTTGTCTACAGTTTATCTCCTAACTGCAAGGCTCATATATCTGTTTGATATATACTCGGACGAGGTTATTTTGAATTCTACCTCTTGAATTCGACTTTTTACGGTGCCTGTACACCGAGAATGTTACTATTCCTTTACTTTTATCTATAAGATATCACAGATTGATGAATTGTCAATGAAACTAATCAAAATTCAATAGCTGATTTATTTGTGAATCAGTCAGAATAGAGTTTAATACTATTTCTTTTTTCTCTTTTAGAAAGTTGTTTGCTAGAGTCTCATAGAAGGTATTAAGTGAAACATACTTGTAACTATCTAATTCTATCTTCCCTAATTCATTAACATCAAATTCAACAAATCTATATTTATCTTAAAGCTAAATCAACAAGTACATGTTCAGGCTTATTAGGAGAAGCTTCAAATGATAACTGTTTTAGATATTTGCTTACTAATATTTCGTAATCAAGGACTGTTATTAATGCGATGTATTTTGAATCATTAAGTGTATTTACATATAGTTTTTCCATTTATATTCCCTCCATTTCAAAATGGAATAAATATATAATATCCATTAATTAAGTTCAAGCCCTTTTCTAAAAATACTCTTAACAGTTTATTGCTTCCAATGTTTTCTTGAGTTATATACGTTGTTTACGACTTCAATGTAACAAATAAATGAAGGATGATTATGATCGTTTTGTGTTAAGTATCTATTCTTGATACCCTTATATTGTTCTCTGACTAATTTCCACTTTCCATTACTTTTAATATAATCGACTTTAAATTTAATATTTCTAGAATTTGGAGCCATATTCCAATAGTATTCATTAACAGGCCTTCTAGTAACAAGACCAGCATAAATGCTAGCAGCATATGCAATATTGTTAACATTAGTATTACCAGTCTTTTTATGAATTAAACGATAAAAATTTCTATCTTCATCTTCATAAACGATACAAACATCTATTGAAAATAATGTTTTACTTCCTGGAAGATAATATTTTTTAGTGGTTAATGAGGATTTGTAATCTTCACAATCTCTCCATCCATGTTTTCTAAGAACAATATTAAAAGCTTTTCTAACGCATTCTTTGATATATTTACAATCCCAGTTATCACTTCTGACTATTTTAAGATTATAATCCAAATCTATGGGTTCGTTGGCATTTTGAAGTATTAGATTTCTTGCTCCACTACCAACAAGAGTAAACGTTGCACCTATATCATATTCTTCCTTTAGGGTATGACATAGGTCTTGCATAATGTCTCCACAACAGGAACGCATACTTCTTATCAATTGTTTGTCTGTTACATAATTATACATAATAGTCTCCTTTTCATCCCATGCCACCCATTTAGCTTTTGCTAAATCGTTACATTATAGCGTGGTATCAGTTCAATCTCAATACCCTATAAGAAATTACCAAAACAAAACAATCATCAATCTATAATTCTACTTTAAATAACATTAATTCTATACAAAGCAGTAAATATCAGTATATTCTTCTATTTTAATTGACATATAAAATAAACTTTGATAAACTATGACTGTTTTAAAAGTAAGTAATATTTATTATATTTGTGATTATAAATAACATTTAGGGAGGAAATAAGATGAAAAAGATCTCTTATTCAAAGATGGCAGACGTTGTTTCTGCTAAAAGAAAAGAAAAGAAGTTAACACAGGCTCAGCTAGCTGATATGACTGGTATCCATAGAGCAATGCTTAGTAGATTAGAAGGACAGGACTATATTCCTTCTATTGATCAGTTACAGTCATTAGCTGAAGTATTAGATTTTGAAGTAACAGACTTATTTGAAGAAGAAAAGAAAGAAACTAGTAAACCTGTAGTAGATAAGAAATACAATATTGCAGTAGCTGGTACTGGATATGTAGGTTTATCTATTGCAACTCTTCTTTCTCAGCATCACCATGTAACAGCTGTTGATATTATTCCTAGCAAAGTAGAACTCATCAACAATAAGAAGTCTCCTATTCAGGATGATTATATTGAAAAATATTTAGCTGAAAAAGAACTAGACTTAACTGCTACATTAGATGGTGAAGAAGCATATAAGAATGCTGATTATGTTGTTATTGCAGCACCTACTAACTATGATAGTAAAAAGAACTTCTTTGACTGTTCTGCAGTAGAAGCAGTTATTGAATTAGTATTAAAGGTAAATCCTGATGCTGTTATGGTTATTAAGTCTACTATTCCTGTAGGCTATACAGCTTCTGTAAGAGCTAAATATAATACTAAGAATATTATCTTTAGCCCAGAGTTCTTACGTGAATCTAAGGCTTTATATGATAACCTATACCCTTCTAGAATTATTGTTTCTTGTGATGAAGATACTAGAGAAAAAGCTGAAGTATTTGCATCACTATTACAGCAGGGTGCTATTAAAGAAAACATTAATACTTTATTTATGGGATTCACTGAAGCAGAAGCAGTTAAACTATTTGCTAATACATATCTCGCATTACGTGTATCATACTTTAATGAATTAGATACTTATGCTGAAACAAAAGGTTTAAATACACAGGAAATTATTAATGGTGTATGTTTAGATCCACGTATTGGTACTCATTATAATAACCCAAGCTTTGGTTATGGAGGATATTGTTTACCTAAGGATACTAAACAGTTATTAGCTAACTTTAATGATGTTCCTCAGAATATGATTAGTGCTATTGTTGAAAGTAATAGAACTAGAAAAGATTTCATCGCAGACCAGGTATTAAGTAAAGCTGGTTATTATGATTATTATAATCATGGAGATTATACACCAGATCAGGAAAAGGAATGTGTTATTGGTGTATATAGACTTACTATGAAGTCTAATTCTGATAACTTTAGACAGTCTTCTATTCAGGGTGTTATGAAGAGAATTAAGGCCAAGGGTGCTACTATTGTGATTTATGAACCAACACTTAAAGACGGAGATACATTCTTTGGTTCATTAGTAGTTAATGATTTAAAGAAGTTTAAAAAGATGAGCCAGGCTATCGTAGCTAATAGATATGACGCTTGTTTAGATGATGTAAAAGATAAGGTATACACTAGAGATATCTTTAAGAGAGACTAAACTAATAGAGGAGAACTCGATTGAGCTCTCCTCTATTTTTATACTTTCTCAAAGAATGTATCAGGATGTCCTGGATCAAAGACCTCATTACATGTCATCACTGTTACTAGATCTTCTGTATCAGATAGATTGATGATGTTATGAGTCCATCCTGGAATCATATAGATTGATTCAATCTTATCTCCTGATACTTCAAACTCTACTGTCTCTCCAGTGTTGATATTACGTTCCTGAATGAGTCCATGTCCATGAACTACTATGAACTGCTCCCACTTGCTGTTATGCCAGTGCTGTCCTTTTGTGATGCCTGGCTTGCTGATATTGATGCTTACCTGACCGCAGTCTTCTGTATGTACTAGTTCAGTGAATGAACCTCTTTCATCACAGTTCATCTTCATTGCATACTTGAACTTGTCTGTAGGCAAATATGATAAATATAAGCTGAAGAGCTTCTTCGCAAATGATCCATCAGGACATTTAGGCATCATGAGTGATACTGGCTGTGATTTAAATTCTTCTAATAGATCTACAATCTCACCAAGTGTTGCCTTATGTGCAACTGGTACACAGCAGTAGCGGCCGTTATCATCAAGCACTGTCTCTACTCCATCAAACTCGCAGTGTTTTTCCTTGCCTTCTAGAAGGTCAAACATGCCTTCTACAAGATCATCAATATAAAGTACTTCTAATTCTGTACTTCTGTCATTGACTGTGAATTCTTCATCATTCGCAACTGCCCAGCAGAATGTAGAGATAGCTGAATTATATTTAGGACGGCTGTGTCCCATAAGATTCACAAATCTATATACATAGACAGGTGCTCCTGTTTCTTCACTATATTCAAAGAACAGCTCTTCTCCTGCCTTCTTGCTTCTTCCGTATTCACTGTTTCCAAATCTGCCTGCAAGAGTTGCCTGTACTGAAGATGATAGCATGATTGGTGCCTTGTTGCTGTGCTTCTTTAATGTATCAAGAAGCTTTGATGCAAAGCCGAAGTTACCTTTCATGAAATCTTCTGTATTCTCAGGACGGTTCACTCCTGCTAGATTAAATACGAAATCTGCCTTGGCACAGTATTCATCTAACTCTTCTTCTGTACTGTCGATATCATATTCATAGATTTCATTGATTTCTATATCTCTAGTTCTGTTCTTGCCGTCTCTGATATTCTTTAGGTTATTTACAAGTGCAGTTCCTACCATTCCCTTTGCACCGGTAACTAGTATATTCATATTAATATCTCCCTTATATTTAAAGGGCAGGTGCAGTTTATATAAAGCACCTGCCCTTGTTTATTTTACTGGTCTTTTCTCCAGACCATCTTGTTTACTACATTTACATAGCCCTGGATGATGCGTACTACCTTCATAGATACTGTCTCATCTACATAGTCAGGACATGGCTTACCTAGTACACCCTTCTGTTTCATTTCAATGGCCATATCTGTCGCATTAAGAAGCTCCTTGGTAGTGATACCTGCTAGGATGAAATCCCCTGCTTCCAATGCTTCTGGTCTTTCTGTAGATGTACGGATACATACTGCAGCGATTGGATGACCAATTGATAGATAGAATGAGCTTTCTTCAGGTAATGTACCTGAATCAGAAACGATAGCTAATGCATTCATCTGTAATTTATTGTAGTCATTGAATCCTAATGGTTCATTAACTCTTACTCTTGGATCAAGCTTAAATCCGCTCTTTTCAAGGCGGTTCTTTGATCTTGGATGACAAGAATAGAGTATAGGCATATCATACTTCTCAGCTAATGCATTGATTGCAGTGAAGAGGCTAAGGAAGTTCTTTTCAGAATCGATGTTCTCTTCACGATGTGCTGATAGTAGGATATACTTATCCTTTTCTAATCCAAGTCTTTCTAGTACGTCACTTTTCTGGATCTTGTCTAAGTTCATGCGTAATACTTCTGCCATTGGAGAACCTGTCATATATGTTCTTTCCTTTGGAAGTCCTGTATCAGCCAGGTATTTACGTGCGAATTCAGAGTAGCATAGGTTTACATCTGAAATGACGTCTACAATACGTCTATTAGTCTCTTCTGGAAGACATTCATCCTTGCATCTGTTTCCTGCTTCCATATGGAAAAGAGGAATATGTAATCTCTTTGCAGAGATTGCAGATAAACATGAATTTGTATCTCCAAGTACTAGATATCCGTCTGGCTGTAGTTCACTTAATAATTCAAAGCTTCTTCCTAGGATATTACCACAGGTAACACCTAGGTTATCTCCTACTACAGGTACTAAGATATCTGGTCCAAATTCTCCGAATGTATTCTTCAGTTCAAAGTCTTCCCAGAATACTGTAGAAAGGTTTCTGTCCCAGTTCTGGTTGTAGTATACGACACAGCAGTCAAAGTATTCTCTGCATCTCTTGATGACAGCTGCAAGACGGATGATTTCTGGACGTGTTCCACATCCAATCATCACCTTTGTACGGCCGTCATTCTTCCATTTAAAATTATGTTCTACCATTACAATATCTCTCCCTTAAGAAAGCTACTTTCTTGTAGCTCGTTCTATGATTTCTCCTGCTTCATTAATAATATCATAATTAACAGTAGTATCTAAATGATTATTCTTCTGCAAGTCTTTCCTTGATGTAGTCAAGCTGCATCATTTTTTCAATGATTTCTTCCTTGCTTAGAAGCTTAGTGTTATTTGAATTGAATTCTGTAAGCTTGTTACGTTCTACATCACCATCTTTGAAATACTTATCATAGTTCAAGCCACGATTATCTGCTGGTACACGGTAGAATCCTCCAAGATCAATAGCCTTAGCACATTCTTCATTAGTAAGCAATGTTTCATACATCTTCTCACCATGACGGATACCGATGACCTTAATATCATCCTTGTTTCCGCCAAACATTTCACATACTGCTTCTGCCTGTAACCCAATAGAACATGCAGGAGCTTTCATGATTAGTAGATCTCCATTTTCACCATGTTCAAATGCATATAGTACTAGATCTACTGCTTCTTCTAGTGACATGATAAATCTTGTCATATTAGGTTCAGTAACTGTGATAGGGTTGCCTGCCTTGATCTGGTCAATCCATAGAGGAATGACTGATCCTCTTGAACACATAACGTTGCCATATCTAGTACAGCAGATTTTTGTCTTACCACTGTATCTTGATTTAGCAATAGCTACAGATTCTTCTAATGACTTAGATTTACCCATTGCATTGATTGGATAAGCAGCCTTATCTGTTGATAGACAGATAACTGCTTCTACACCTTCTTCAATAGCTGCAGTTAATACATTATCAGTACCGATGATGTTTGTCTTAACTGCTTCCATTGGGAAGAATTCACATGATGGTACCTGCTTTAATGCAGCCGCATGGAAGATGTAGTCTACTCCATGCATAGCATTCTTACAAGACTGTAAGTCTCTTACATCTCCAATATAGAATTTAATTTTGTCTGCAACTTCAGGCATTCTTGCCTGGAAGTCATGACGCATATCATCCTGCTTCTTCTCATCTCTTGAGAATACACGAATTTCTCCGATATCTGTTTTAAGGAAACGATTTAATACTACGTTTCCGAATGATCCTGTTCCTCCAGTGATCATTAATGTTTTTCCTTTAAATAATGACATAACTTTTTTCCTCCCTTTTTATTTCATTGAAATACTTTTCTTAAAAATTTTTGTCATAATCAAATAGTAAATAATCATTAAAAAAATGTACATAATTGCACCAAAGACGATTTGGAACAAAAGATATAATATGCTACTTTGAATTTGCACAAATTCACTAATTGCACGAATAAGTATATACATTATTATTCCAGAGAATAAAAAATATAAATTATCCTTTATACAAATTATCATATTTATATGTTTTGCTGCATCTAAGCTCTGAATAAAACAAACTGCACCTTCTGCGAAAACTGTTGCTATCAATGCACCAGCTGCCTGATATTTAGGAATCAATATAATATTTAAGATTACATTTATACAAGCGCCACTAACAATTGAAACTATATACTGTTTATCATGTCGATGTGGTAATAAAAACTGGGTTCTTACAACATTAGACCATGCAAGAAACAACATCACAAAGGCTTGTCCTTGAATAAGAAATATACAATCATTAAAACCATCACCATAATATAATGGAACAAAAGTAGGAGCAACTGCTATTAATCCAAAAGCAACTGCACAACTAAAACACATTGTTAACTTCAATGACTTTTTAAAATATTTAACACTCTGTTCAACATCACCATTAGCTAATAAATTAGTTATTCTAGGTAACATCACTGTACCGACAGCAACAATAAACCCCATCGGCGCATTTATCAGACTCTCAGCGTTTGTATAAAACCCTACCTGTGAATCTGATGAAAGCATACCTAACATGATTTTATCCATAGTTTTATAAACACTAATAGAGATTACAGGTATAAAAAGCATGATATTAGGAATAATGTGTTTTTTTATACCTGTAAATGTAGGTATTACAAAATCCACATATTGTTTGACAGAAAGCCACATTGTTGCACTGCCTATAAATTGACCACCTGTTAACAATGAAGTATATATCCATAAGTCAGTAGACTCTTTTACAAACATAAAGATACCAATTAGTGATACAAGCTTTACTATTGTATTTCTTATCACTACAGGTTTTACATCTTCAATTCCAAAAAACAACCATGATATATCAACAATCGTAGACATTACATAAACCACTTGAATTAAAGAAATCGCTTTTTGATAATGGCAAAACAATAGAACATAAATTAAGTAGCCTATTGTCATTATTATTGCCATCATGAATTGAAAACTATATATTTCCCAAAAAACTCTACTTCGGTTTTCACGAGTAGTATTATTTGCTGAAACAGTTCTATTTCCATAATTCATTACTCCCATCAAAGCAAACATAACAAAATAATATGCTATTGAATAAGTATAACTGTAAATTCCTATATTATTAGAACCAAGTATTCTGGAAATATATGGAGTTACAATTAAAGGTGTAATAATTGTCAATAATTGATAAAGAGTTTGGTATGATAAATTCTTTTTTAACTTTCCTTCCATTATCTCACCAACCTTTTTACAACTTTATTGAATTTTCTTTTAAAATCTGAAATAAATTGCATTGATAATTTTAATGAAAATTTTAATATTGTTAAATAGTCGTTTGATCTGATGCTATACCTGTATCGATAAAAATCAGCATCAACTTTTTTATCTATTTCTTTTTCTTGAGATGTATCATACAATTTTATTTCATTTCCTTTCAAACCTATAATAACTGATAATTCAATCGGTCTTAATGATAACGCATATGTCTCAATTTGTTTGTAAGGAAGACTTTCGAGAGTAAGAACATATTTGTTATAGTATTTCTTTGATTTATTTCCCCACAAATCAACAGTTAACTCACTGTCATCAATTCCCAAATATTTACCTAAATGTTCCCTTTCCATAAACTCATCATAGCGAACTGCATCTACATCATTTGAAGCAAATAAATAATCTTTTTTACCATACATCAATTCTACTTGATGATCAGTTACCGAATATTGTGCATGCTCCCCAACATCACTATAATTAGTTGATAAACTTACATAAGGATAAACAAAATATTTGTTTTCTCGTATACAATACAAATCATGGTATTTTAACCAAGATGTTTCTGGCCAAATATTTAAAACATTTGGTAAGTCATCTGCTTTTTCAAAAAATTCATTTTCACGAAGCCAAGATTTAAAAGAAGCCCATTTTGGTTTAGTCCATACTTGCCCCCATGACATTGCAATCTTCATGAAGTAATTATCATATTTAGTGTTTTGCGGTTCAAAACGAACTAGCCATTTTAACCAATTTTTTTGGAATGAATATAGTGATATCCCTGCTATATTACTATCATTCCAATAATATTCAGCTGCATTATATGCATAATAATACATACTATCACTCACAAAAATATCATCTTCTAAAACAACTAGAATGTCATATTCATTTGTATAATCTCCACATGATAATATATGTTTTTTTAATCCCTGTCTTTGCTCAAAAGTCCTTATAATCTTCTTTCCATATTTCCAATCATAAGTAGATGCAAATTCTTCAACTATATTAGTACCACTATTGTCAATACTAAATATCAAATCAATATCATATCTACCATCAAAATCCACCTTTTCAAGAGACTGAGTTAATCTCTTTATACCATCTATTCTGTTGTAACATACTATTACAATCGCAAATGATTTTTTCATATTCAATCCCTTTCCTTTAAGTTTTCTCGTTTTAAAATATTGTCAAAGTACATTTTTTTATTAATGATTAAACCTAATAAATACCAAAACTCTGGTGCATGTAAATAACTTGAAGACACCATATATTTACATAAAATAACAGATATACATGATGCTAATATAATTTTGAGTGACATTATATCCGTTCTAAAAACAATCCAACATTTACTTAATACATTCCAAATAAAATATATACTAAGTAAACTACCAATAAATAATCCAAAATCATATATCCATTCGACAAAGAGATTATGTGCATATACGCCCCCTAAAATCAATCTATCACTATATATACCATGACCAATAAGATTAAATTGTTTGATTAAAGGTATCTGTAATACAGCTCTATCTGAATAGTGATTTAATGTCTTTTCATAGCCTTGTCCCAAATATAATTCTAATGTTCTTGAATTAAATCCTATTCCTTTTAAACTATAGTATAAAGTAGATATTATTGAATCAAAATTAATTAGAACAATAATTCCGATAACAATAAGAAAAATAAAAAGTATCAATTTTTTTATTGTGAAATTATTGAATAATGATGAAAGATACAACAAAATCATAAATATAAGCGTTATTATAGCTGCTCCTCTACATCCACTAATCAAGATAAAAAATATTGATATGCCTGACAATAGTAAAGTAATTCTTTTTTTGTAACAAATAGAAAAACCACATATAAAGAATAACCATGGAATAACACCATAAGTAATATTCATATAATCAAAAGTCAGTCTATATATAAAAACAATAAGAAAAAATGTTATACAGAATAAACTAACAATTATTTTTCCAATTTGATATAATTCTTTAAACAGCAAATTAGAATCCTTAATATTTTTTGCAATAAAGAAAGAAGGAAAGGCAACTAAATACAAATTTACTAAATCACTCGTTAATATTCCCTGTATAGATTGAGTATCTATTAAATACTTAACAATATTCTTATTTATAATTATTGTTAAAAAAACCGGAATTGTTGTCATTATAATAAATAGGAAATTATTCCTTTTATTAATTGTCCTTATTAGTGCAGTTATCCCTAACAAATATGCTAAAGGGTATACGAGATTCTTCAAAATAGTACAGATTGAAATCAATTGAGCGAGTCCAGATAAATATAAATAGATAGAAGGCATCCCGATTAAAAGTGCAAATAGTTTTTCATCAGAAATTCGAGACATATGTCATACCTCCTTTAACATTTCATCAATCAATTCATTTGTTACTGATTTTTCAAAATAACAAAGTTTCTTTCTGATCCATGTTTCAGATTGTTCCCACCATTGAGTATCTAATAAACTATCAATTGTAGCCTGATTAAATCTTTTTCTTATTAGTTTAGCTGGAACACCTCCAACAATACTGTACGGAGCAACATCACTAGTTACAACTGCACCCATTGCCACCACTGAGCCAGTACCTATTGTCACTCCACCTTTTATGGTCACATTTTCACCAATCCAAACATCGTTTTCAATAGTAGTTTTTTTATTATGACTAACTTCATCATAATTATTTTCTTGTGCAAATGTCGTGCCACATTGTTTATTTAAAGAATAAAAGACTGGTGACGTTGATATTCTATCTAGTGGATGTTTACCTTCTACAGTAATTACATTATTAGATATAGAACAATATTTTCCAATATCAGCTGTTATTCGGCAATTATCTCCCAAATAACTGTAGTTTCCCATTTTCCCATTTAAATAGGATTTTTTTCCAATTTTGTTGTTTCCTCGTAATAATGCAGGAAATTTAATTTCAGAAGAGAATGTTATTTTTATTGACCTTTTAGAACATTTCAATTTTAGAACATTACATATATAATATATTTTTCTTAGGATTGATCTCATTGTATTCACCATATCCCAGTTATATCCCTTCACTAATAAATTTCATACCAAATAAAGACAATGTTTTTTTGATTATTCTTTGAATAAATCTAGGCAAATTTTTTTTCGTCCAAAACATAAGATTTAGCTTGAATTCTTCTTTTGCCGAAATATGTTCTCTATTCAAGGACATTCCATTTGATTTTAAATACTTATCTGCCTTACTTAAAAGTTTACC
>OLSX01000268.1_pt1 | contig 53040 bp, 46 predicted proteins | sample 1673141 | NCBI WGS metagenome assembly OLSX01 (sample SAMEA3136759, study PRJEB25190) | human gut metagenome | biome: human gut; feature: human-associated habitat; material: faeces | place: Austria | collected 2013 | reverse complement strand
TGATGGTCCGCCAACCTTATAGCGAAGCGGTTTGAGCACCGAGTAGGGCGGTTGGTACATCCCCTGTACCCTGAGGGGAAAGGGGCTTGGGGAAAGCGGTGGAGCCTTCTTTAATGGTAAAGAAGGACGGGTTGATTTTAGAAAAAAACTTAAGGCTAAGGGAGGACTGGTGGGTTTTCGAAGATCCCTTAAGGTTCAAGGAAGTACTTGTAGTTTTTCGAATATTAAGGAAGTACTTGTAGGCTTTCGAAAAACCTCTCTTAATGCTAAGGAGGTTTTTCGAAAGCCTTTTTTAAGCCCTATTTCCTAAAAAAAATAGCATATTTTTAAATTATAAGTAGAAAAAAGATAAAATCTTATACGTAATCCAACATAAATTAGTATTTTTGCAATAAAATCACACTTTTCATAAAAAAAGTGTGACGAAAGTAAAAGTCATGTGCATAGGCTGCGTGCCAGATAAAAACTCAATTATACAATTCAGATGATGCACATTATGAAAAAACCGACAAAGCTACGACAACCATCGGGTATGGTTGCAGCAAAAGACATAAAGTAGAAAGCGAATATGACGCAGGATTGCTTGAATTCACCTTCTACAGCCGACGTAAGCTACCGCTTACCAAAGGGCATCCACGTTACTGGGGCTGATGACAAATCGGATCCAGCTATAGAAGGAATGTCCTGGAGTTACTTGTTTTTCACAACAAGACAGCCCAGGCTTTTGAGAAGGAGAAGTAAGAGGCCATAACGACAAAAACGGATCTCTATAAAAACGGGCTTGTAAAATGATGTATAATTTGTAAGCATCCCATCTAATTTTGGTGGTTTGAATAAAAAAAATACTGGTATGCCTAACTCATTGATAAATAGTTAGGACGCTGTATTGGTGATATATTGTTATGATGGGCGAGGGTAGTTATAGAAAACATTGAAATAATGTGAAAAGTTTTGGAAGATACGAAGAAATATCCTATCTTTGTGAAATAAAAGCAACCAGCTATGTGTAAAATCTCAGAAGCAACAAAAGATAAGCTCGGCAACACCTTGATTTATATGGCAGAACGAGTGGCAGACCTTAGTAAGACCAAGGCCTTGAAATTGCTGTATTTAATGGAAGAGCGAATGGTCCTGAAATATCATGTTCCTTTTCTTGGCATACCTTATGAAGTATGGCAGGCCGGACCCGTAGCCAAGGATGTTTTCATAGACTTGTCGGATGGACCTTATCTATTGAAAGACTATATTAAGACAGATTTGGTTTGTTCCGCAACTTATCTTGTAGCCGTCAAACCATTCTGTGATGATGAGTTTTCAGAATGTGAGATTGCGATGATGGATGACATACTGAATAAGTATGGCAAGATGACAGCTGCGGATTTGGTTAATGAAACCCATAAAAAAGGCACGCTGTGGTATCAGGAGGCAAGTCAAAATGGATTATTGGAAGCATTTCAAAATCATGAATGCAACAACTCTGACTTGAAGATAGATTTCACGAAAGCGATGACACCATGTGCAGCTGAGTATTATCAGGAAAGTCTTGATGTTCATCAGACAGCCAATCTTTTAAACATCAATGCTCATGTTTGAGAAAGGTAATCTTTTGCTGTTTCGGCCATTTGTTTTCAAAAATGGAGCTATGCCCAAGGATAAGTTTTTCTTGGTACTGGAGAATGTTGATGGCAATTTGTTGTTGGCAAGCCTCCCCACTTCAAAGGATCATGTGCCATCAGATGTGGAAGTAAAGCATGGCTGTTTGGACTTGGCTGAGCGTTTTGTGAATGTCTTTGTCTTTCTGTCAGGTGAGGAGATTCTTTGTAAAGCAAATGGTGAACGTTTTTCTTTCTCGAAGAATACTTTCGTATATGGGGCGAACCTGGATATGTATAACATTTCTCAGTTTGAATTACAAGAACGGTTATCTCAGACAAATATTGAGTTAATAGGAAGTCTTGATGCTGCCTTGTTCGAAGAACTCAAGAATTGCCTATCCAATAGCAAGATGGTAAAGAATAAATACCGCAAGATTCTAAAATAGATGGGTAAAAACTATATAGTCATGTTACTATGTTGAAAAATCCGATGAGTTGAAGGAGTGCGCTTAGTCAATCCTTCACCCTAAAAGATAAAGCAAATGAGCGTAATGAAAGCTGGCTTTCTAATTGCCGAGTGCAGCTTATCTTCTGCAAAACGATAATAAAATAACTTTTTTCAAAAACAGATACGTGTAACTACTTGTAAAATAGTGGGGACGCAGTAATGGTGATATACGTTATGAATAGGAGAAAATATATACCTTGTATGACACCATCTTTGAAAGGTGTGTTTGAGGTGTTTGGGACTAATGTCTCAGGAAAAATACCTTCTTATCAATACGAGGAGGCTTTTAGCAAATTGTTGAAATATTTTAATTTCCAAGAAACAATATATAAACTGAAGGAAATTAAAGATTTGGATGGCCAGAGGCATTTGATGGATTTTGTAGCAAGAAGATTGCCTGATGGGAAAAAACTGATTTGGGGTATTCCTTTCCCTCAGAATTTAAGTGAACTTTGCCAAATATCACCTAAATTTTATCGTGCATATGATTTAGAGTCTGAAATTAAATGGACTATTTCTTGTTTGAGGAAATATAAAAAAGAAATAAGGCTTTTTGTCAAATTTAGAATTGAATATGAACAATCTTTTTTACAAGGTAAGTATGACAAATGCCAAAAACTATTGGATAAAGTTCGTTCAGAGATAGGAATTTCTTTATGGTATTATGAAAGCCAGTTCCTTGTCTATGAATATGAGGATGAACGTTCGTTGTCTATAAAAATGATGTCAGATGAGTTGGAACGAGCTATTGATAAAAGTAACAATTATATTCTTTATATCTTTAAGAGTCTTTTTGACAGAAGTTCAAGTGACCTAGCTCCATATTCTTACGATGATAACTTACATGCATCATATAAAAGAAATAGAAATGAACTTCATGAGGATTATTACAAATATTTGCTATTTAGGCTTAATTATTTCAATTATTACAAAGATGTTGATTTGAGTAAGATTTGTTTGTTTGAGTCTTTGGCTGCACTGGTTGATAGATATGAAATTTTAGTAACATTAGTCAAATCGGTTGTTGTTACTGGTAAAGAATACAAGTCGTTCAAGGATGATGTTCTTGAGCTGTATTCTATATCGCGTGATCGTGAACTTTGGCCAGTATTAAGATATTCAGGCGAAAATATAGATATGCCTGGATTTTTCAATACTTTTTTTGTTTCAATTTTAGATGAATATTATAAAGGAAACTATGCCAAATGTATCGAAAATTGTCGTGATTTTTTTGATACAGAAACTTCGATATTTGACGTATGTGTGATATATAGTCGTTGTTTGATTCATCTTAAAAAAGATTTTCAAGCTCCTTTGATAGATAAAAATGCTCCGTTAAATCAAATCGCACTATTAGTATTCAAAATATTGAATAGTGAAGATGTGGCCGATTCCATATATAATTTATACAAGATTGACAAAAATTTATATGGCTTTCACATTGCAACAGATTTGACTTGTTTTCTAAAGCGAGAGGAAAATCAGAATATTGATGGGCGTTTGAAATTGGTAAATTCATGGGCTTTTGATCCTGAAGTTTCACTGTATTTTGAGGATAAAGCTATGTCTTTAATATACCTAAACAGTTTTCATTCACTTGGGGCTTCAGTATCATGCAGATTATGGGAAAGTAGAATAAGGCAAGAAGTCACTTCGGATGCGTCTTTATGCCGAACTTTTAGGGAAAGACACAATGCTGAAATATATTTACAAAAAGGTCAATATGTAGAAAGCTTGGGTTTGTTGGCTAAGTTAGAGACTGATGCATCTTTATGTTTGCCTTCTAAACAAAAAGTTATCAGCCGAAAGATAGAATGTCTTTTTAAACAAAAATTGATTTCCAAGGCGATAGAAACCTATGTTGATTATTATACGTTAAATGTAAATCTTGTTGCTAAGGTTGATACTGCTTCTATCATAGAGTATATGCAATCGCAATTATATTGTGGATTTGATAGAACGATTGATTTGGCAATTTTTGTAGGAGTCAACTGTAAAAAGATTGTTGATAAGAGTTTTATCCTATTTGAATTCTGTGAGCTTAATGATGCTTTTAAACCATCAGAACTGATAAAAAAATTAGAAGGAAAAGCGTCTATTAAACGAATAGAAGCATTCTTTGGGGTAATGAATGACAATGAAACGTTAAGGCACTATTTCAATATATCAAGTTTCCAAGATAGGTTGGAGGAACGAAAGGTTATTTTGGAGTATTTAGTTCATTTGAATACATTTAAGAAACAAATTTATGAGGATGAATTGAAGTCTGTCGTTGATGCCTTGTTTGTATATAAAGTGAGCCAGAATATTGATAATAGTAAAATCTATGCAGATGTCGTATCAATCAAAAAATGGAAACTTCCAGAGTTGGATAGCATGTATAAGAGATATTCTCGATACTTTGATATTCTCTTTAAGGAAAAGAAGTCCATTTATTATATAGACTTAGCTGATAGTTATCTTTTGATGGAAAATATAAACTATAATCAAGAAGCAAAGTCTGAATTTTCTGTCAAAAGCAATGGTATCTACGAAGTTTTTAAAGATATCTATGATTATATTGTAGATAAGTTTTTATACAGTGAGTATGGTCTTGTCGCTTATTTAAGCACACGTGTTCGCCATGGAGAATTGGAAAGTGAATTACGACCAGAACTGTCAGGCAGAAATTTAGTGTTGTCTCAAATAAATAACGAATATGTATATACTTCATATTGGAAGGATACATATAATTTGACAAAAGACGAAAATCGAATTCTAAATGAGGCTTTAGTTAAGTTTTCCAAGGCATTTGATGAGTCTGTATTCTATTTAATAAAACAACTCCTACAAATTAAATCAGAAGAGAAACCACATGGATTGTTTGATTTTGTCTTGTCTGAGAATAACATGGTGTTTTGGGCTATAGAATGTGGCTTAGCTACTGTAAGAGCAGAAAACAAGCAGGTTTTGTTCTGTGATAAAGTATTTGAAAAGTTGTGGGATTTGACAAATGTTGGATTAGATAAGATTAGAAGATACATTTCTACAGATTTTCAAAAAGCGATAAATGATCAGATTGCCACTTTAAAATATGACTTGGAGTCTATGCCACGTTATTGTAAACAAGATATAATGGAAAGTATAACAAAGGCATCGTCAGCTTTATCTACAAAAATACGAAAAGTGACAGAATGGTTTCATGTGACAGGACTGAAACGTGAAGATGTAGACTTTAAAAAATTAACCTATCAAGTATTTAATAATATATTGATAGCTTATCCAAATTTAAATTCTACTATAAACAACCCGACAATAAAGGGAAATTCTTTCCTTATAAAATCTCAATATGTTATTCATTTTGCAGACTTGTTCAGAAATATTTTCTCGAACATGTTTAAACATGGTGGTGTGGAAAATCATGTTTTAAGAATTTCTATAATTATAGATATAGCTAATGATACATTACAATTGAAAGCAATAAATTCTTTGCCTATGGGAGTTGAGGAGTCTAAACTGAATGAAACGTTTAAAGAGAAAATAGCGACCCAAGGGGATTCTTATAACCGTGAAGGAGGAAGTGGATTACCAAAGATAGCTAAGATTATGAAATCCGATTTGCATGTTACCGATTCGAAATTCTCTATGTATGCCAAAGATGGCAATTGTTTTACAAATATATGTTTATCCATAAAAGACTTGAAAGTAGATGCAGAAAAGATATAATATTCTTATTATTGAAGATAATGAGATAAAGTTAGAAAAAGTAAAAGATTTCTGCCAAAAGACCTATTCTTCTTTTAGAGTAGAAGATAGAAATTCTTACAACTCTGCTCTTCAAGAAGTAATCATGCATGGTAATAAGTATGATGTTATTTTGCTTGATGTTAGCATGTACACCTATGACGTGAATCAGAAAGAAAATGGTGGAGAACCAGAACCCTTGGCAGGAGCTAATATTTTGCGATTCATGTTATTGCGGAAAATCGAGACTCCTGTAATTGTTGTCACAATGTATGAAAGTTTCGTTGACGGAGTAAAGATAGCAGAGCTAGACGAACGTTTTAGAAAAGATTATAGTTCATTTTATAAAGGTTATGTATATTATAGCTTGAAAAATGATGATTGGAAAGAACAATTAAAGAAATATTTGGATGTATGCTTAGAATTTTAATAATGGATGATAAGGATGAGAAGATATTTCCAATAAAGGAAGTATTTACTCAAGAATGTGGAATAGAGTTAGAATGTATAGATGTTGCAAAATCCTTGAATGAAGGAAGAAGGTATCTCTTTAAAAATCAATATGATATTCTTCTGCTAGATTTGGTCATGCCTGTAAATGAAGGCGAACAAGTTGATGCAACTAATAATTATAGCTTTATAGACGAGTTTGATAAGGTCGGTCGTTTAAAAAAGCCAATATATATTATAGCTTTGTCTGCTTATGAGGATGCTATTACGGCGAATGCGCAGAATTATGAAAGGAAGTTATGGAAGTTAATTCATTTTGATTTAAAGAAAGAAGATTGGAAAGAGGTTTTGAAAAATGCAGTCAATGCGATTGATTCTACCAAAACGCAGTTGCAGTTGGCTATAAAAGAAGAGACGACCTTTGATTATGGTGTTCTCTGTGCTTTACCTGAAGAATTTGAGCAAATGTTGAAAGCTTTTGGAAAAGATAAGTGGGAGGAATTCTCTATTGAAGGACTTGATTTTTCTCTTTACAAAATGCAGCTTCGGACAGTAAAAGGTAATACTCTTAGAATCGTTTCTTTATGTTGTAATGAGCCAGGGATGCAGTCTGCTTCTGTCTTATCCTCTTTTTTAATTTCTAAGTTTGAACTAAAGGCACTCTTTATGACTGGGATTTGTGCAGGTATTAAAGATAGAGGTATTGAGTTAGGTGATCTTTTCATAGCTGAATCAGAATATGATTATGGTAGTGGAAAACTTGCAAAGAATCAAGATGGATCCTCTTTTGTAAAGCCAGAACCAAAAGTTATTCCTTGTGATTATACTTTAAAAACAAAGATAAATGATTATTTGCGTTCTAATGTCGAGGTGTCTATGTTTTCAGCACTAAAAGATAATAACTTAGCTTTTGGGAAAAACGTACCAAGCATTCACTTTGCTCCAGGTGCTTGTGGCTCTTATGTTATTGCTAACGATGATTTTATGTATAGTCTATTGGCTACAAATCGTAAGATAAGCGGCTTGGAGATGGAAGGCTATGGCTTATATGTTGCAGGGCATATGCTTCATAAACCATGTTTACTGGTAAAAGGAATAGCTGATTTAGGTGATTCTGCAAAAGACGATAAGTTTCATACTATTGGTTCATTTATGAGCGCATGGTTCGTTTACAATTTCTTAAAAAACATTTATTAAGGATAAAACTACTTTCAAAATAAAAGAGTCAAATGACAGGAAAAATGTTATGACAGCAAAAGAATATTGTATAGCCTTTTGTGATGGCTACTTCTACGCCCAATTAGGCGAGAAACTTACCAATGGCAAAGTGACAGAACATGCACTGGACTTAGCTAAGGAAACGGCTCAGACATGTATGGAGCAACAGATAGCCTATTCTGGTTTTGATGAAAAGCAAAAGCAGGAGATGAAAGAAAACTTTCATGAATGGGCCGATACAGTGATGCAAGGTTTTAAGAAACGTTTGCGTGAGAGCGGCAGATTGATAGAATCTTGATGATGCTATAGTCGGCAAACAATCGCAACTCTGTTGCGTAGGCACTCATCGGCAGCCCCTTGTGGGCACAAGCTTCGCTGACGATACCAAAACTCTGGCGGCGCTATAGCAGAGCCAGCTACATCCTTTCCCTTAATGGTTAAGGGTAAGGCTTGGTTTAGGATTAAGGACCCTCCCGTAGGGGAGGAACAGGTGGGGCAAATACAGCACTGAGTAGAGTGGTTTCCTCTTTCCCCTGAGGTTTTCTATCCCCAACAAGGGGAACCGAAGGGGATGTAAAGACTATTGAAAAAGACCGAGAAGAGAGGTGGACCCTCCCTTAAGGTTAAGGGAGGACTGGTAGGTTTTCGAAAAAATACAAAAAATAAAAATCAAATCAGAATATAACGACATAACCATAAATTTATGTGTGGAATAGTAGGATATATAGGACAAAACGAAGCATATCCAGTCCTGATAGCAGGACTGAAGAAACTCGAATATAGAGGATATGACAGTGCCGGAGTAGCACTCGTCAATGGAGAGGACAAACTCAATGTCTATAAGACAAAGGGAAAGGTAGCAAACTTGGAAGAACTCGCAGCAGACAAAGACTGCGGCGGCCATATCGGTATAGCCCACACCCGATGGGCAACACATGGCGAACCATCTGCCGAAAATGCACATCCCCATGTCAGTATGAGTGGTGACCTGGCTTTGGTACATAATGGCATCATCGAGAACTACCAGGTGCTGAAAGAACAACTCATAGCACGCGGTTATCAGTTCAAGAGCACAACAGATACCGAGGTGCTGGTACAGTTGATAGACTCATACTATCAGCAGAATGGCAAAGATTTGGTGTCAGCCGTTTGCCAGTCACTGAATGATGTTGTGGGCGCCTATGCCATAGCAGTCATCGAATGCAAGAACCCCACTCACATTGTAGCCGCCCGCCAGTCAAGTCCATTGGTGGTAGGCGTAGGAGCCGACAAGCAAGACTTCTATATCGCCAGTGATGCCACTCCTATCGTAGAATATACCGACCAGGTAGTCTATCTCGAAGACGGTCAGATAGCAGAAATCAGAATCGGTAAGGATATAGAGATGATCAATCTCAACCATAAGTTATGCGATTATGACATCAAGACCGTAGACCTCGACATCTCCAAACTCAGCAAGGGAGGCTTCGACCATTTCATGCTGAAAGAGATATTCGACCAGCCCCAGTGCCTGAAAGACTGTATGAGTGGTCGCCTGTTTGCGGATAAGGATAATCCATCCAACAACCACATTGTGTTGTCAGCCCTTACAGACTATAAAGACCGACTCATGTCAGCCAAGCATATCATCATCGTGGCATGCGGAACCAGTTGGCATGCAGCCCTCATCGGCAAGCAGCTCATAGAGAAAATGTGCCGTAAGAGAGTAGAAGTGGAATATGCCAGCGAGTTCCGTTATGGCGAACCCGTCATCGAATCCGATGATGTAGTGATAGCCATAAGCCAGAGTGGAGAAACAGCCGATACCTTGGCAGCCATTCAACTTGCCAAGCAGCATGGAGCATTGATCTTCGGCATCGTCAATGGCGTAGGCTCATCCATCGCCCGAGAGACAGATACCGGCATCTACATTCATGTAGGACCCGAGATAGGAGTAGCGAGTACCAAGGCCTTCACAGGTCAGGTCACCGTCCTTACCCTCTTTGCCTTGGCGTTAGGTCATGAGCTTGGCACCCTTTCCGAAAAAGACTATGTAGAGACCATCGCCGAGTTGGCAGAGATACCTGGCAAGATGGAGAAAGTGTTGGAGCAGACGCCATCGATCTCCCGACTGGCTAAAGTATTCACCTATGCACATAATTTCCTCTATCTCGGTCGAGGATTCAACTATCCCGTAGCATTAGAGGGAGCCTTGAAGCTAAAGGAAATCAGCTATATCCATGCTGAGGGCTATCCTGCAGCCGAGATGAAACATGGTCCGATAGCCTTGGTAGATACCGATATGCCGATCGTATTCCTTGCCACACATCACCAGTTGTATGAGAAGATTATCAGCAATATGCAGGAAGTAAAATCCCGCAACGGACGCATCCTGGCTATTGTTACCGAAGGCGACAAACAAGTCAAGGCGATAGCCGATTCTGTGATAGAAGTACCGCAGACCCTCAATGCTTTGGTACCTCTTCTCAGTGTCGTTCCCCTGCAGATACTTGCGTATTATGTGGCAGTAGATAAGGGCTTGAATGTAGATATGCCAAGGAATCTGGCAAAGAGTGTGACGGTAGAATAAGATAAGAAACTATAAATGGAACAAGATAATTTAAAACAAAAAGTAAGTAAAGGACTCCTTTGGAATACAATACATAACCTGTCGATGAAAGGCATTCAGTTTTTACTGATGCTTTTCATGGCTCGCCTTCTGTCACCAGATGACTATGGAACTGTAGGTTTGTTAGCGATATTCATCCAGTTGTCCAACACCTTTGCCGAATCAGGCTTTTCGTTAGCATTAGTAAGAAAGCAAGATAGAACACAGGTTGATTTGTCCACAGCTTTTTATTTTAATATAGTTGTGGGTATTATTTGTTATTTCATAGTTTTTTGTATTGCTCCTTGGGTTGCAGACTTTTATAACAAGCCCATATTAACGTCTCTGCTAAGGGTATTGGCACTTACTATCCCTATCAGTTCATTAAGCACAGTACTTGTTGCTATGATGAATTACAATATGCAGTTTAAAAAACAAGCCATGATTTCCATTACTCATACTCTTATTTCTGGTATATTAGGATTGGCTATGGCTTTTATTGGCTATGGTGTCTGGGCTTTGGTGGGGCAGAGTTTGATAGCAACATGTTTAGGAACTGTGCTCTGCTGGCTTCTCAATCGTTGGCATCCTTCTTGGATATATTCTTGGAAATCGTTTCGGGAAATGTTTGGATTCAGCAGTAAGTTATTGCTCACACGTATTATTGATACGATTTATGGCAATGTTTATAGTATTGTCATTGGTAAGGTCTATTCTCCTGCAACATTGGGACATTATACCAGAGCACAAAATTGGGCAACTATGCCATCAACAAATATAGTAGGTATATTGAATAATGTTTCATTTGCATCTTTGTCCAAAATTCAAGATGATATAGAACGTTTACGGTCTGTTTATCGCAAAATGATAAAGACATCAGCATTTATTGTATTTCCGCTGATGTTTGGCTTGTCCGCTGTTTCTCTGCCTTTGATCTTTTTTACAATTGGGACAAAATGGGAGTTGTGTGCTCAGATATTGCAGATTATATGCTTTATGTTTGTCTTTATGCCTATCCAATCATTGAATATTAATCTAATCCAGGCTATGGGAAGAAGTGACTTGTCTTTGAAGATAAGTGTTGTAGGAAAGGTGTTGTCTCTTCTTGTCCTTTTTGGTTCATTGCCATTTGGTATTATTCCTATGTGCTGGTTTAGTGTTATATCTTCAGTAGTTATATTATTGATTAATTTTTATTATGTAGGTAAATTATTAGGATTATCGATTTTAGATCAATTAAAGGATTTGTTTCCTTCGGCCTGTTTGTCTGCAATAATGTATATTGCTGTATTTTTTACAATTAGACTGTTTACAACAGACTGGATACAACTTCTTGCTGGCATTTTTGTAGGCATGGCTCTTTACACAGGTCTTGCTTATGTATTTAAAATGAAAAGTCTGTATGATACCATCGGTGTCATAAAAAATATGATTCATAAATAAAAATAAAAAATAATTATGAAAGCTCCAAAAATTATTGCAGAAATCGGTTGCAATCACAAAGGTGATATGGCAATCGCAAGAGAAATGATTATGACGGCTGCAACTTATTGCAAGGTTGATGTCGTTAAGTTTCAAAAGCGTTGTAATAAAGAACTTCTGACTCCAGAAGAGTACAATGCACCACATCCACATCCTGAGAATTCTTATGGTAAAACATATGGTGAACATAGAGAATTCTTGGAGTTTAACCTTGATCAGCATAAACAACTTCAAGAGTGGTGTAATGAATTTGGTGTTGAATATTCCACATCCGTATGGGATTTGACTTCCGCAAAAGAGATTTGTACTCTTCATCCAAATTTGATTAAGATTCCATCTGCATGTAATCTTAATAAACCGTTGTTGTCGTATCTCTGTGACGAGTTTGGTGGTGAAATTCATTTGTCTTTCGGTATGACTTCAAGAGATGAAGAAGAACAAATTATTAAGTTTTTCGAAGAAAAGGGACGTAATAAGGATTTAGTTATCTATGATTGTACTTCAGGCTATCCTGTTCCTTTCGAAGACATCTGTTTGTTGGAATTGTCACGTCTTCGTGAATTATATGCAGATAGAGTAAAGGCTATCGGTTTCTCTGGACATCATCTTGGTATTGCAGTAGATAGTGCAGCTGTTGCATTGGGTGCTGAATGGGTAGAACGTCATTATACATTGGATAGAACCTGGAAAGGCACAGATCATGCTGCTTCTTTAGAGCCTGATGGTGTAAGAAAATTGGCTCGTGATTGTCGAGCAGTTGCCAAAGCTCTTACTTACAAGAAAGAGGATATTCTCGATATAGAGAAAGTTCAGAGAAATAAGTTGAAGAAGAATCAAGTAAAATGGTAATAGATTATGAAGACTATTGCATTTATTCCTGTTAGAGGAGGAAGTAAATCTATTCCTCTAAAAAACATAAAGCCTTTCTGTGGTAAACCTTTGGTGTGTTGGAACATTGAAGCTTTGGAAAATTGTCCTTTAGTAGATGAAGTGGTTGTAGCAACAGATTCAGACGATATATGGCAAACTGTAGAAAAATGTAATTATCAAAAGACTATTCTTTATAGGCGTTCAGATGAGAATGCTTGTGATACAGCCTCTACAGAAAGTGTAATGTTAGAGTATATACAAAATGCTGATTTGCAAAGTTCTGATATTTTTATGTTAGTTCAGGCAACATCTCCTCTTACCGAAACTACTCACTTTACAGAAGCATTGAAAATGTATATAAATGGGGGGTATGATAGTATCATCACCTGTGTAAGAAATTATCGTTTCTTTTGGAATGAAGATGGAACATCAATGAACTATGACTATAAAAATCGTCCACGACGACAGAATTTTAATGGTATGTTGATGGAAAATGGTGCATTTTACATTAATACGGTTAAAAACGTAATGGTTTATAAAAATCGTTTGTGTGGTAAAATTGGTATTTATGAAATGCCAGAATATACGGCAACAGAGATAGATGAGCCTGATGATTGGGTAGTTTTAGAAGAATTGATGCGCCGACATGTCTTGTCTAAGAAAAAAGAAAAAGATTATAAGCGTATAAAGTTATTTCTATCAGATATAGATGGTACCCTTACTGATGGTGGTATGTATTATAGCGAGAATGGTGATGAATTGAAAAAATTCAATACTCGGGATGGTATGGGTATGAATATGCTTCAAAAAAGAGGTATTAAGGTCGGTATAATCACCAGTGAAGACAGGCAGTTAAATCAACGCAGAGCTGAAAAATTGCATATAGATTTCTTTAGTCAGGGTAAGGTTGATGGAGGAAAGTTGCAGGTAGCTACTGAGATTGTAGAGAAGATGGGGATATCCTTATCTGAAGTTGCCTATATTGGTGATGATATAAATTGCTTACAACTTTTATCATCTGTAGGCTTTGCTGGATGTCCTTCTGATGCTGCCGAAAAAATAAAATGTATTTCTAATATAGAGGTAATGCAGAAAAAAGGAGGTGATGGATGCGTCCGTGAATTTTGCGATAAAATCTTAAAAAGTATTGGAGTTTAAATATTTATAGATGAAGAACGTTCGAGACTCTAATATTGAGCTATTGCGCTTGCTGGCAATGTTGATGGTTTTAATCTATCATGCAGACTTCTTATCTTTGGGAGTTCCATGTATGGAAGGAAAATTGTCAATAAGTCAGTGGGCAGATAGTTCTTTACGCTTCTTTGTACAATCTGTATGCGTGGTTTGTGTAAATGTGTTCGTAATGTTGTCTGGATGGTTTGGTATTAAGCCAAAAATAGACAGACTTATAGCATTCCTGTTTCAAGTTACTTTTTTTACACTGTTAAGTATCGTTGCCAATGTGATCTTTTGGAATCATCAATTATGTTTTGATGATGTGAAGAATATTTTCATGCTAAATGACAACTTGTGGTTTCCGAAATCTTATTTATTGCTTTATGTACTTAGTCCTGTATTAAATGCTTTTGTTGAGAAGGCTACTGCTCGACAATTCCGTATGGTTTTAATTCCTATGGTCGTATTTCAAATGGTTTATGGATGGATGACAGGCGGTGTGGGATGGTATATGGGTGGATATAGCTGTATATTTTTTATAGAGCTATACTTGCTTGCTCGTTATATGCGTTTGCATGTAGCTTATAAGTGTTATGGGGTAAAGATGCTTTCTGGATTATTTCTTATAGGAGCGTCGCTTGTTTCCATCATATGGATAATTTCTTCAATAAAAGGAATTGATGCAACACGTTTTTTGAACGCCTATACACAACCATTTGCTATTATGGGTGCAGCTGTGTTACTTTTGTTGTTTTCAAAGATAAGTTTAAAGAATCAAAAAATCAACAAAATTGCAGCATCTTGTTTTGCAGTATATCTGTTTCATTGCGCTCCAGGTATGCTAACACATTTTACGAGTACTGTCAGTATGTTGCATGAATCAAATAATATTCTTATATTTGGCTTTTACACATTTATATTAATTATGGCAGTATATGTTGTAGCTATTCTTTTTGATCAACTAAGAATTTGGCTCTGGCATAAAACTTCTCAATCATCTATATACATTAAATTTTTAAGAATATGTCACACTTATTTGTAGTATTCACACCTTTTCAGCTCTTTATCGCCCAGCAACTTGTACATCAGGAGCAGTTGAAGGATTGCATCTTGATAGAGGCATACGTTGCAGGTAATCCTCATTTCATAGAAATATATGATATGATGGAGATGGAGGGTATGTGGAAAAAGAAGTATATTATTCCAGATTTCGCTCAATGGGATGGTTTACGTACCACGTCTATTATGGATGAGGTAAAAACTTATAAAATGTATCGCAAGATACGGAATCTGATTAAATCTAATAATGTTGGAACTCTTTATTTAGGTGAAATGCAAAACAATGCAATTCGCTTCACAGATATTGTTTTTCATCATAAGGGAATTAAAATCGTATTCTTCGAGGAAGGTACTGCGCATTATATCCAGAGACCATATCAGAAAGAGACTCATTGGATGAAGATTAAGGAGTTTATTCGTGACTTGGTAGAATATTTGCCTTTATATCATGTGAGATTTGCAAAATGGAGATATGTTCTTTGTCGTCCGTTTGAAGGAGAATTACCTATGGATGTGCGTTATAGTGTTATCCCTGGACATTATAATAAACCATTTGATAAACAGTTGTACCCGTCTTTGGTTATATCTAAAAAAATGGAGGCGTATATGGCAGAATCAATATGCAATACCGATAAAAAACGAGTAATGTTTATGACCGATCCTTTGGCTGAGGTTATCGGTTCTGAGTTTATGGAATGCTATTTTGACACTATAAAAGAATGTTTCGATAGTATATCCAAGGATACAGAAGTATATATCAAGTATCATCCTCGTGATCCAAAAGAGTCTCGAGACAGAGTTATAGAGATTGGTAAAGCATGCGGGCTTGACTGCAAGGTGATGAGTGAGAGAGTAAATATACCAGCCGAATATTATCTTCAGAAGTTCAAATTTGATTCAATTTTTGTATTTAATGCCAGCACCTATTTCTATGATGGGTACTTATTCCCTAAATGTAATTTTGTGAAGCTTCTTCCAAAGTTGTATGCACGAGTTAAGGCTGCTGGGTTAAGTGAAGATAAGTTGAAGTGGTTTGATGCATTTCTAAAAAAATAGTTTAAATGAATCCAATTAGTATAAAGCAGACAATTCGTCTTAAGTTAGACAGACTTTTTCATATAGATAGAAAGGGTGAGTATGGTTTGATGGCAAATAATGCCTATTTGTCACCTGATACCGTTCTTTTCAGCAAAAAGAATCTATTTATGGAAGAGAATACAAGTATCCCTGGTGGGGCTATGATCTTAAATCCCCGTTCTAAGTTTATCATGAAGAAAGGTAGCTTTTCTTCTTATAATCTATGTGTATGTCCTGGTAATCATGCTGTTGTAAAAGGTGTGTGGAAGCATGATGTTACAGATGCCATGAAGGATGAGTTATATCCAGACCATCGATATGATAAGGACATAATCGTAGAGGAGGATGTGTGGATGGGAATCAATGTTACTTTACTGAATGGGGCTCATATCGGACGTGGTTGTATTGTGGGTGCAGGTTGTGTGGTGTCAGGTAATACCCCCCCATATTCAGTTGTTGTAGGTAATCCATGGAGAATTGTAAAATTTGTCTTTACACCAGAAGAAATCGTAGAACATGAGGCTAAACTTTATTCAGAGGATAGACGTATTCCTTTAGAAACGTTGCAAAAGAACTATGATGATTGGTTGAAGACGAAAAAATAGATGTATGAAAAAGAAAATACTATTTGTAATCCCCGACTTCTATATTGGAGGTACTAATAAGTCGTTGGAGAACCTTATTACATTGTTAGATTGCGAAATATATGATTTTCATATTTTTAGTTTATATAACGAAGGTGATAATTATTTTAAGCAATTATTTGGCAAATATTGTGTACGGAAAAGTTTACTATATAGCATAGTGCATGATAATTTTTGGACTAGAAAAATAATAAGGGTTTTTGCAAAATGTTTAGGAATAGATATCAATTCCATAATTTATAAGTATGAAATCAATTATGTTCAGCGGAAATATAATTTTCATGCAGTTATCGCTTATCAAGAGGCGACATCTACCTATGTAGTAAGTTTATTAAATGAAAAGATTCATAAAATTGCTTGGATACACTGTGATTATCTTTATCGTTTATCATTTATAGGATCTTCCAATGATGTAATTCAAAGAGAAGCATTTCTTTATAATAAGTTTCATAGTATTGTTTGTGTTTCAAATTCCGCACGAGAATCATTTGTAAAGATACATCCTCAGTTAGCTGATAGAACTACATTTATTTATAATTCATTGAATGTAGATAAAATATATAATCTTGCTAAAAAAGAAAAAGTTTGCGATTTTGATATAACACAATTTAATATTCTTTCAGTTGGCCGATTCTCTCCAGGTAAGCAATTTCATCTTATTCCAAAAATTGCATCCGAATTATTGCAGAAAGGAATTATGAATTTTCGATGGTATATAATAGCTTCTACTAACCAGGATGAAAAAAGGACCGTTATGGAAATAAAAAAATATGGAGTTATGGATAAAGTAATTCTTCTCGGTGCAAAATCTAATCCATATCCATATTTTTTGCAGTCCAATTTACAAGTATGTCTTTCTCAGTCAGAGAGTTTCTCCTATGTGATTGCTGAATCTAAAGTATTACATATTCCAGTACTATGTAATGATTTTCCGGTTGCGAGAGAAGTGATATCAGCATCTGATGGATGGGTGTATCCAATAGAAAAAATGCCCAGCCTACTCGCACAGATAATTACAAATGATAATTCTATATATTCAGATGTCGTATCAGAATTGAAAGATTATAAATATAATAATGGTGTAATTGTTGACAAAATTGAAGAGTTGTTAAATATTAAATCATGAAGAGGATAGTTTTAGTGTCATTTGCAGATAGACGTTACAGAAATGCCATGAAACGTTTAGATATTGCTTCTGCTAATTTCCCATTTACAGAAAGGCATTTTTGTGATGAAACGAATACGTTTGATAAAAAATATTGGCGCAAATTAAAGCCATGGCTTTATAGACGCGGATTTGGTTATTGGGAATGGAAAGGATTAGTTGTAAAAAAGTATTTTGATCAACTAGAGGAGGATGATATCTTGGTTTGGTCTGATGTTGGAGTATATTGGAATAGCAACGATAATTCTTTAAAGCGTTTTGATTATTATATTGATTTATTAAGAAAAGGAGATAATCTGTTAGCTTTTCAAGAGCCATATATAGAACAAGAATGGACAAAGGGTGACTTGTTGTATTATTTTGGTGTTTATAATAATGAAGAAATATGTAAGTCTAATCAATTATGGTCAGGTGTTTTCTTCTTAAAAAAAACTATAGATACAACAAAATTGGTTAATGATTGGTCTTTGGTCAATATGAGAGAGTTAGAACTTGAAACGGATAAAAGATCATCAATGCCAAATAAAGATGGTTTTAAAGAACATCGTCATGACCAAAGCTCATTTTCTGTTTTGGTTAAATTAATCCCTCATATAGAACTGTCGTGGAAAGAAACTCAAGTTATTGATCGTTCTGATATAAAATCTTGGGATAAATTGTATGAATATCCTATTCAAGCTAGGCGTACGAAACTTGAAGATAGACCTTTGGGGGAAATCATCAAAAATAAATTTTTACGCCCTTGGCGTTTTTGTTTAAATGTATATTTTAGAAAAATAAAGAAGTATGAATTCTTGAGTCCTGGTTATCCTTGGTAATAATATTATCAAACTATTGCCTTATTGTGGATCTTACAATTTGTAGGTCAACATTCAATGACCTATTATGTGACTCATTGGATTATATTGTATTGTATGTATGTACTTTGATAATGATATGCGGTTTTCATTGTTGGGGAAAGTCTTGTCTTTACTAAGATGATACTTACTTGCTTGATAATTCTGACATTAATAATTAAAATAAGAAATAAATAGTATGAATCCAAAAATTTTAGCTTTATATTTACCTCAGTTTCATCCATTCCCAGAGAATGATGAGTGGTGGGGGAAAGGTTTTACAGAGTGGACAAATGTAGGCAAAGCAAAGCCTTTGTTCCGAGGTCATGATGAACCTCGGGTACCAACTGAGTTAGGTTATTATGATCTTCGTTTACCACTTGTGCGTGAGCAACAGGCACAAATGGCTCGCGAAGCAGGTGTGACAGCGTTCTGTTACTGGCATTACTGGTTTGGTAATGGCAGAAGACTCTTGGCAGATGTGTTCCATGAGGTGTTAGAGTCAGGTAAACCTGATTTTCCTTTCTGTTTGGCATGGGCCAATCATACATGGAGAGCTGTAGGTTGTACGGCTGGTTGTGACTCTAAAGCTGTATTAATGGAGCAAACCTATCCTGGTATTGAGGATGCCAAGGCGCATTTTGAGTTGCTGCTTAAAGCTTTTAAAGATGAACGTTATGTAAAAGTAGATGGTAAACCTTATCTCTTTATCTTTGATCCAATTGCTCTTCCACAAGAGTATGTAGATTGTTTTAAGAAAATGAGTGTTGAGGCAGGTTTCCCTGGAATCTATCTTGTTGCTAATGTAAATGAAAATAGTATCAAAAAGGAGGTGATGCTTCAGAAAGGATATGACGCTGTTTGTTATTGTGACATATTGGGTCATGCTCGGCAAAAGAGAAATACATTTAAGCATAAAGTATTTAAGCACTTGCAGGGTATCCTATTGAATCGTCCAACTCATGTTTATGATTATAGTAAGCACTATAAGGAGCTTATCGGAGAGATAGATAAGGATGAAAATGTGATACCGCAGATTGTTCCTCAATGGGATCATTCTCCTCGTGGAGGCAGAAAAACTAATATTTATATCAATTCTACTCCTGAATATTTTGCCAAGCATGTTCGTATGGCAATGGAAGCTATCAAGGGAAAGAAAGAAGAACATCAGATTTTGATGTTGAAATCATGGAATGAGTGGGCTGAGGGAAACTATATGGAGCCAGATATGACGCATGGCAGAGGATATATTGATGCTTTACGCCAAGTTGTAGATGAATACAAGAAAAGATGAAGGCTCGTATAGAATATCTTGATGGTGTTGCAGGGTTGCTGATATGCTATATGATGTTGAATCATATAGTATTGAGGGCAAACATTGGTATCTCTGTGGATAATGTTTGGTTGGAACCATTACAGTTTTTTATGTTTTGGTTCTTTTATAAGTCTGGCATGTTTTATAAGCCAAAGCCGACCAAGCAATTGTTAGTTTCGGGGGGGGCATAAATTACTTCTTCCGTGGTTAGTCTTTGGAGCAGTAGGACATCTTATCAATTGCGTTAACTTGATAACAGATGGAGATTACAATTGGAAACATTATCTTTTAACTCCTTTTAAAGAACTTCTGTTTACAGGCGGACTTGAAGGAAATCGTCCTTTGTGGTTTCTCTTTACCTTGTTTTGGACTCAGTTGATATTTAATTATCTATTTCAGAAAAAGTTATCTGCATATTGGATGGTGTTAGGTGGATTGATTTGGGCTATCATAATGTTCTTGTTAGGTTATAATAGTCCTACTTACATGGTTAATATTCCTTTGGCTATAGCAGTATATGCTTTAGGCTATTTGTGGAAGGATAATCAATTCTCCAAGCGATATGTAAGTATTGCATTAATAGCATATTTTTCAGTTATGATAGTATGTCCTTCGCATCTAATCTTTGCTGCAAATGTTTTAAACCCTGGAGGTGAATATGTCTTGTCACTTGTTTTTTCGATAGCGGGATGTATTCTCTTCAATAATATTTTTAAGTATGTACCTCATTTTCCTGTTTTGCAATATATAGGTAGGCATTCTATGGTGTATTACATATCTCATTGGTTGATGCTAACGCTATGCTTGATAATATTTGGAAAACTTTGGCACTCAAATTTTTGGCTTGTTGCTGCTATGGGGGTATCATGCCTGTTCTTTCCTCCAATGTTGGAGCAAATATTGAAAGTGTTCCATTTGGAAAGAATCTTGGGTAAACAATAAAAAAGTTTTTTATGGAAAATCGTATCAATTATATAGATAGGATGAAGGGCTTCACGATACTTATTGTTGTATTGGCGCACGTATATCTGATGACATTTGACATGGGTGATAGGCTTGTCTTTCGTTTTTGCGCCTCTTTCGAGATGCCATTATTTATGTTTGTTTCCGGATTTGTTGCTTATCTTCCAAGCAAAGTTGGGGGGGGCAATAAATAAAAAGTTGACAAGAAGGTTTGTCTCTTATATTTGTCCGGCATTCGTAGTGTCGTATGTCTTGGCTTTGTATAGCTTTCTGATTCTCGGCAATAGGGAAATGGATATTGAGGAAACATTAATCGGAGGTCTTTGGTATTTGAAGGCTCTTGCTATATTTGTTTGTATTCAAGCAGTATTAGTGAAATGTAAAAATGTTATGCTTGAATGGATTATTATAGCAATAGCAGAATGTATGTTTCTTGCAGGTTGGAAGTTAAGCCCATTGTTGCATGAGCTGTTCTGCTTGGAACATTGTTTCTTCTTTTATCCTTTCTTTATGATGGGATATTATTTTAGGCGATATAACTTCATGGAGGTCGTTAAATCAAAGAATTGGTTGTTTACAATATCTCTCGTTGGTTTTATATGTCTGTTGAATGCAAACATCGAAATACATGCCTTGCGATTCCTTTCGGAGAGAATTGTCAGACCTGCATTCGCAATCCTTGCTATTTCTTATCTGTTTGCCGTCCGCGAAGACAAAAATACTCAGATTGAGGGTTGGTTGAACAGAATCGGCACAAAGACGCTTGATATTTATATGTATCATTTCATCTTTTTGTCTGGTTCTTTTGTTGTGTTTGATTTGAAGGAAATTAAAACTATTGAGATTATGAATTCAAATCCAATAATTTTTCTCTTGATAGCTTCGATAGTAACTGTAATCCTATCGTATGTTTCTATTGCAATAGGTAATTTGGTCAGAAGGAGCGATTTCTTGGGGAAAATTGTATATGGAAAATTCTTTAATTAGCGAACTATAATGTATTATTGTTTACTCATAAAAGGAAAGTTATGAAAAATATACAGACTATAATTAAGGTTGATATCAGATGGATAATATAAAGAAAAAAGCCTCGGTTTTTGACCGAGGCAAAGTTTGATTTTGTTATTTGCTTTTTTTCTCTCTTTGAGAAAGAGCACTTGCTGCTATGCTTTTTGTTCTTTTAGAAGAACGTCCGTCACGTAATGCAGCTGATGCCTTAGAAGCTACGTCTTTTGAAGTAATTTTCTTAGCCATAAACTTTCATTTTTATATTATTAACTCCGTGAACACCTTGCCAGTTCACTTTGGCTTTATACTTATAAGTTGCTTGGCACAGGAACGAGGTCCCAATATACGTAGAACTCATCTGTTCTATTGTTACAACTTCTGCAAATAGGTGTGATGTAATAATGTTTGTCTGTGGAGTTTGCTTTTATAACATGTCCGCCAACAAGATCTGTGTTGTTACAATTTTTACACCCACAAATAGACATTTTTACACCAGTTTGCTTCTCCCAATAATCTAACCAAGAATCATAACCTAAAGGGATTCTAAAGCGACTTGAACCATTTGCATTTTTTACTTTTATCATGCTAAATAAAATTAAATGATTAAATACTATTTTTGGATAGTTCCATTTGTTTTCAAAGGTGTTCAAAGAATATATGAAAACAAAAAAGTGTATTCGTAAATAACAAAATCAAAAGTTGTGCCATAGGATAAAAATGTAACTTTTGTGTCTTTTTGTCAGTTTGTATGTTGCGTGTGATATGTCAAAAAGGCAGAGTAAAGCATCCTATAGTATTTGATATTTAGGATTTGAAGAATATAGGCATATATGGGTAGAGGTAGTGAATATCTGGTGGACAACAAATACAAATTATTGAGTATGAGAAAAATGTAATCTGTTGTTCTGTGTAAAAGCTTTATCAACAGAGTTTGTGATATCCTTCCAAAACAAAAAATAAAAGATGTTTTATGGAAAATAAAAAGATAATATTAAAGGCTGTCTCTCCATATATACATCCCGGCTTTCTTAATTTCAAACTTGCTCCTTTTGAAGCATGGAAGAGATTGGGAGGGGATGTTGCGGAGAGTCATTATCCTCCGAAGTGTTTGCATGGAGCAGCATTTCGATGGGAACTGCCAACATTATGGAAAAGTAAGAAAGAGGCAAGGCTCAGATTTGTGGAACCTGTGTCTTTGCTATTTGATACGTTTCCTGATTATGCAAGATATGAAATTGTTCCTATGTTCTGGGACAGCTGGCCTTGCTATTTCGAAAAGACTTGCGAATGGCTGCGAAGGCGTCAGGTGAAGACTGCTATCTTTTCTTCTCGTCAGACAGCAGAGAAAATGCAAGAACGTTTCTCTGGGAAGAACAAGGGATGGCAAAAACTAAATGTCATCTGGTGCCCTGAAGCTGTGGATGATTCTGTATATCAGAAAGGCAAGCTTTTAAAAGACCGAAATATTGATTTGTTGGAGTTTGGGCGTTCCAATGATAAGGTATTTAAGGCTGATCAATTGGAGTCTGTTTTTGATAATCGGAATAGCAGTTTGGTTCATGTCTGTACCAAGCAGAATGGTAAGTTCATTTATACCAATGAGCAGCTATATGAGGCGATGGGGAATGCTAAAGTAACTATTGCTTTGCCACGAAGCATCACACAGCCAGAGATTGCTGGTGATATAGAAACTCTTACGCAGCGCTATTGGGAATGTATGTTCTCAAGAATGGTGATGGTGGGGCATGCTCCGCAAGAGTTGGTGGATTTCATCGGATATAATCCTGTGATAGAATTGAGTGATGAAATCTCGGCAGAAGAGCAGATTGCTGATGTGATAGAACATATTGAAGATTATCAGTCTCTTGTGGATAAAAATCGTGAAATTGCAGAAAGACTTGGAAGTTGGAATATGAGAATGAAATGGTTGATGGGAGAATTAGAAAAAGATTATAGATTAAAGAAATAAGTATAAATTATGATACCAAAAATTATTCATTATTGCTGGTTTGGGCGAGGACCATTGCCTGAACTTGCACAGAAATGCATAGCTTCTTGGAAGAAGTATTTGCCTGATTATGAAATAAAGGAGTGGAATGAGGATAATTTCGATGTGAATATCATTCCTTATACTGCTGAGGCATATAAAGCAAAGAAATATGCCTTTGTGAGTGACTATGCTCGTTTCTGGATTCTGTATCAATATGGTGGAATCTACTTTGATACAGATGTCGAGGTGATTCGACCTATGGATGATATTATAGAAAGAGGAAACTTTATGGGTTTTGAAACTGATCCTAAGCCGCAGTTAAAGGCTGACGCGAGCGAAGCGAGCGTTGCACCAGGCCTCGGCCTGGGGGTGAACCCAGGCCGAGGCCTTATCAAAAAGATGCTTGATTTTTATGAGGGTAAGCATTTTGTGCATGAGGCTGTGATGAGAAATCAAATTACTGTGGTGCATATCGCAACACAGGTGCTTCGTGAAAATGGTTTGAAGAATGTGGCTGGTATACAGGAAGTAGCCGGCTGCTTTATATATCCTTCTGAGTATTTCTGTCCTATCAATGTGACAACTGGTCGTATTCATGTGGAAAAGAATACCCGAACGATACATCATTATGCAGGAACTTGGGTGGACAAGAAATTTTCGATGAAAGATTTTGTCAAGAGACTGATTCCTGAAAAAATATTGCTTTCTTTGTTTGCAATGAAAGCTAAACTAAAAAAATAAACAACGATGAAAGGAATTGCACGTTTTTTTACCCTTTATTGGATCATATATTTTCCAACTTGTATTGCTTACAATGATCTTCCTGGTTTCTCTAGTATTGATGAAGTCATGATGGGAATCTTGTTTGTCTATACTTTTATGAAGTATAGTAATCGCTATATAAACAGACGCCCGTGGAAGGAATATATGGTGTGCTTAAGTGTAATATCATTTTATACGGTTTATTCTCTGATTTGGGGAGTAAATGTTATAGGTGGTATTTGGTTGGATTTCATGCAGGAAGTTCGCCCATACACTATTATATTCTGTACATGGATTTTAAATCCGAGATTTACAAAAAGGCAAAAGAAATGGATGCTGGTTTCCATGGTTCTGACTTTATTTTCATGGATAGCTTATCATCCAGAAACAATAGAGTCTGCTAATGCCGAATTTCCTGTTCTTGGACAGTTGGCTATATGTACAGGTATGTCTTGGTATCTATTTACGAACGAGAGTAAACGTAATCGCTATATCGCGTTAGCCATGGTATTGACAGGAATGTTTGCTCCCAAGTTTAAATTTATGGGAGAAGTAGTTTGTTTTATTGCCTTTATTTTCTTTGTAAAAAAACAATTTAATTTCAAGTCTCCTAAAACTGTTTTTTTTGCTGTTCTTTTAGTAATAATTGTATTATTTGTAACGTGGACAAGATTTGATGTCTATTATGTTTCAGGATTGAGTAACGATCAATTGGCTCGACCAATGACTTATAAGACATCACTGCAAATTCTTTGGGACTATTTTCCTTTGGGCTCTGGTATGGGATCCTTTGCCTGCAATGGTGCCTGGAAGTATTATTCGCCTCTATATTATGATTATCATTTGAATGAAGTCTGGGGATTGAGTGAAGGTGGTGGCTTTATCTGTGATGCCTATTATCCGACATTGGCTCAGTTTGGTATCGTCGGTGTCTTTTTCTTCTGTTGGTTCTGGAAGCGCCGATTGGGTGCTTTCAATCAGATAGTAGATATGCGTTATTATCGTGTGGCAATGCTTACATTCTGTTGTCTTGCCATTGAGCAGACAGCAGATTCTTCATGGCTCTCAGGTAAAGGTATGGGTTATTGTATGCTGATAGCATTGTGTCTGAATGCCAATAGAAACATGATAGAGCAGAGAAGAAGAGAGGAAATGAGGAAAGAGATGATGGAAAAGCGCCGGATGGCTGCAAATAGTATAAAAAACTTATTATAAAATGCTAAAATATTAGATATGGCAACTAATAGAAATCATACTGTAGATATTCTTCGTGGGTGCGCTATCTTTTTTGTCGTTTTTGGGCATGTTACCCATAATGTAGAATTGAGAACATATATTTTGGGGTTTCATATACCAATCTTCTTCTTTCTTTCAGGCCTATTGTTTAAGAAGGAAAAGTTTCTATGTTTTAGGAATTTTCTTGCCTCTCGTTTTAAATCATTGCTTGTACCTTATGCGATATTTTATTTGCTAACCTATATTTATTGGTTGTTGGTCGAACGGCATGTGAGAGGTGCTGATATATCTCCGATTAGCCAACTTTTCGGCTTGGTATATGGAACTTATGACATGAGGTTTATGATGTTTAATGGTGCCCTTTGGTTTATACCATGTTTGTTTTCTATGGAAATATCATTTTGGTTGTTGGCTAAGAGCAAAAGAAAGGGGTGCATACTATTCTTTTCATTGATTTCTTATGTTACAGGACTATATATGAGTACTGTGGCAGGGCGGTTGCCATGGGGAATATGTGCAGCGTTAATAGGCATGGTCTTTTATAGTTTAGGATTTTTGAACAAAGGTCTTTTGGTATATTATCGTTCCTCTACCCGAAGTAGATTATCAAACTTTGTGTTATTCCTATGCTTATTGGGGGGCAAATTTTGTTGTTGCCTTGGACAGGGGCTGATTTGGCTATGTTAAAGGTTGGCAATGTCTGGTTGTATATTCCAATCGCATTGTTGGGTATTTCTGCTTATTGGTGTTTTTCGATAGTTCTTGCTAAAAACTTGGTGTTGGAGTTCTTAGGACGAAATTCCTTGGTGATTTTTGCATTTCAAGAGCCTGTATATAGAATTATAATATTTGTTTCTGCTAAAGTGCTTTCTGTAGATGTAGAGCAAATTAGGTGTAATATCGTACTTTGCTTACTTATTGCCATAATTTCAATCGCTGTAATTATGCCATTGATTTATGGATGGAACAGATATGGCAAGAAGCAGATTGCGGTGTGTGCAAAGTATGTGATAAATCGGAAAAAGGAACTTATAGGAAATGGTAACATTTAGATTACTCTCTCTCACGATAGATGAAAGATGCTCTGAGAAGGTACGGAGAAATTTATTTCCAGGAGAATATATTTTGTGTGGTGATGTTCTTGAGCCTCAATTCTTTGGAAAAAATATATCAGTGTCAGCGATAGTTGGTAAAAATGGTGCTGGCAAATCTTCGTTATTGGAACTTCTATTTAGAATGGTCAATAACTTTGGTTACATGCTTGGTGCAAATGTTAGAAAAAACAAGAAGGGCAGCAAGTATGTGAAATATGTTGATGGGATATATGCTGATTTGAAATATCGAATAGATGACGAACTTGTTATCTTGAAATGTAGATATGATAAGGTTTTGTATTCTTATGAAGGAAAAACGTTTTGTTTGTTTGACTCTTTGGATGCAAAAGATACCTTTGGACAAGAAAGACCAAGGGCTGATATGGAGGAAGAGGCTCAAGAAATAGATGTCGTATCTATGGATGCAGCACTGCGTATAGAATTATGCAAGCATTTCTTTTTCTCAGTAGTGACAAACTATTCTTTGCAGTCTTATAATTCAAATGATTATTTGGATGAAGAAGCGTTAGGACACCATTATGTGGATGATATAGGAATTGATAAAAACGATTCTTGGTTAGATGGGGTGTTTCATAAAAATGATGGTTATTTGGTTCCTATATCGTTGAATCCTGAGAGGTATAAAGGTTTTTTTGACTTACAAAAAGAAACAGATTTGACTTCAAGCCGACTTGAAATATTGTTGATTGAAGCGAAAAGACGCAATATCAACTTTATTGATAATTATGAACTTGATGATATTGAGTACTCATTTTCGTGGGACTATATCGCTAATAAGGTTTCTTTGGAAAAGGATTCTATAAAGGATGAGTATGAATTACGCTCAGCAATAAGACTGATAGCGGAGGATTCCCATTCTGTATTAGCAATCCTTCTTGAACGTTATGGATTTCATGTTGATGATTCAGAAAACCTATTGTTTTATGTCGGTATCGCTTATTTGTTTTACAAAACACACAGCATAGCAGCCAGTTATCCTATATTTGGAGCACCAAAGCAAATGGTTAATGTTGAGCATTTGGATGAGATATGTCATGATGAAGATACTATTGTACAATATGCATCTTTTATAAAACAATTGATTCATGATAAGTCACATTTGACAACAAAATTACGCAAGACGCTAAATTTTATGAAAGCGTTGGTCAATGGACAAAATCTTGAAGAATCCTTTAGTTATTATAGGGATTATACTCATTTCGTAGGAGAAGTCTTGTCTAAACGCCCATCTTTAGAGGATAGGATGGCAATCTTGCCACCTCCTTTCTTCAAGGCTAAAGTCTATTTAAGACAAATAGATACAGGTAAAAGAATGCTGTATAGTAAGCTGAGTTCAGGTGAACGACAATACCTTTTTACATTTAGTGCTCTCTTGTATCATGTTTTCAATATCAAGATGACACCTGTGAATCGTCCACATTATCGTTTGGCAAATTTAATGCTTGATGAGGTGGAGATTTGTTTCCATCCAGAATACCAACGTACATTAGTATATCGTCTTATAGAGCTATTAAGACAATTTCGATTGAATTACCGTTTTTCTATCAATATCATATTGACAACGCATTCTCCGTTTATTCTGTCTGATATACCAAAATCCAATGTTCTTTATTTGGAAAATGGAAAATCAGTAGGTGAGACAATATATAAAGATACTTTTGGAGCAAACGTGAATGACATTCTTCATCAGAGTTTCTTTTTGAAGAAAGGTTTCATGGGAGAATTTGCAAGAGATAAAATTCAAAGTGTTATTGATTTTTTTAATTCTAAGAACTCGTCCAAATGGACAAAGGAGAGTTCTTTAGAGTTTATAGAAAAGGTGGTTTCTGAGCCAATATTACAAAGGCAGCTTCGTAGTCTTTATGAGAAAAGATATGATTTGAGAGATAACAAGATAGAAAAATTGGAAAGTGAAATTGAAAGGCTGAAACAAAAACTCAAAGACTTGAAGAAATGAAACGTATTTTGATTACTCCAGAAATAGAAGCCTTGGCTCATGATTATGCTTGTCATTTTTTGAGGAAGCATTCTCAAACTAATGTGAAGCAACAGTTGGTTAAATTAGGCAAACAGATTGAAGGTTTGAGTATAGAGAATAAGGAGGACTATATTTGTTATGTGAATAATATTTTGGAAAACTTTGACAAATTATTGGTATTGAAACCTTCTGGGTTTGATTCTATGATAGAAGATAATTTTTCTATGCTTTCTGATACACAAGTGAGTGCTAAGATTTTTGGTGAACGCAAAAAGAATTTTGCGGATAGAATAGTTGAGGTAATGCACTATGCAACAATTCGTAAAGAGGACATGCCTCCTTATATACAAAAAATGGGGATTAAAACTTGCGTATATTGCAATGCCAATTATATTCATAGTTTAAAAGATGAAAAGGGAGATGTTGTTGGGCGTTATGAATTAGATCATTTTTATCCGAAGTCACAGTATCCGTTTTTGTGTGTTTCCTTTTTTAATCTTCAGCCTTCGTGTTCAAGTTGTAACAAAAACAAATTAGAAAAGAGAGCCTTGTTCTCTCTTTATACGGAGAACCCACAAGAACTATATCCATTTCGTTTCGATATAGATTCAACATCAATCTGTCGTTATTTGATGAATTTGCAAAAAGATACTTTACAATTAAAATTGGAAAGTGCAGATTCTAAATTGCAAAAGAATCATGATGAAATATTTAAGATTAACGATTTATATAACGAGATGAAGGATGAATGTGAGGAAACTATTTGGAGAGAACTTACCGTAAATGATACTTATATCGAGCAACTTAGGGAGGCTTTTGGAAAGGTCATACCTGAAAATGAAGAAGGACGGTTTGTGCATGGATTTTATTTAAATCCAGAGGATATTCACAAACGGCCATTGACCTTGTTGCATCAATCTTTGATGAAACAGATTGGAACTTTCAGAAAGTAAGATGCCTTTCACGTGTGTTGTCTGTTTGTAAATGATATGTTGATTTTTTATGACTAAAGTATTAATGGTCGGCTCTGCCGAACAGACTGGTGGAGGCGTGGCGAGTGTGCTGCGCCTGATGAAGACGATGCCTTTCTGGGAGAAGTATCATTGCGGATGGCTTGGTACGCAAATCCAAAGAGGATATGGTGTGAAGCTGTGGTATGCGGTGAAGGCTTACTTCAAGGCGCTGTTTACAATATGGCAGTATGATATTGTTCATTTCCATACGGTGCCTGACAAGATTTGCCTGATTATTCAAATGCCTGTGCTCCTGTTGGCATTGCTCGGCAGGAAGAAGATAGTCATGCATATCCACATGGGTAATCAGTTGGAGGGTCATACGCATAATAATAAGAGTTAAGCGTATGAACTTAACATTCATACTCAATAAATATCTCTGTGATTTGGAGAGATATCGTGAGGAAGTAATAGCAAAGGACTCAAGAAACCTTTATAAAGGAAATAAATCTATGTTAAAATACGTAGATATATCTTGTGTTTTCGATATTTTTTCTTATCTTTGTTAAACAAATTTCCATTTGAATAAAGTGGATAAAGTGAAGAAATATGCAACTAAACTCAAACTAAGTGCTTGCGTTTAGGATGTTTGGATTGCATTTGCAAATAGAAATCTTTAAACAGCATGATGATAACTAAGGTATTTTTTAAAAATTATAAGGCTTTCAACTCTGAAGAGGTTATGGAAATAAAACCCATCACATTGCTGTTGGGTAAGAATAGTAGTGGAAAAACATCCTTAACTAAGCTTATATCTATGTTGTCTTCTTCAACGGAATGTAAGGAAGGTACATTGTTGTTGTTACGTAATGAGGCAAATGTAAGATACGCAAATAGATACGAGGATTTGTTTCATAGAAATCTTACTACAGATATGCAGTTAGGTGTTGGATATGAGGATGGAACTATTATAAAAAATTCATATTTGATGAATGACGGCAAGTTGTTTGTTAATTCATTCAACTTGGTATCCCCTTATGGTGACAAAAATGTTAACTTCTTTGATGACATTCCCTCTACGGATATTCAAGGCATCTTTTACAAACCTGTCTTTGATGAAATGCATATAGAAATTTCTTCGTTGCGTTTTAAGGTGAATTATTTAGGACCGATTCGTAAGCAATTAGAACCTGTGTTTTCTTTTTCTGGTGGTTCTGACAAACAAAATGTTGGAAATGAAGGACAATATGCTCAGGATATTCTTCTTGATTCTTTTAAGACAGACCAAGTCTTGTACCAATCGGTTTCTGCTTGGATGACTGATTATCTTGAAGGGCAAAGACTTTCTATAGAGTCAAATGGACCTGCGTCTGGTACTTATAGCCTTTTTGTTAATCGTAATGATGCAAAGGTTAATGTTGTTGATGTTGGACAAGGTTTGACGCAAGTTTTACCTGTCGTGATAGAATCATACTTGCCAAAAACTGCTGAGATTGAGATTGTTGAGCAACCTGCGCTTCATTTGCATCCTGCTGCTCATTCTCACATAGCAGAAAGATTGGTGGATTCTGCAGTTACGATGCAAAAAAAATATATAATAGAAAGTCATTCTAAAACGTTCTTGTTGGGAATTCGTAAGAAGGTGGCTTGTGGTGACATATCAGCTAAGGATGTGGTTATTTATTTTGTAAATTCTGATGATGATGGCTCGTTCTTGAAAATGATTCACGTTCAATCGGATGGAAGTTTGGATGCACCATTGCCTGGCGTTTTTGAGGAAGATTATGAATTGTTTACCGATATATTAAACAAGCGAAGATGATATTTGAGATAAAAGAAAGTTTGTTGGATAGATTAGCCGATGCAAAATTATCTGATTTAGTGTGTGACATCATGGATGGTCATCACTACATAAAATGTACTCCAAAAATACGTGCAAAGATAGACAAATGCATCTCAGAAAATGCCAGCACAACCCATTATGAACTGTATCAAAGTTATATGGGTTTTGACATTCCAACTAATTTGCGAAAATATTTGAAGTTATTAGATTTGTCAGCTTTCGAAGATGACCAAATTTATGCTTTGGTGAAAAAGCAATCATTACTTATCGTAGAGAATGAATTGAATGAATGGCCAGTATATAGGCATATAATTCATGCATATACTAAAGATCGTAAGTTTGGCAATTATTATCAAATGCTTGACTATGCAGTAGACAAGACCTTGACGGCGCATACTTCTGGAGGATATGGACAATATGTACAAGTGCTGGATGTGTATGATAAGAAATACAATGGTGTTTTCAAGTATAAATCTTGTACATTGTTTGATCGAGATACAAATGATGCTACATATTTCGATCAAAATAAAGGGAAATTATTCAAAAAAATATGTGGAAAGGAGATAAATGAAATTATAGATGATGACATTTATACATTAAACCAACCTGTCTTTATATGGCATATGTGGTATAAACGCGCTATAGAAAATTACTTTCCTGTAGAGAATTTCAAGAAGATAGGTGTTGATATAAGTAAAATTGTAGGTGATTCAGATTATTTCAAGTTTGACCAAACAACATATTCCAAAAGTGATTTGCAAAAGCTTACAGATGGTATGACATACAAGAAATATGAGGACAATCTGAAGCATTTTCCTTATTACGGAGAAAGCGTTTCTGAAATTCAACTTTTCCTTCTTAAATTATTACAGATTATATAGAGATGGATAGAATAAATATAAAGACTGATAGAGAGTACCTTAGGGAAATCCTTGGAAAAATCGATAAAGGTCAATTTGCAATACCAGTTTTCCAACGAGATTTTATTTGGCAAAAGAGCCAGGTAATAGATTTGTTTGATAGCCTCTCCAAAGGTTATCCTATAGGCTCTATCATATTGTGGAAGCCTGATTTTCCTATGTCTCGCGCAAAAGATATTATATCAGATGAAATTATTGAGCCTGCCAATCCGGAATACTATGTTTTGGATGGCAGACAACGCTTGACAACTTTTTTTGGTTGCATAAAAAATGATGAAAATAAAGACGACATTTTTAAGCTTTGCTATGATTTGGATGATATGTCATTTATGTATTCAAAGAAAGAGTCGCCAAAGATTTTAAAAGTTTCTGATTTGTATGACACTTTTATTATGCTTAGTAAACTTCAAGCATTGATGAATAGTGATTTGGAAGAAAGTGATAAAAAAAAGTATATTGAGCGTGCTCGCCAGATGAACGCATTGTTGCAAAGCTATACAATTGGAGAAATCATGATGAATGATTGTAGTTTGGAAAATGCAAGTACCGCATTTGCGAGAATAAACTCTAAGGGAACTACTATTTCTCCTTTATTTATGTTGCAAGCTCTTACCTATTCTAATGATGACGGTGTCTTGATTGGAAAGGAAATTGAACAAATTCTTGATTCCTTGGCTCCTTATGGCTTTGATACCATCAATACAAGTTTCATCTTGAATTGTTTTTATCAGTATGTAGGTAAAAATTCGTATGATGACAAACTAGAAGACTTAGCTAATTCTGATTTTACGGAATATATGTGTAACATTAAGCAAGACATTTTAAAAACAGTAAAATTCCTGTATGATGAATGTCATGTCATATCTAGCAAGTTGTTACCCTATGGACGTCAGTTTGAATTAATCTGTTCTTTTTTTAGACGTAATCCACACCCCGAAGAGTGTGATCTTAAAGAACTACGTAAATGGTTTTTCTATACATCTTACCAACAGGTATTCATGAATAGTTCTTTATCTGTGGTTAGATATGTCTTTAAAAGATTTGATGCTTTTGTACGCCATGAAAGTGAAACTGCGTATGATTATAAGCCTATAGAATTGTCGCAAAATCTCGATAATAGATTCAGCTTGTCTTCGGCAAAAATTGACTTTTTGATGCTGGTGGAAATCAATCATTATTTATCCCTTTCCAATACCACTGCAACTGTTTATACTGGGTATAAAAAGTTGTTGTCTGAGACTAAACCACAATACGTGGTTTTATATGTGTCTCCTATGGATAAGATCGATTTACAAGATGCTATTGATAAGAAAGATGACAGGAGGTTAGTTAAATATTCTTTGACGGCTAAAATGATAGAGACCTTGTTTGATAGAAATGCTCAAAAAGAATTTTCTCAAATGCGTGAAAAATTTTTAATAGATTTACAATTTAAATTCTTGAAGTCTTTAGGATTTTGTTTTGTTGAAAATTAGATATGTTAGTATCAATATGTATGGCTACTTATAATGGTGGCAAATTTATACGTGAGCAAGTAGATTCTATCTTGAATCAGGAGTTCACGGAAAATGAAGGGGTGGAAATAGAGTTGGTGGTGAGTGATGATGGTTCCATGGACGATACCATCCAGATATTGGAGTCTTATCACGACCCACGGATCAAGATATTCATGCACCAGAACAAGAAGGAGCATAAGTATCTCAATGCCAATCGAAAGGCTTCTGAAAACTTTGAGAATGCATTGATGAAAGCTAAGGGTGATTACTTGTTCTTTTCTGACCAAGATGATGTGTGGATGCCTTGGAAATTGGACAAGAGTTTGAGTGTTCTCCGCAAATTCGGGGGCATAGTGGCGACTGCTTTTGAGGTGGGTGACGAAAGGCTTCAAGTGATGGGAAAAGTCGTATATAATCATCATGCTCCTTTCTTCTCGTTCAAGGATCAGTTGGGATGTTATGGCTTCTCTATGGGAATAAGTAGAGATGAATTGAAATACATTCTGCCGATTCCATCCATGGTGGCAGGGCATGACAAATATATCCAATATAGTGCTATGTGGCGCAAGAGGTTACATTTCATAGATGAACCTTGCGCTATACACTGATGGACTGGAACCCATAACGTTTCGAGTTTTACGAGTAATAATCACCAACCACCACTGATTGTAAAAATGTGGTTTAGAATCAACACCTATGCTTCCGTGATATGGAGAAGTATTGTGAGAAAATAGTTTTTTTGTAATCAATGTCTAAAGTTTTAATGGTTGGCTCTGCTGAGCAGAGTGGTGGAGGCGTGGCGAGTGTGCTGCGCCTGATGAAGACGATGCCTTTCTGGGAGAAGTATCATTGCGGATGGCTTGGTACGCAGATACAGAGGGGGTATGGTGTGAAGATGTGGTATGCGTTGAAGGCTTACTTCAAGGCATTGTTTACGATATGGCAGTATGATATTGTACATTTCCATACGGTGCCTGACAAGATTTGCCTGATTATTCAGATGCCTGTACTCTTATTAGCATTACTTGGCAGGAAGAAGATAATCATGCATATCCACATGGGTAATCAGTTGGAGGATCATACGCATAATAAATTGTTTATATGGTGTCTGAACCGGGCTGACTGTGTGGTGCTGTTGGCAAAGAAGTGGCAGAAGTGTTTTGCAGAATGGTTCCCTACTGTGAAAGCCAAGACTGCCGTTATTTATAATGCCTGTGCTCCTACGCCAGCCGTGGATTATTCTGTCAAGGAGAAGAGTATCATCATGGCTGCCTTTCTGAACGACAACAAGCATCCGGATTTGCTCCTGAAGGCATGGAAGAATCTGAAGGCGGATTTCCCAGACTGGCATGTTACCATCATGGGTAATGGTGAGGTGGAGCGCTTTCAAGCTTTGGCCCAAACTATGGGTTTGGATGACAGCGTTACCTTTACAGGTTATATCACCGGCAAGCAAAAGGAGGATGTATGGAATAAAGCAAGTATCTATTGTATGTGCTCCCGTCATGAGGGTTTCCCTATGGTGGTATTGGAAGCCTGGGCAAGAGGTGTTGCTGTGGTAACTACTCCTGTAGGTGGTCTGCCTGATGTGATAGAAGAAGGTAAGAACTGCCTCACTTTCCCATTTGATGATGTGGATACGCTTACTATGCAGCTTCGCAAGTTGATGGAATCGCCAATGCTTCGCAGGGATATGGCAGAATATTCAAAAAGCTTCGGAGAAAGAGTCTTTGCTCCTGTTAGGGTGAATGAGAGTATTGAGAAACTATATGAGGAGATATTAAAAGATTAATAGTGACGTTTTGACATCATGAACATTTTTCAGATATTACAAAAGATAAGTCTTGTGCCTTCATATTTGTGGGACAAGATGTGGGCTCCTGTATGGAAGCGCTGTATGAAGCAATGTGGCAAGGGGGTATATATCCGTCCGATGTCTTCGGATTTCAAGGGTTTGTGGAACCTGTCTGTAGGGGATGGTACTTCTATTCCTAAGGGGAGTACGATCTATTGTACGGATGCTACATGTACTATTGGCAAGAAGGTGCTCTTCGGTCCTAAACCAACAATTATCTCTGGTGATCATCGTATTGACATTTTGGGTAAGTATATGGCGGATGTTACTGTAGAGGAGAAATTTGTGGATGGGGCGAATGTATATGACCAGCCTGTTGTCATCGAGGATGATGTGTGGTGTGGGGCGAATGTTACTATCCTCAAAGGTGTGACTATCGGGCATGGTTCGGTTGTGGCAGCTGGTGCTGTGGTCACTAAATCCTTTCCTCCTTATAGTATCATTGGTGGTATTCCTGCCAAACTGCTCAAAATGAGATTTACCGAAGAGGAGATTAAGGAGCACGAAAGAATGTTGGCAGACAAAAAGTGATACTATGACAAAGAAGCGTTTATATTCATTGGATATGATGAAGTGCATGGCTGCTATCTTCATCACGAATTCTCATTTTCAACCGCTGTATGAGGGAGTGAATACTGCCTTTGTATATTATGGGTACAAATAGGCAGCGTATAAATGGACAGACTGGTGTGTAGGCAAAGAGTCCCATGGATAAGAGAATCTCTTTTGTAGCCACCTTTACGTTGGAGATTTAATTTGGAGATACTTTAACTCAACTTTGAGTTATAAAATTGTTTCACTAGTGTCCCGTTTAAACGAGACACTAGTGATAATATATAGTCTTTTGAGAATATTTAAACAATAGTAATATGATGACTAAATTTATAGAACTTCATAGTGTCGAAAATGAACCTATGCTTGTGAATCCTTCCTCTGTGGCTTTTATAGAAAAAGCAGAAAATGAAGACGGGTGTTTGGTAAAATTTGCCGTTTCAAACATGGATGGTTATTTTGTGATTGTGCATGTAAGAGAAAGTTATGAGACTTTAAAGAGTTTGCTATGCTTATGAATAATGATGATATAATTCCAGTTGATGATGCTATAGAGCGGTTTCAAAATCACTTGTTATCGCATGATAGAGTTATACTGTCTGCCAAATTTGGTGATGGAAAGTCTTTCTTTTTAAATGAATTCAAAAAGAAATGCGAAGATAGTAAAGATTCTCCTTTTAAGTTTATCACTCTTTATCCTGTGAATTATCAGGTATTGGAGAATAAAGATATCTTTGAAATCATTAAGCATGATGTTCTGTTGCAGATGTTAATGCTTAGAATGATTGACGTGAATTATGAGATTACGAATGAGATGGCTCTTGCCTTCTATCTTCAAACTCATTTTTCAACTGTTGCAGATTCCTTCTTTTCAATGCTACATCTGATAGGAAATGCAGACCCTCAAATAAAAGGACTCTTTGGCATTTTTAAGTCAATTAGTTGGGTTAAGTCTTTAAAAGATAAGGTAAATGAGTTCAAAAAGCAAATAAATCAATCAGATTTCTTGGACACGTATTTAGCTACGTTTGACGAGAAATCTGTATATGAGAATGATGTTGTTACAAAAATTATTCGAGATAATATAGATACTTATCAAAAGTCTAATAATAAAAAAGTCGTCTTGATTATCGAGGATATGGATAGGCTTGATCCTGCTCATCTCTTCCGTATCATGAATGTGTTTTCTGCTCATATGGATTATGGATATCGTAGTATGCAGCCTATAGATGACTCGCTTGTTGGTAATAAATTTGGGGTGAGTAATGTGGTCTTTGTAATGCATGAGCAGAATACTAAAGCCTTGTTCCATCATTTTTATGGAGATTATGCTGACTATGAGGGATATATGTCGAAGTTTTACAATAAGGACATCTTCAATTTCTCGTTGAATGAGGAAAAGGAAAAATATGCTTTATACTTGATTGTGAAAGAAACAGGGTTGTCAGAAGATAGGGTAACAGAAATATTTCCTAAAAGTTTCCTTGCAAATAAGACTATGCGCCAGATAGTATGTGCTATGGACAAAGTGAACGAACAATTTGAATCTATAGAGATAAAACCAGGTGTGAAGGCAAATCCTCTTTTGTTGAAACTAATTGTTATTGCAAAAAGATTAGGTGTGTCTAACGAACATATTAGTTCCGTGATAATAAGACGTTTAAAACTTCTTGATCAATTATATATTAAATATCTTCTTCCTGTAATAGCTTTAAACCCCAAAACACGTATTTTAGAAATTGTCAACGTTGATGTTGATAGGACAAAAACGTATATAATAGGCTGTCAGAAAATAAATGATGACGGAAGTTGTTCTTTTGGTATTGGACAAAATTTTTGGGATAATGAGGATAATAAAGTATTGCAAAGTAATATTGAGCGTACGTTGTCCTTATTGGGTTACTAAAGTGCTATTGTTTGTGTGAAAGTGCTGGCTTGAGAGATTAATAAGATGATTTTTCAAACTAATCGTTTTTTGAATTATTTTTTTTTATATTATATCATATGGATGAAAAATATTTAAAGATGTTGATAGATTTGGATAATTTAGAAGATGCCAATTATTTATTAGATGTGTTTTTGGATTATTATGGCGATGTAATCTATTATCATCACCATGATCCCGTTTACACACAGCGAGAAGCTGATGCTCGTATAATTTTTCAGATGTTCTTTTCGAAAGCACTACACTTTAAACATATGTTGAAAGGTGTTGGATTCAACAATGGTAATTTTATATTGAATACAATAGTTGATCCGACATTGTTGTTTACGCTTTTGCGAAATCAATATGAATGTTTATGTCTCTTTGAATTAATCAATATGATTCCTAATTCTGATGATAAAAAGGAGTTTCTTTCTTTGATTCATCAAATTTCCGGTCTGCAATATAGACAGAGATTCAAAGAACAAGCTACTACACCAGAAAGTCAATCTATTTGTTTCGAAGAGGCTGCAGAAATAGAATATGACATGATTAAGATATATTCTTCTTCAGTATATCAAAATTTAAGTCAAATGAGTAAAGATAAAGTTAGATTAGCAATAAAGCATAAAGAATTCCAATTATTTTTTAAAAGTGATAGCGAAATCCAAAAATTAGGATGGAAAGATTTTGCGAATAAATTTGGCATGAAAAAGGGATGTATTGATAATTTATATACTTATTTATGTTTGAATGCACACCCATCTTATCCTTCAATAAGGCAATTTGGAGATGCGTTCAAAAAGAATGAACCTGAGTTTATCAAAATGGCTGTATTTGCAGCACAAACATTTATCATTTTTATGAGTGTATTTGTGGTAGATTATATGAGAATGTTTCCAAATGTTCTTGATATTTTTAAAAAATTAAATTTAGATAAGCAAGAACTTCTTATAGCCTATAATGATATATTCAGAGAAGAACAATATAAAGCAAACTTTTAAAACCTTTCAATCCGTATGATAGTTGATTTCAAATGAGCTTGGTGGTCAATTTTGTTCTTGATGGCCTTTTTGTACTTGCCTTCTTATTGGAGTTGTTATCTTGTGAGTATTAATGTGGTTTGTTTGAGATAAAAACTATTTCGCTAAAAGAATGAATTTTGTAAAAGTATGAAGATACTAATTAATGCATACGCTTGCTCGCCTGGTATGGGAAGTGAGCCGGGAATGGCATGGAACTGGGTGAGCAATCTTGCTAAGTTCTGTGAACTATATATTATCACCGAAGGGGAGTTTCGGGACAGAATAGAGGAGGTGGTGCCTACCTTGGAACAGGGGAAGAACATGCACTTCTATTATAATCCGGTATCGGAGGAAATCAGGAAGATGTGCTGGAACCAGGGGGACTGGCGCTTCTATAAATATTATAAGGAGTGGCAGTGGAAGACGTATCTCTTGGCGAAGGATATTTGTAAGGTGGCGAAGATGGATGTGTTGCATCAGCTCAACATGATCGGTTTCCGTGAACCGGGGTTTCTCTGGAAACTGTCGCAAGAGAATGGTGTGCCGTTTGTGTGGGGGCCTGTGGATGCCAAGGATAAGTTCCCTGTGGCTTATCTGGATGGTGCTGGACTGAAGACAAAGTTGTTCATGCGTCTGAAGAATTTCTTGACTGGTATCCAGCTGAGGTGTTCTGGTCGTGTGAGAAAGGCTGCGAGACAGGCTTCGGTGATTTTCTCTGCTTCATCTAATTCGCAGCGCTCGTTCAAGAAGTATATGGGTATTGACTCGCCTTTGCTCAATGAGACGGGGTGCTATGTGCAGGAGCATCCTATTATGGATAAATCTGGCAAAAATACCTTTGATGTGCTCTGGGTTGGCAAAATGGATTTCCGCAAGCAGTTGGGCTTGGCTTTACTATCTATAGCTGAGTCGGGAAATGACAGGCTTCGCCTTCATATTGTTGGCGGTGGTGATGCTGATTCCTATCAGATGTTGGCGGAGAGTTATGGCATTGCTGATAAGTGTATCTGGCATGGTGCTGTAAGCCATGATGAGGTGCAGAACATCATGCAAAAGTCGGATGTTTTCCTCTTTACCAGTGTGGCAGAGGGTACTCCTCATGTAGTTCTGGAAGCTATTGGCAATAATCTTCCTGTCGTTTGTTTTGATACTTGTGGTCAGGGTGATGCGGTGAATGACAAGGTTGGCAGAAAGGTTCCTCTTTCTTCTCCTTCTCAGTCGGCTCGTGATTTCGCCAAACTCCTCAATGAGCTTGAAAAGGACCGCTCCTTGCTGAAGCTCCTTTCGGAGAATTGTAAGGAAAGACAAATGGAGCTTTCCTGGGAGGAAAAGGCTAAGGTCATGGTAGAGTGGTATAAGAAAGGGAAAATGCTTTGAAAAAGCTTTTGAAAAGCAAAGTTTTCGAAAACCCACCTGTCCTTCCTTTATTTCCTACGTTCTATCATAACGAGTGTTTCCCTCTTGTATTGTTGGAGGCTATGGAACATGGTTTGCCTTGCATCTCGACGACAGAAGGGGAATACCAGGAATTGTTGATGATGGTAAGACGGGCTTCCTTGTTCCTAAGCATGATGTTGCTGTGCTTGCTGACAAGATTCAGCTTCTCCTGAATGATTCTGTCTTGCGCAGCAACATGGGCAAGGTCGGCAGGGAGAAATTTGAAAAGGAATTTACGTTGGAGGTTTTTGAGAAACGCATGACCTGGATCTTGGAACATATCGTTTATCCGATATTTAGTAGAATGGGGATTGAGAGGGACTGATATTGGTAAATACATTCAATATGACATCTGACCACCTATATATCATCGGAAACGGATTTGATTGCTATCATGGGGCTAAATGTTCTTATGCTGAGTTTAGAAAGTATCTGCTAAGACATAGGCCTTATGTGTTGGCAACTTTTGACCTCTATTTCGGACCGAGGTCGCTGATGAACAGCTTTGAAAGTTTCAAGGATTGCTTGAGGTGTCTCGAGATTTCATGGGGATGCTCGTCTGGCGGCGTCTACCCAAAGACAACATGGGCCGAGAACAATCTGTGGTGGCGGTTTGAAGAGCATCTGGCTGACCTGAACAGGGAGAAGGTGCTTGATGTTCTTGATGTTGTCTTGCCTGATTGTGACGAAGATTCGGATGGGTTCAGATATTGCGACTATTATCTGGGGCTGGACGGCATATCGGACATGCTCAACTCTTGCACGTTTGAAATGAGGTATCAGCTGCATAAGTGGATTAACACGTTGGCGTATGAGAAGGGGTTTAAGAAGCGTCTGCTTGATATCGACAAGAATGCCCGGTTCCTGACGTTCAATTATACTGATTTTCTGGAGTCGGTCTATGGTATCGGGAGGAAGCAGATAAGGTATATTCATGGCAGTAGGCATGACAGATATGGAAGCTTGATAATAGGGCATAGCGCCGATGATGAAGGGGGCTTTAAGGATTGGGTGAAACGTAACGAGCACAGACGGAGGTATAGACCTAACCTTAAAGACAAGAAGGGACGTTATTTTGCCAATGACAAGCTTGCGTATCTTGCTTATTTCTTGAAGGACGAGGCTAAGGGCAACTGGAGGTCGTCTGTCAGGTATAATGCGGTACAGGAGGCCCTGGGACGGTTTGAGGATTATTATGCCATTAACATGAAGCCTACGGAGAGCATTATTGCGGCAAACGAGGATTTCTTTGAGGGCTTGGCGTCTATAAGAAAGATTTCTGTTTTTGGTCATTCTCTTTCTGCTGTCGACATGCCCTATTTTGACAAGATTAACGAGGCGATAGGCAAGGATGTTGAATGGGAGATTAGTTGGCATTCTGATGATGACATAAAACATATTGAGGCATTTTGCAGGAGGTTCGGAATTTCTTCTGACAGATGTCATAAATTCAAGTTAGAGGAGCTAGCTGTGCTCCGAGGCATCCATTCGCCTCTGGCGATCTGATTGTTATCTATGGTATGGATGCAAGTTGGCATCTCAACGATGCTTAAAACCAGTTCCTGTAGCGGTTCTTGCGAACAAGGGATGTTAATGGTTATGGTGGTGAGGGATCACTCTCACCACCTTTTCTAAGTTACATAAGGTCATGGGATTGACAGAGGATAAGATGATTGCACCTATGGATGTAAAGAGAGGGAAAATGCTTCTTGATGACATCTTGAATGGAGGCAATTTTGGGCATTATGACAAACATCATGTTTTGGGGCATAACCTCCTGCGCCTGTATCGTGACGCTCGTCTTTTGAGATATTATCCTGCCGAGGCTTTGAGTGAGCCGATATTCAGAACATGGCACATTCTATGTAGAATGAAGAACAAAAAATAATAGATATACGGCGAACGGCTCCCCCCATTTTTTATAAGGTACTTTTCGGGGATGGGGCTTAGTAGCTCGTTTTTCCTTTCTAATGAAATTATATGATAAATGGCACATCATTTTTGTATCATAGGCATTAAACCTTTAATGCCAACATTTCAAGACGAAAATCCTGTTTATGCAAACAAGGCTCAAGCAATACAGAAAGCATTGTGGGCACACAATGTATGGCACATGTTGTATCAAGGCTATTCCATAGCTGAAAATAACAGTTATGTTGATGTCACCCAAGAAGCTCTAAGAGATTATTCTCTATATGACACAGATGATTTGAAAATTTCAATCTGTGCTATAGTCGGGAAAAATGGCAGCGGTAAGAGTAGCCTTGTGGATTTGGTAATCAGAATGATAAACAATCTGTCAGCAGCTCTTCTCGGTGAAAAATTCAATTTCTCAGCCGCAGAACATCTGCATTTCATAGACCATGTATATGCCGAAATGGCATTCAGGATCGACAATGCTATTTATATCTTGGAAGAAAAGGGACGAAAGGTCGTTCTAAAAAAATTCATGCGTAAACGAGTGACAGGATTACGCTTCGTACTTGCCAAGGAAGATATTATACTCAATGAACGGACTACTACAAAAACGACAAGTGAGTTGCTTGACAAGCACTCAAAAGGACGAGTAATTCTAAAATCGTTATTCTATACCCTTGTATGCAACTATTCTATGTATGGGTTCAACTATCGGGATTATTTTGAAGAAGCTACGCCTGTTAGTCGTCTTGAAAAACTATTCAAGAAATGCAATTTTGATGGCAACCGTATCACGGAAGACCAAATTTGGCTGAAAGGAATATTCCATAAAAACGATGGTTATCAAACACCAATAGTCTTACATCCCATGAGAGAGGATGGCATATTGAAGATAACAAAGGAAAACCTGCTTGCCAAGGAACGCATGGAGAACTTGCTGTTTTATAAGGACAATGCTGGTCATTATCCACAACGTGTTGTCAATGGAAATCTTCACATTGTAGCGATACGGATAAAACCGATAAGTAACAAATCGTTTTCAAGGAAAAATATGCTTAGCCACATAGGTATCGGTAGGCAACAGAATATCTCTCAGAATTTTGATAATATATACAATTGGATTATCGGCTTCTGGGATGGTCTGTATCATTTCCGCACTATTCAACAAGGACAAAAGCTACGTGAAGATGCCTACGACTATATTGTATATAAGACATTAAAGATTGTCTCAAATTACAAAAAATATAGTTCAATTTACAATTACCTCAGCAAGACAAAAGCCAAATATGAAGATGTCTGTGAAAAATTGATTCCATTATCGGAAGATTTCACGCATGTTACGAAGAAACTTCTGCGTACAATTATGTATTTGAAGAAGGGCATTTATTTGGATTCTGACAATATTTATAATTTAGATGACTTGGGCAATACTATCAATGCTATGGTTGGGGAGCGTATTCATCCAAAGCATCAACTACAAGAGACAGACTTACTTCCACCACCGATATTTGAACATTTCTTGCTATTGCAAAAAGATGGTGACAACGGCATTATTGATTTTCGGAATCTAAGTTCGGGAGAAAGGCAAATAGCTTATACTATCAGCAACTTTATGTATCATCTGATAAATGTGGATTCCGAATGGAATGATTTTTATCAAGACAAAGACCATCTGGAAATAATCAAATATCGTTTTGTCAACGTGATATTCGATGAGGTTGAGTTATATTTCCATCCAGAGTTGCAGCGTAGTTTTATGGGATTATTGCTACAGGCATTACAAAATGCACATTTTAAGAACTTGTATGGAGTAAATATTATATTGGCAACACATTCCCCATTCTTGCTAAGCGACATACCTCATTCGAATGTGCTTTGTCTGGGTGAAGATGCAATGAACGTAGAGGGTACATTAGGAGCCAATATCATAGAACTGTTGGGCAACAGCTTTTTCCTGAGTTCAGTAATTGGTAATGTGGCATCAAGAGAAATACAGAAGATTGTCAATTTATATCAAACTGCTAAGCGTAAAGAAAACATCACCAATACTTTCAAAAAGAACAAGGAACGCTTCAAATATGTATATAAATATGTAGCAGACCCCTACTTGAAAGATTTGGTAGGAAGAATGCTTGATTATATGGAAGATTATATAAGAAAAGCGCACTAATCATGTATAAGTTTGTAAGTTCACAAGACAAAAGGGCATTGCACAGGGCTTATAATCAGCTATATGTACAAGATTTGGACAAGAAATGGGATAAAAAGGTTCGCTCTTGCCCTCTATTAGCTGGAGCAATGCTTCCTGGCATGACTGCAAAGAAACTTCTTACAGCCGACTTTAAGAAACTTGTAGATGTGTATTTCCATTATAGAAATTATATTAATAGATTGACAGATATACAAGCAAAAGAAGTTAATGACGCTGCTAAAAAAGTATTCACTTACACTTCTTTCAAAGACAATATTAGAGATTTTTTACTCAACCCTGATAATAAATTTGAAATTTGGAATTGCGTGTATTGTGACATGGCGAAAGTTTCTCCTTTTGACCATAAAGGAAAACGTGTAAGACGGTTTGATACAGAACATGTACTTGACAAAGGAAATTGTCCATTAGTAGCTTTATCTTTGTACAATTTTGTACCTTCTTGTGCAACTTGCAATGGACCTGCGATAAAGGGAACACAAACTATTGGAGACACAAAAGATGAAATCGTCAAACTAAGTCCGACAAATCCCGCATACAACTTTTGGAATAACGTTTTGTTTGTTGTCAATCCGAAAGCAACTATAGCTTGGAAGAAAAGGGAGGATATACCAGATAATTTTGAGATAGATTTTGTTTACAAGGATGCAACATATAAGAAATCGGTGGATTTGTTTGGGTTGAAATCGCGCTATAATACAGATTGCTTAATGGAAGCATTGCGGTGGTTGGATAAAAAAGACAGATTCACACCTAAGATGCTACATGACTATGCAGATCTTGAAGGGTGTAGTGAAGATGCTATCTGTGAAAGAGAATTTAAGATAGATATTGATAGAAAAGAGCATAATCTCTATCGGAAGATGAAGGAAGATCTGATTGGGATTACGCCTTGGTGATCAAAATGAGTGTTGCTGTTAAAAAATGAGAAAGAATAATAGAATATTGTTGTATATTTTTGCATGTTTGGGGGTATTACTGCTACCAAACACGGTTTCATTTGTTCAAATGGAATGGCGATGGTTAGACCACAATGTTGCTAAGGAAAACCTATGGACTTCTGTTTCTTTGGCATGTATTGCTTTATTGGTGGAATTTTTCTATAGTCATCGTCATGAATATAAAAGACAGTCCCCTAAAATCTATGCAACGTCGGCTTCTCCATTATACTTTGATTCACCAACTTCGTCTGACTTATTTAATAGAAAAAGTTATGCAAAACTATTGTTGAACAAGATATATTCTTCATTTTGCAGTAAAGAAAGGAACAAACATTCTTTTGTCATTCATATTGGAGAACACTATGGACAAGGAAAGACATCTTTCTTAATGATGTTGGAAGAAGAAATCAAAAGTAGAAAGGTTCCTGTTGTCAATATCCATTTTGAGCCTTGGCTTTGCGATTCTGAAGCAGGCATAATTAACGAATTCTTTGATACATTCAGAATAGAAGTCGGAAAATACTTGCCCCGTTTGAACGGAACAATGCAGCAATATGTCAGATTACTATTGTCTTCTATTAAATATGAGTCGAGGTGGTTGACAGTGTCCTTAGCTTCACTGTTTGGTTGCAAAAGTACTTTGAAGACGACTCATGACTTGATAAGGGATGAACTTATGAAGATAGATTGCCCTATCATAATTACCATTGATGATGTCGATCGTTTACAAGGTAAGGAATTAATGATGGTGTTGAAAATCATCCGTGATACAGCTGACTTTCCGAATGTGTTTTATATTGTAGCAGCAGACAATATTCATCTTAAACGGATGTTGAAAAGTTTGAACATAAACAATCCTGATGAGTATCTGAAGAAATTTTTTAATTTAGAATTTCAATTACCTGCCAATGAGAATGTTGCCTTTGGTGAATTACTGAAAATATTGGAAGGGAAATACCAAGATTTGGGAATAGATGAAAAAACGAGTGCATGGTATGTTTGGCAAATCCGGAAAGTAGCATACGTTAGGGAAGCATTTCCTAATATGAGAGATGTGTATCGTTTTATAAATTCTTACTTTCTTTCCATAGATTCAATGAAAGAGGTTAGACAACTAAATCTCTTTGATTTGTTCTTGTTGACATTGATTCAGACATTGAATATGGAATATTACTTGCAATTGAGAGATCACAGTCTGAATTTATTAAATGTAGTACATTCAGGAAATGATATACTATTTCAATGGAAAGGTGATTTGAATGTCATTCAAAAAAGACAGGAGAAAGAAGCCATGGTACAAATGGAAAGAATACGCGCTAAAGATATTAACACTCCATATAAAGAAAAACGCTCAGAAGAAGTTGTGGTTCCTGACTTTGAAGATACTATAAAGAAAACGATTATAACCCCTAATGACATATTGCCTGGCTTAATGAATCTTTTGTTTGGTCAAGGTGCACAAAATGTAGCTCCTAATCGTGCTTGCCGACATAATATGTTTTTCAAGTATTTTGCCAATATAGATGCAAGCTATATGGTATCAAGAATGGAAGTTGTAGATATGTTGAACTCAGACGAGAATGTATATCGTAGTAGGCTTATTGAAATGTTTGAAACTCAAAGGGATGCTCATTTTTTGTCGGAGTTTACGTATTCTATACCTTATGTGAAAAGATGCAAGGAGACTGATGTTCTGAAACGTTTCTTCATCTTTATAGCATTATCCTATAAATACAAGAGAGATATGACCGTCCACAGCATGATAAAGTCTTTGGCTGATTATGAAGGTTGGGAACCAAGCAGACATAAGTTGTTCAATGTGCTTGCTTGTATGTACGGAATAAACAAACAAGTTAATGTAAAGGACAAACTAGATAATTTTACTCTGTTGTGTACGACTTGTTCAAACATCAACATATTGTTGGTCTGCTTAAATATCATGTCAAACCAACTTGGCTACTTTATATTTGACAGAAAATATGTGGATGAAACCAACATTCTATTGGTAGATAGATTCTTCAAGGAAAAAGTTGAAAAAAGCAAGGGTAACATTGGCATACAAGAAATAGACACGATTATACAGATACAATGTGACTATGACATCAGGGAACATTGGAATAAACGTTTCGAACAGTTGATAAAGGAAGACAAGAACACTTGCTTGAATTTATTTTGCAGATTGGTGATATTCTATAATAACGGCAATATAGAATGGGATTTTCATTACAAAAGAGCCATATTGGGAGAATCATCTTTACCGGAAGACAATCTCTTATCTAGGTTAGCAGAAGCTTTTCCTGACGAGAAAGATATATTCCATTCGCTCTTAACATTACATAATCATTGTAGGAGCTTGACTGATGTATCAAATCTTAAAGATGATGCATTTATAAAAATGGCAAGTTTAAGGCAGAATAGATAGTGTACAAAGGTTAAATGCAATATTGGGCTATGAAAGCAACGATAAGAACATTTCAATCAGGATGTGGTGATTGTATTTTCCTGATTTTAGAGGATGAAAAGAGTGGTGAAAGTTTTCACATCATGATTGATTGTGGAGTTTTTACGCCAAAGATTAAGGCATTTGTAGAACATGATCTTGGAATGAGAATTGATATGCTCATTGTAACCCACTATGATGATGATCATATTGCAGGCATTATTAAAATGCTTTTAGAATTTGGAAACTTAGAAATTGGTAAGATTATATTCAATTGTTTCCAGAATTATGATGAAAATACAACCGCCAAAATTCCGACAGAAGATAAGGAACTGTTAGATCAATATGTTGCAAACATACATTTGGCACCTATTCCGAATAATACCAAAATAAGTGCTCCTCAAGCTGCGCTTCTCAGTCTGTTGTTGAAATCAAATGGCAAATGGTTTAAAGCGTGGAACAGGAAAATACTTATAGAAGGTGACACTATGAATGTTGGGAGCGATACAAAATGGGGGCAGTTCTTCGTTTTATCTCCATCAAGTGAAGCATGGGATAATCTGAAAGATTACTTTGTAAAGGAATATGTGAAATGCGTTCACTCAAGACCACCACAAGGAGCATTTGAAAATCAAGATGCTTATTGGGAGATGCTTTTAAGGATAGCTGCATCGAAGCCACAAATAAAAAAGATGATACCAATAAGTTCATCTATGATAACCAAATCGTTCTTGCAGAAAAAAGCAGCTGCAAATCCGAATGAGGCTGGTATTACTTCACCCAACAAAGCTTCATTGGCCTTGGTATGGGAGTTCAATGGAAAGAGAATATTATTGGGTGGTGATGCTATTGCCTCTCAATTGTGTGAAGCGATAAGGAAGCACTACGATGGTAATTATATTTTGTTTGAAGCTATCAAGATACCGCATCATGGAAGCAAAAACAATATGAGTAATGAACTATCCCTACTAGTTGACTCTGAACACTATTTCCTAACTGGAGGAAAGAAAGATGAAGGCCCCAACTATGAAACGTTGGCGAAAATCATACTTCATCCTATTGAGGATGGAATTCAATCCCACACGGTTCATTATAACAGAATACAGAATCTTACCGAACTTCAATGTTTGATAAAAGATGAATATAAAGAACTCTTAGAAAGCTGTAAGGCAAAACTAACCAATGAAAATGAATACACATTTGAATATTGAGGATGTTGCTGGAAGCATTGTGGTTCCAGTCTGGTGTGGAAGTGAAAGAGGAACAGCCTTCTTCATTTCGCCAACGAAATTGCTGACAGCATTTCATGTTGTAGCAGAATATGTAGCTGACGATAGTGATATATTTATAAGTGTAAATGGCATAACAACGGAATGCACTTGTGAGGAACTGGCAAAAGGTAGAGACATAGCCATACTGACATGTGTTTCCTATAAAAATGAGTGCTCTCCATATTCATTATTGGCTTCTGATTGCAGAAAGGGGCAAGTCTTGTCCGTTGTTGGCTATCCTGAGGAATTAGGTAACGGCATAGATGCCTTTTCGTTCTCTGTGGTGAATGTCCGTTCCATAACAAGCATTCCAAATCAGTTTGACATTGTTGTTAGGAGAATTGACACGTTTGCATTGTCAACCTATATAGGATTGTCAGGTTCACCTGTAGTCAATGATTTTGGCTCTGTTGTGGGTATCGTTACGGATGAGCTTTATAATTCGTTAGGTTACACTTCCATTCATTCCATCATGGAAAATCTGACTGAAAAAGGTATCAAGTATGAAGATAACGCAGACTTGGAAGATACATCTGATTTCGGACTTGGAACATGTGCCAAGTATATCTTGGAAGCGCAGGAACAGGCAGGAAGTAGATATTCGCGTGATTTACAAGTTGATGATAAAGATACCGAAAGAATAATATCGAGGTTTGCTGGTATCGGATTTGATGATGATTTGGAGAATATAGCAAATGACTACAAGAATTTTTCAGAAACAATAAGGGAGGCAAAGAAAAAGACAGAAATTGAAAAGTTCAAAAAACTGCATATTGAAAATCAGATTATATCGGATATATTTGTTGAAGGGCTTTATCAGTTAAAGAATTTAAGAGACAAGTCATATTCTGAATCCTCAGTGCATTTGTTTACAGCAAAAGAAAGGGAACAAATATCTGATATAATTTCCAAGGCAAAGCAATATCTTCGGATGCAAGAGTATTTGGGCAAAAAAGGTTTGGCTATCGTTGGTGATGCAGGATGTGGCAAGACTTTCACTTTGTGTAAGATTTCCGAAAAGTTGTGTAAGAAGGAAAATGCTTATTTGCTTTTTGGTACCGATTTTTCTGGCAGTGAAATGCCTTTGAATACCATTTTGAGAAAATTAAAATGGAAACAGCCTAATTCCTTTGATTTGCTCAATGATAAAATGCAGAAAGAAGGGAAATTCGCTATATTTATTATTGATGCCATCAACGAGGGCGCAGGAATGTATTTTTGGCAAGAGAAACTTCCAACTCTGTTGAATCAAATTAGAAAATGGAGCCGAATTAAAATTATTGTATCCATCAGAAAGCAAGCTGTGCAGACTGATGTCCTAAATGAGACAATAGAAGGTTTTACAAGATTATCGATTCCTGGGTTTAGAGATGTTAGAGAAGCTGTGAAGAAATTTTTCAACCATTATAATGTCGATAAAGAAATTGATGATTTTAATCAGATACAGTCATTCTGCAATCCTTTGTTCTTGAAAATTTTTTGCGAAGCCTATAGCGAAACGTACTATAGAGATTCTGAATCTCCTAATATCATAGAAATATACAAGAGCTATATATACAAGCGAAACCATGTCGTCTCTGTAGGGGCTGATGCAGATCCTCGTATGAATTACACAAAATGCCTTTTAGAGAAAATTGCATATTATTCTTTGTGGAATCTACAATGTGGTGACATACCAAGAGAAAAAGCGAAATCTTACTCATATCGTATGTGTCCATACAGGAGATGGAGCAATGATTTGCTCAACAATATCCTTAGGGCTAATTTGTTGATGGAATACAAAACGTATGATGGAATGGAGTGGATAACATTTGAATATGACAGTATGGGAGACTATTTGAAAGCAGATGTTCTTCTGAGACATAAGGATGATGATTATTCAAAACTAAAGTTTCTATGCCGACTTGTTGATTTTACTACTGCAGAATATAAAATTAGCATAGATAATACGAAAATATTCAACTTCATAAAGGCATTTCTGTCTATTTGGAATCCACCTGTGGGATTATGGCATCATAAAGAGATTATTAATGGTAAATTAACGAATTTGTTTATCGATAGTTTGGCTCTCAGAAATGTTGCAAATGACCTTATGCAAACAGACGGAACAATAATGGAGGAAATTTTGGATGCTAATCCCCATTATCTACAGCCAGATGTGTTCATTAATTTGCTGGAAAGCCATAATGAATCGGTAATAAGTGACTTTCATCATAAATTACTTTCCATGGGGATGGGCGAAAGAGATGCAATATGGTCTGTTTCTGCAAATTCTTTCTATTATATTGATGATGAGTTGAAGAGGTTATGGAACAATAATGGAATCAACAAGAAGTCATTGCTTGTTTTTGAAGTCTGGTTGTTAAGTGCTTCTTACCCAAGCGTGCGATTTTCTACATTAAGGCACATTGTAAATCAGTTAGAAATAACAGATTCTGTTGATGAAGTTTTAGGCCTAATGATTGTTTTCAAAGATGTGAATGACCCTTATGTTTTGCAAGGATTGTATGCTGCCATCTACGGATATATTGTAAGAAAAAGAAATACTAATTTGTCCATCAGTAGAATGATTGTCGAATCTTTTTATTCGAAACACGGTCAAGCTCCTCATGATTTCGTTTTACGCCATTGGACGCTGAAGATATTGGAATGGCAGTGGCATCTTTCTTGTGATGATACATATTGGAAAGCAGCTCAACCTCCATATGATCCACCTATCAGTAATCCTTATGAAAATATTCCAAACGAAGATATTCCAGAAGATTTTTTCGGGACAAATCATGGTGCAGATAGTTTGCACCGTTCCTTGTTTGTATGGGATTTCTATCGTTACATTATGGGTGGAAATACATCTGATGACTTGGACAAGTTTATTGGAAAAGATGAAAAGCATATTTCCATCAAGGATACAGCAAAAGCCATTGCGTTGCTGATAAAAAATAAATATGAATGGAATGAAGCTTTGGATGAGTATGATAGCAATGTACCATACGAATCAGGTCATTTTCATAGAACGGAACGAATAGGAAAAAAATATCAATGGATTGGTTTGAGCGAGGTATATGCTTATCTGTTAGATACCTGTAAACTTTGCAGAGACCGATGGTCGCAAAAAAAGGATTTTAGGGCAGTCAACTATCCTTGGTTAGTTTCCAATCGTATTTACTTGGACCCTTCTTTAAGAGAAAATGATACCTTGGACGATGTAGTCAAAGATCTTTTTGATGAGTATCCAAAAGATTCTACTATGGAACAGAGCATGAAATCTTGGATTGATGATGAGAAATGTATGCCACCATTTAGTCCTATTCAAGTTGATTGTGATGGGGGTGAGTGGGTTGTACTTCAAGGATATGATACAAGAAAAGAAAATGATGATGTTGAAAAAGAACAAACACGAGAACGTTTCTTGTATTATAACACTTGTTTTGTGGACTTGAAAGTGCATATAAAAAGTGTTTGAGAGAAGAATGAGGAAAGTTTACTGGTTATCAGTTACT